>Ga0213868_10005956_pt1 | contig 10865 bp, 7 predicted proteins | sample PICome_9_FD_160087 | JGI IMG/M metagenome (GOLD analysis project Ga0213868, IMG submission 160087) | Coastal seawater microbial communities near Pivers Island, North Carolina, United States - PICO127 | ecosystem: Environmental > Aquatic > Marine > Coastal | place: USA: North Carolina | collected...
CTATGAGTTTTCCTATTGGAATGGGCTATGATTTTAAAGGAATTTACAATATTTACGAAAAAAGATTAAATATTTTTTCAGGAGATAATAAACAAAATATCTCTGCAGGAATTGAATTTAATGATATAAATAATCCTGAACTTGACAAGGTTGTGGGTCATGAGGCAGCCGAAACACTTCGAGATGAATTAGAACTAATTTATGAGGTTTATCCAAAGTTTGATAATGTTGAATATTTAGAAAGTAAATTACAACCAGTATTTTTTGGTTCGGCTTTAAATAATTTTGGAGTTAAAGAATTACTAGATGCTTTTATTGAAATTGCCCCAAAACCTCAACCTAAAAAAGCTGAGCAAAGATGGGTAGACTCTAAAGAAGAGAAATTAACTGGATTTGTTTTTAAGATTCACGCAAATATGGATCCAAAGCACAGAGATCGTTTAGCATTTATAAAAATAGTCTCTGGTACCTTTAAAAGAAACGCACCCTATTTTCATGTTAGAAATGGTAAAAAAGTGAAATTTTCAAGTCCAAATACTTTTTTCGCTGAAAAAAAAGAAATTGTTGATGAATCATTTCCAGGAGATATTGTTGGATTACATGATACTGGAAATTTTAAAATTGGTGATACTCTAACCGAAGGAGAAAAACTAAACTTTAAAGGAATTCCAAGTTTTTCACCAGAACATTTTAGGTATGTAAATAATGCAGACCCAATGAAGTCTAAACAACTCTTTAAAGGGTTGGACCAGTTGATGGATGAAGGTGTTGCCCAATTATTTACTCTAGATATGAATGGTAGAAAAATTATTGGAACTGTGGGAGCTCTTCAATATGAAGTGATACAGTATCGTTTAGAGCACGAATACGGTGCAAAATGCTCCTACGAAAACATTAATGTTCATAAAGCTTGTTGGGTAGAAGCTGAGGATCCAAAAAATGAGGAGTTTAAAGAATTTAAAAGAGTTAAGCAACGTTATTTAGCAAAAGATAAACAAGGACAATTGGTTTTTTTAGCTGACTCAGCATTTACTATCCAAATGACACAAAGTAAGTATCCAACTGTAAAACTTCATTTTACGAGTGAATTTTAATAAAAATAGCATGAAAAAAGTACTTCTTGTTTTAATTAGTATTTTGAGTTTTCAAATGTATTCTCAAACTGAAAGCTCAGAAAATACATTCACTTTTAAAAAACTAAACAATTCTATTAGGCTTAATCATATTTTAGTAAACATGCCTACAGACAAGGTAAGCTATGATTTAGCTCCTAAAATGAGTTTAGTTGGTTTAAATTATAATGTTCCTCTTACAGACTGGTTATATACTGGTGCTGGAATGCACGCTGCCGTTACTGGAGACCAAGGAGGGTTATTTACTTTAGGGGTAAATTTAGGGGTAAACACTAAAGTTTTTAAGAGTATTTATTTTGATGCGAATATTCATTTTGGCGGTGGTGGCGGATACAGGAGTCTTGTTAATGGTGGTGGAATAGTTTATCCAAACATTGGTCTTCAATTAAAAAAGAAAAAGTATTCATTAGGAGTTCAATATGGTCAAGTAAATTTTTTCACAGGGCTTATAAATAAAAACAATGTTTCTTTTTTTATTGAAATTCCAAGTATCCTAAGATATAAAAGCTATAAAGAAGCTAGAAAAGAGTTTAAAATAAATAGTTCGATCACAAAAAACACTGATACAAATCCTGCTGTAAAAACAGTACAACAAGTTACTTTTGATTTTTTCTTTCCTTTCGGGGATTCTAGAAAAGACGCTACACAAAATTACGCCCAATTAAATAATACACTCTCTATTTTAGGTTTTGAATATCAACGCTATCTCTCACAAGACACATTTATTTATGCTCATACAGATGCCATGTATAATGGCCTAGTTGCTGGATTTATGGATTTATTTTTTGGTGTTGGTAAAAACTTTAGAATAAGTAGAACTGTTGATTTCTTTGGAAAATTTGGGATAGGAGCTGCTGGGGGTAGAATTTATCCAGAGAATGGTTTAACTATGTATCCAAACATTGGTGCGGATATTAAAATCTCAAATCATATAGGGCTTAGTACTCATGGTGGATATCATCGATCTATTGGTGGTACTTTTGAGGCCTACACAGCTGGTTTTAGTATCAAATATTTTGGATTAAATGGTGGAACTTCTGATCCATTTTCTGAAGAAAAAGTTAGATCTATTAAAACACAAGGTATTCAGGTTGGTGTTCAAAATCAAACTTACTTTGATGTAGCTAAATTTGGAATACCAGATAGTGATTTACAACTTATAGCCATAAAAGTATTTTATGATCTAACCAAACGATTATATCTTTCAGGAGAGGCTTCTTTTGCTTATGAAGGAGAATCTGGAGGATATGCTCATGGAATGTTTGGTTTAGGAGTAAAAAGCAATCGTTTTTTAAATAGAAAATTTTCTACCTTTTTAGAGATTGGTTTTGGAGTTGCAGGTGGAGGAAGAGTAGATTCTGGAGAAGGTATATTGGTTAGACCAACTGCAGGTTTTAATTATCACATAAATGATGATTTCACAATAAACATAGCTGGTGGTCAAATTGTTTCTCCTTTTGGAAATGTAAACTCATCAAATATAAATATTGGCCTAACTTATGGTTTATCTATTTTAAATTCAAAAAAATAAAATAGCTAGTAGTATAATAACATTAATTGAAAAAATAATAAGTAAAAATTAAATTATAAATTATGAATAACGGAATCTATGCAAAATTCAAAACTCCAAAAGGAGAGATTTTAGTAAATTTAGAATATGAAAAAACTCCTGGTACTGTAGGAAACTTTGTTGCCTTGGCTGAAGGAAATCTTGAAAATAGCGCCAAAGAGCAAGGCACTCCTTACTATGATGGTTTAAAATTTCACAGAGTAATTCCAGATTTCATGATACAAGGGGGTTGCCCATCTGGAACAGGAACAGGTGGCCCAGGATATAAATTTGATGATGAAATTCATCCAGACCTAAAACATGATGGTCCAGGAAAATTGTCTATGGCTAATTCCGGTCCAGCCACTAATGGATCTCAATTTTTTATTACGCATATAGAAACTCCTTGGTTAGATGGAAAACATACTGTTTTTGGAAATGTTATAGAGGGTCAGGATATTGTAGATGCCATAGCACAAGATGATGAAATGTCTATACAAATTATTCGTGTAGGAAATAAAGCGGAGGAATTTAATGCTGTGGAAGCATTTAGAACTTTTGAAGGAGCTAGAGCAAAACGAGAAGAGGAAGAAAAGAAGAAACAACAAGAAATTCTTGATGCTGTAGCCAAAGGATACGATGAAACCAATAGTGGTTTACGTTATAAGATTTTACAGACAGGTGACGGAAAAAAAGCAACCAAAGGTGCAAATGTTTCAGTTCACTACAAAGGGCAATTACTAGACGGAACTGTCTTTGACTCATCTTATAAACGCAAACAACCCATAGACTTTTCTGTTGGAGTTGGTCAAGTAATTGCTGGATGGGACGAAGGAATTCTATTATTAAGTTTAGGTGACAAAGCCCGTTTTGTTATACCATCTAATTTAGCATATGGAGAAAGTGGAGCTGGAGGAGTTATCCCACCAAATGCTACTTTAATTTTTGATGTTGAATTAATGGATGTCAAATAAATTATAAAATTCCTCAATAAAAAAAAAGGTTCTTGAAGATTCAAGAGCTTTTTTTTATGATTATGTAAAAGGAAATAATTTTTTGTTAAAATTGTAACAAAACGCTTGAATAAACTATCTAATAAATAAAACAATAAAATTATTGTGTAAGTTTATTAAAAAAACAAAAAAATCTATTCTAATGAAATACTTTTTCTGCCTAATCGGAGTATTTTTCCTAATCTCTTGTAATAATTCTAAAAACTCACAGGAATTTATAAATAGTACCAAAGGAAAGTATCTTTTTAATTCAAATGAAACATTAGAAGTTTATTTTATTGATGATATTTTAAAAATAGCTTGGAGAGGTAAAAATATGACACCTGTCAAAGCAAACGATAGTTCATTTTATGTGAAAGAAATGAATGAAAAATTAATTTTTATTTCGTTACCAGAAATACATATAAAACTTGCAGAAAAAAGAGAACACAAGGGAGAAAAATTTTATTTTAAAAAACTAGCTCAAGGAGAAAAAACAGCATTTGAATACTTTAAAAATAAAGAATTTGAAAACTCTTTAAATGCTTACATTTTAATTCAAGAGAAAGATTCATTAGATCCAGTTATTAGTCAAAGCAGACTAAATAGAATGGGCTACGAATATCTAAGAGCTAATAAATTTTTAGAAGCTAGAGAATTATTTAAAATAAACATAGCTTTATATCCTAATAAATCCAATGTATATGATAGTATGGGAGATGCTTTTAAAAAAGAAAAAGATACTTTAAAAGCTATTGAATATTATAAAAAATCTTTGGCTATTAATCCGGAAAATAGGAATTCACTAAGGAATTTAAAAAAACTTGAAAAAAGTACCAAAAAGTAAAAGTCCTAAACTAGCTTATTGCCATATAAGAAGATAAAATATTTACTATCTTTATTAAAACAATATCCATATGAAAACTGCTCAAGAATGGTTTAAAGAATATGCTGTTAGTCATCAAAATTCAACTAATCAGATAATTCATTACATATGTGTACCACTAATTTTTTTCAGTGTCATTGGTTTATTAATGAGTATTCCATCCTCTATTATAGAAAATACATTAGAGTTGTATAATCCTTTATTAGAAAATTGGGCCGTTTTTACCTCAATTTTTATTCTAATATTTTATATGCGACTTGGGTTTTGGTATTTTGTTCAAATGCTATTCTTTATTTCTTTAGCAATTATTGTGAACTTTTGGCTAGGCTCAATTTTTAACTTGTTTTATGTATCTTTAATTATATTTAGTACTTCTTGGATCGGGCAATTTTACGGCCATCATATAGAAGGAAAAAAACCATCTTTCGCAAAAGATCTTCAATTTCTTTTAATAGGTCCTCTATGGGTTGTTCAAAAAATATCATCAAATAAATAAGAAGTGAAAGAAGAAACATCATTTGAAGACTTTATTAAAGTTGATATCAGAATAGGAACTATTACAGAGGTAAAAGAATTTCCAAAAGCAAAAAAACCAGCTTATCAAATATTGATTGATTTTGGCAGTATTGGTGTAAAAAAATCTAGTGCTCAAATTACAGAATTGTACACAAAAGAAAAATTATTAGGTAAACAAGTAATGGCAGTTATAAACTTTAACCCTAGACAAATTGCAAACTTTATGAGCGAATGTTTAATCCTAGGGGTATACAATAAAGAGGGACATGTAGTTCTTTTACAAGCATCACAGCCAATTAAAAACGGAGAACAGATTCGATAAGATTAACTATCTATTTTTTCGGATTATTTAATATTACAAGTGCTCCAATTACTCCTGGAATCCAACCACATAGCGTTAACAAAAATATAATAATAAAAGATCCGCACCCTTTATCAATAATAGATAGAGGTGGAAAAAGTATTGCTAATAATACACGAAAAAAACTCATAAAACCCTAAAATATGTTATTAATATGACGTGAGATTTTATATTTTGTTACAATAAATTCATGACTAACAAAAAAGTCATCAAATTTTACACTAAAAAATCATGACTTTTAAATTATTTACATTTTATCACCAAAGAAAATTGCGTTCATTAATAATTTATTGGTACCATACCAAAAAGCTCTAAAATTAGTATTGTCAGTAAAAACAACAACTCTTCCCCTACCCATTCTTTGAACTTTAAAAGGAACTGTATTTTTTATAGCTTTTGCATTTTCCTTTGAAATATAACCACTTAATAAGGGGTTATTTGTATACTGAATCGGATTGTTGTAACTCTTTTTATCTGCCTTCATAAAGAGAGTTGTATTTCTAAACAAGGCTATTTTATCATTCTTATAACCAAAATTAATGGGGTGAGAACGATCTACATTTGCCTCAAAAATAGCACCCCCAATAACTTGAGCTCCATTTTTCAAAGATTTTGCTTCAAAAGAAACATCTTTAACAGTATCAATATTTGAAGTTACAAATTCAAAATTTATAAATTTATTAGATTTCAACCATTTTACTGCACTTCGGTAACCTATTAAAGTACCTCCACCACGAACCCATTTTTGAAGTTTTTCAATTGATCTTTTATCTAAACCTCTACTGTTAGGAGCTATTATAACTGTGTATTTACTTATATCTATACGATTAAAATAAATCATGTCTAATTTAGTAACATGCATATCATAACGTTGATCAAATAAATGCCATATTTCTCCTGGATCACTCACATTTACTCCATTACCAACCAACATTGCTACTTTTGGTAATGAAATATTTTTAAAGTTATTACTTCCCAAATCTATACCATCATTTAAGCCTGTTGACACGGCATTAATCTCTAAATGACTCTCATTAGCAACTGTTTTTAAGAAGTCGTATAATTCTTGACTATCTAACTTTTGGTTTTGAACAGGTATTTGAATGGTTCCATAATCATATGAATTACCTCCATTATTGAAGTTTTTCATAGATACTTTTGCTCGTAACCCTTTTTGCAAAATTGCATTCAACGCTTTGGGTGTATAATATTCATTCCAAGGCATCAGATAACCAACATTACTCTTTTTACTAACACTACCCTCGTTTATTTTTAATGTTTTAATTTCTGGCCCAGCATTATTTAAAGAAATATTTTCGGCATAATCTACACCAAATGAGTGATTAAATGTCCATGCTGAAACATCGTAAAATAAACTATCTTTAAAGCTAGTCCTTACATCAAACATTGCCTTTACCAATTTTTGATTTTTTTGATTCATTGGGACAACATAACTATACCCTTTTCTAAACTTTTTACCATCTGCTCTAAAATCTGACTTCACTTCATGTATGGTGATTTGATGTCTTTTTAGAACCTCAGCTAGATGATAACTTTTGGCAGCATCTTTATGATCTCCAAAAACAATAGCTTTGGCTTTAGATGATTCATTCCTTGCTTTTTTGTAAAAATCTTGTTGATATTTTAATATTTTTACACGCATATTTTTTGCAGCTTGAAGGGTAGACATCGCAGCTGTATATTGATTTCTAATTGTAAATGGAAACGTTAAAATACCATTAGATGTTTCTTGTGCATGACCTCTAGAACTTCCTTGTTCAAATAGAATACCAATACTCCCATTAATATCTGGAAATGTAGACCCCTTTCCGTAATAGAAATCATCATAACTCTCTTCAGAATAATACTGTGAACCTATCTTGTCCAATGCTTTTGCATGATAGGTACCAATCTCTTTAGTTAAATCTTGATTTAATTGCGGTGTTAAAGGGTGTGTTCTACTAGGAATACCTGGCTGAAAAAAGAAAGTTGAATTGGATCCCATTTCATGATGATCTGTTAATATATTGGGTAACCATTTGTGAAATGATGCTATTCTAGCTCTAGATTCTGGTAACTGAACTGGTAACCAATCTCTATTCATATCAAACCAATAGTGATTTGTTCTACCTCTTGGCCAAACCTCAAAATACTCTCTATCATTTGAATCTGGATTAATATTTTTACTCTTATTGGTGTTGGCCCAATAAGCAAAACGTTGTAATCCATCTGGATTAAAGGAAGGATCAAATAAAATTACTGTATTATTCAATAAATCTTCAGTAGCTGAGCTTGTTGAAGCCGCTAGATAATATGCTACAGCCAAAGCAGCATTTGAACCACTAGGCTCATTTCCATGGATAGAAAAACCCTGATAAACTATGATAGGGTCATTGGTTACATCCAGTGAAGAGTCATTGGTACCTTCTATATGCCTTTTTCTTATATTGTCTATACGGGAGTGATTATTAGGAGAGGTAATCGTTAACAATAATAAGGGTCTTCCTTCAAAAGTTCTCCCTCTATCTTCAAGAGTAACACGATCAGATGATTTGGCTAACACCTTCATGTACTCAACAAGTTTATCATGAGTTACATGCCACTCTCCTACCTCATGGCCAATAATATCTTTTGGAGTAGGAATATTATCATTATAATTTTGATCAGAGGGAATGTAATAATTTAGATTTAATTCTTGAGAGTTTATTGAAAAAGTAATTGATAAAAATAAAAAGGTAAGAACTATATTTTTCATTAGTATTTAGATTTGATTTTAACAAAGATATTAAAAACAAATCTTACATTTTTTTGGAACAAAACTCTTATTTTTGATAAATATTATATGCTACACTAATAATAAATTGTGCTTGGGTAAACTTACATAAAATGCTAGATAAAAATAAAAATGACATTCCTGGACTGTTTCCAAAAGATCAAAATGTTCAAGTGTAGGATATGATAGCTCAAAATAAATTAGAAGAAATTGGAAATAAATTGTCTGGGTCACTTGTATATGATGATTTACACAAGGCTCTTTATGCTACAGATGCATCTGTATACAGAAAAATACCTTTAGCTGTTGCCTATCCAAAAGATGAAAAAGATCTTCAAATTTTAATTGAATTTGCTACATCTAATCACTTGACATTAATTCCAAGAACAGCAGGGACATCATTGGCTGGCCAATGTGTTGGTGAAGGAATCATAGTTGATGTTTCTAAACATTTTACAAATATTTTAGCCTTTGATGAACTTAATAAAACGATTACTGTTGAACCAGGAGTAGTTAGAGACGAACTCAATTTATTCTTAAAACCTTTTGGGCTCTTTTTTGGACCGAATACTTCTACATCTAATAGATGTATGATTGGAGGAATGGTTGGTAATAATTCTTCTGGAAGTACCTCTATTAGATATGGAGTAACTAGAGACAAAGTTTTACAGATAGATGGAGTTTTGAGTGATGGATCTTTAGTTAGTTTTAAAGAGTTAACCTCTAAAGAATTTAAATTAAAAACCCAAATCAAATCTTTGGAGGGTAGCATTTATGCTTCTATATACAATGAACTTTCACAAGAACAAGTTCAACAAGAAATTAAAGATCAGTTTCCAAAACCTAGTATTCATAGAAGAAATACAGGTTATGCAGTTGATGAATTACTTGACTCAGATTTGTTTGGTGGTAAAGATAGTACCATAAATATGGGAAAACTTTTATCTGGTAGTGAGGGTACTTTAGTTTTTTCTACAGCTATCACGCTACAATTAGATACAGTACAACCTAAAGAAAGTGTAATTATTGCCTCTCATTTTAATAGTATTAAGGAAAGTCTAAAAGCTACAGTTTTAGCCATGAACCACGAGTTATATACTTGTGAATTAATGGACAAAGTAATCTTAGATTGTACCAAAAACAACCGTGAGCAAGCTAAGAATCGATTTTTTATTCAAGGAGATCCTGAGGCAATTTTAATGTTTGAAGTTTCAGGTAATTCAAAAGAGGAAGCACAAATAAAAGCTGATGAATTAATTTCTGACCTAATCAACAACAATTTTGGATATCATCACCCTAAAGTAGTTGGTGAAGATATTAAACGCATGTTTAATCTTAGAAAAGCTGGGCTGGGTTTACTTGGAAATATTATTGGTGATAAAAAAGCGGTAGCTTGTATAGAAGACACTGCTGTTGATTTAAAGGATCTTCCAAATTATATTGATGAATTCACTAAAATTATGGATAAGTATCAACAAAAGGCTGTTTATTATGCACATGCTGGAGCTGGTGAATTACATCTTCGTCCTATATTAAACCTAAAAAAATCTGAAGATGTTTCTTTATTTAGAAAAATAACTACTGAAACTGCTCAATTAGTAAAAAAATACCAAGGATCATTTAGTGGTGAACACGGTGATGGAATAGTACGTGCTGAATTTATTCCATTGATGATAGGAGAAACAAACTATCAATTACTCAGACGCATCAAAAAATCATTTGACCCAAACAATGTTTTCAACAAGGGTAAAATTACAGATGCTTTTCCAATGGATAAGAGTCTTCGTTATAGTATTGACAGAAACGAACCTGAAATAAAAACTATTCAAGACTTCTCTGATAATCAAGGAATTTTGAAATTAGCTGAAAAATGTAATGGTTCTGGAGATTGTAGAAAACCTGCCTCTGCTGGTGGCGCTATGTGTCCGAGTTACCGCGCAACCAAAGATGAAAAAGATACTACAAGGGCAAGAGCAAATACGTTGCGTGAATTTTTAACAAATTCAAAAAAATCAAACAAATTTAATCATCAAGAGCTTAAGGAAGTTTTTGATCTCTGTTTAAGTTGCAAAGCTTGTGCTTCAGAATGCCCAAGCAATGTTGATGTAGCTGCACTTAAAAGTGAATTTTTATATCAGTATCAAGAAGAGAATGGTTATTCTTTCAGAAATTCAATGTTCGCAAATAATGTAAAATACAATAAAATTGGTAGTTTATTTCCAAGCTTAACTAATTTATTGTTAAATACTTATGTAACAAAATCTATTATGGGTATTTCAATAAAAAGAAGTGTACCTAAACTAACACCCAAAACCTTAAAATCTTGGTATAAGAAACAAACTCATTCTAGCAGTAAAAAAATTATATATGTTTTCTGTGATGAATTTACCAATTTCTATGATACAGAAATTGGAAAAGATACCATTATTGTTTTAAAAAGACTTGGCTATAATCCAACCTTTATAAAGCATCAAGAAAGTGGACGTAGTTTTATTTCCAAAGGGTTTTTAAAAGAAGCAAAAGATGTAGCAAACAAAAATGTATCAATCTTCAAAGAATTAATTACAGATATAACACCTCTTATAGGTATTGAGCCCTCAGCAATATTAACTTTCAGAGATGAATATATTAGATTGGCTGATGATGTAAATTCAG
>Ga0213868_10005958_pt1 | contig 10864 bp, 8 predicted proteins | sample PICome_9_FD_160087 | JGI IMG/M metagenome (GOLD analysis project Ga0213868, IMG submission 160087) | Coastal seawater microbial communities near Pivers Island, North Carolina, United States - PICO127 | ecosystem: Environmental > Aquatic > Marine > Coastal | place: USA: North Carolina | collected...
ATGGTGTACAATGTTGACCTTGGAACTGTGAAAAATTTGTTTGGAAAGGATACCATGGCTATCGTGCAGACTTCGTTCACGACTTCTATTGAAACGATTTGGAGTAGCTATGGGCAAGATGATGCTGATGCTGATGACTCCGTAGATAATGAAATGGGTGCTATAGTTCTCTTGTCGATTCTTGCCTATGCCGGTTGTGACAGTGCTGTAACTTGTGTGGGTGTCACCCCCACTCCTCTCATTCCTGAGGAGGTTGAAATGTCTGGTTGGTACAAAGAAACCTATATTGACTACAACGACGATGTCCTAAATGATGGTGGTGGTAACATTGATGTAGTTGATGACGAAAATCATCGTGACATCTTCTCCAGCACCAATGATTCTAATTTTATTCTAGTTGGGAAGGGAACTGGTGACATCTTCTTGCAAGCAAGTATCACGATCGAATCGATGACTAGAGTAGCTGCGCAAGATAGTGCGTATGTTGATTTGATCGTCAAGGACTGGGTCGTGATTGTCCAGCACGAAGAGACCAACATGAGGGTTGCCGAATTTGACTTGCATACTCTCTCGCCTACTGGCGTGCCTTAGTGTACTACTCTAGCCAGTAGGGCAGTGCAGTATTACTACTACTTAGTACTCATAGTGGTATAAGTTGGTAATGAAAATCTCATCTTTTAAATCGTAGAACTGAATAACAAGAAATAAAAAAGCCATTATGATGAGAAAGAGACGACTAAACAGTACATCATAGTATGACCGCATTGGACGTTATGTAGTTGTCACCATTGAACTCCTCTGTCGATCTTCTTGAACTTTCCTTGAAACTCATTATGGATGATAATTCGTCAAGCTGTTGATAACGTCATCACACCACTACTACTCTACTAACCCTAAACTACGAGTCACGTCCTTGGTTGCTGAAGGATACATTCGAGTGGTCTCCTCTAAGCGAAAGTTGTAAGATGTTGAAGTGTCAACTTCTACGTCATCTAGTACGAATTCTAGTGGTGAAGTAGAATGCATTGACAACAAGGATGGGGTTCCTTGTCGTAGCTCGGAGAGGGTTTAGATTATGTGAGGCTAATATCGTAATCATGTGTATTGAGGAAGTATGAATGCATAATCATCACGAATAGTATTACTAAGTAGTACCATACTGCTATTATCTACTCGTATGTAGTAGGTCGAAGAAGCAAATCATACACACACCAAGGCTAAGAATAGTATTTCTTCATCTCACAAGATGATCGTTTCATTCAATTTAGATCCAATGGTCAATCTAAATTAGGTCAACTCATTAGATAACATTTACCCTATATAGAAGAAAGTAATAGTATATTTTGGTGAAGTGAGATAGAATATTCATTACGATTTACGATCGATATGATCTTTGTAAACATTTTACTTTCTGTTTCAGTAACTATTGGCTTCCATGGGAAATGAAACAGGGCACACTCTGGAGAAACTAATAAACATCAAACATCAGCCATCAGCCATTCGACCTTCCCATTCATCCTAATTTCATGTCGAAACCAAAATGAAAGTCATGATCTCATTTACCACTTGCTATAATTATGGAATTGTGGTATTTTTCTTAATGATTTCGTCATATCATGTAGTAAATGGATTTCACAATTCAATGATTCCTCATACAGCGAGGATAAACATGATACCGTGCTCTTCTGCTACTAGTGTCGATATTCGTCATACTAAAGCTACGAGTAATATCAGTAAGAGTAATCGTGATTCGGCCAAGTATGGTTTCACATCGTCATCGTCATCAGTATCACTATTAGCCCATGATTATCATGATGGCCATCATTCTCGTCTCCTGCTGAGTCAATTACGCGCCGGATCATCGGATGTTCCCATGTCTTTTTCGAATCATACACACGAGGAATCAATGATGATGCACAGACAAAGAGAACGACAAAGAGCAATCCATGCCATTCTCCTATCTACTACACTGAATCTATTAGGATTCACACTTACTTCACCCTTAAATCCTGCACTCGGCTCACATTTCAATCTACCTTTAGGGGCATCCTTTGGATCACTCACATCGGCATATCCTGCTGGTATGCTACTGGGACAATTAGTATGGGCAAGAATGAGTGATTTCATTGGGAGAAAGAGGATCTTAAGCATTAGTTTATTAGGAGGGGGGATTGGATTATGTCTTCAAAGTATAGCAGTATGGTATAAGACCAGTTTACATGTATTCTTAGCTACAAGGGTATTTACAGGAATATTTTCAGGTGTTGCGCCTGTTGCCAAAGCATATTTAGCAGATTTAGGAGAAGAAGTGGAACGATCGGAACGGACATCTGAACAAGGATTGGTGGCGAAATATCTTGGTTGGAGAGATGCTGCAAGTACATTGGCATATATAATTGGACCAGCATTGGGAGGAATACTGTTTGAATTAGTCAAACATTCTTCCATCTCTGTTGGTACTGGTTTTGCAACACATCAGGATAAAAGAACACTTCTTGGTATAATACCCAAAGGTGGAGCTCATTATGTTTCAATTTCAACCACTTATCCCAATGAAACTGGTGCATTGGCATTTGTCATTGGTATCGCTGGAATAGCCAGCATCATTGCATCTGTTTGTATCAGCATGTTTGTACGTGAAGATTTCAAACCAAAACAATCATTGAAACGAATACGACAGTACTCCAAACATTCAGAATGCAAGTCCAAAGAAGAATCCAAGATTGAAGCCAGTGCCGATAAATCATATGAGTACATGTCCTGTCCTTTGGGATCACAATTATGGACTGGAGTTGCTACTGTTTGTGTCATTTCGTTCCTGTACCATGTTTCCGATTCAACATTTTTCGCTTTTTATCCAGCTCTGCTCCAAAATCAATTCGGACTAGATGCTAGAGCTGTTGGGATGTCATTTACTGGATTTGCATGTATATCATTTCTATTTTCGGCCATGTCCATATCAAGTAGAATGATTGAAAAGGTTGGAGTTGTCAATACTTGTGTCGCGGGATTATCATCTTTGGGTACCGGTTTGACTGCTCTCTCCTTTCTTGGAGTAGGTTTGACATCCGTCTCCATGAGTTTCTTGAAAGCTTTAACTTGGCTATCCGCCGCTGTATACTTTTCAGGCGTACCGTTGTATGGACCAACGGTACCATTGATGTTATTAATGTGTGTTCCTTCTCATCAACGTGGCGCAATCATGGGACTGGATGGAGCAGTGAATACAATAGCTCGAATTATTTCACCCATTATCATGGGTGATGTATACAGACGTGGAGGATCTCAACTGACATTTCGACTTGCAGGTGCGGCTGCGTTTGCCAGCGCAGGAATTGCATCATTGCGTCGATTTTATGTGCACCGTGCACAAAAGAGAATGAGTCATATTTAAGAGAACTAAAAATCAAAATAGAAATATGTTTCATTTTGAAAGAAATCCCTTTTATTCTTATATATTTTACTGTTCACTATCATGTTCATGGATGGGTTTCTTATCTTCTTCTTCCTTTGGATTGGATTCACGAATAGGTTCCTCGATAGATCTTTGTTTAGAATCCTCTACTACACGACCATCTTCATTCTTTGCCACACCAAGTTGAGTGACTTCTTTTGTTTTCTCGGTGACATCTTCCGCATCATGTGAAGTTTCCCCCGCTTCATTTCCAGTCATCAATTCTCTTGTTCTACCAGCTTCATCAGGCCCAACTTCTCCTACATCACCCTGTCCTAGTGGTCTTTCAATTGGCATTCTTGCCTTTTCCTGCTGCAAGTTCAAAATAGTCCAGTCAAACATGTTATCGTACTGAAAGCCTTTACGATAAAACAATTCTTTGAAGAGGCGTTTGAGGTATGCATAATCTGGACGATCTTCGAAGCGTAGAGAACGGCAGTATTCAAAGTATGATCTGAATTCAGTTGGATACCCCTTACATAGTTGTTCCGTGGATGTCGACATTTTTCTATCCATGATACGTTCATACTTTTGTTTCTTGGTGTTTGCCTTGAGCCCCTGCCAGGGTAGTGATCCTCTGATAAAGTACATGAGAACGTATCCAAGTGATTCGAGGTCGTCACGACGAGATTGCTCGATTCCAATGTGGGTGTTGATGGATGCGTAACGAGCAGTTCCGGTAAGATTTTTATTCTCGCGGTAGGGTATGTGCTGGTGAGATCTTGGATCTCTGTACTTCTTGGCAAGTCCAAAATCGATAATGTGAATGACAGATTGTCTCTTTCCAAGTCCGATAAGGAAGTTATCTGGCTTGACATCGCGATGAATGAATGACTTGGTATGAACATATTCAAGTCTACCCAGTAGTTGATCCGCCAACATGAGAACCGTTTTCAGCTGAAAGCGCCTTCCGCAGTAATTGAACAAATCTTCTAGAGATGGTCCAAGTAAGTCCAGTACCATGACATTGTAATCACCTTCAATACCGTACCAACGAACATTTGGAATTCCCACTGTGTTAATATTAAGGGACAAAGGAAATGGTGAGATGGTGGACAAAAGAGATATACGACCTCCATAGCAACAACCAACCGGTCGAGGCCGCGGCTACGTAGAAGCCGGTATGGTTTTTACGTAGCCGCACCATGTCGCCGATTTCGGTGACTTAAGAACGTATGCACCGCAAGTACTTACATCCTCCGTGCAAAATTCTATATATTTTACTTTCATAGAGCAATTGTGGATGTTTGGTCTTTACGCTTTCAAGCTTGATGGCGACTTCTTCGCCGGTTGTCATGTTGGTGCCTAGGTAAATGTCCCCGAAGGAACCGCTCCCGATCTTGCGTCCCAAACGGTACTTCTTTCCCACGCGTAATTCCATTCTTTAAATTTGAATCAGTGAATGTGTTAATAAACGTTATGGTTCTTGTCGTGGCGACTAGAAAGATTTTAAGTGACAGACTAACTGACGTTCTTTCGGCTGCAGTCTATGAGGCGGCAACGTGCAACGAGCGAAGCGAGGGTTGCAGACCCACAAAAAGAAACACTGGGAGAGCTGCTCGGAGAGGGAAAACGCGGGAACAAAAATTATCATCCAGTGTATCAGACCAAAGATATATCGTATTGTAGATAAATAATACATATGAGAAACGTATTATACGTAAAACCATCGGATGAAGGAATCATTGTAATAACTCTATACATGACGAAAATATTGCTCCCTCATCCCTTTTCATTTTATAAAAAAATAGATTTTATTCATTTATAAAACATGTTTAGTAATCTCCACCACCACCACCGGCTCCAAACATATCTCCGCCTCCCATGGGTGCCTCTTCTTCTTCCTCTTCGGGCTCAGGAGCAGCATCTTCTGCAGCAGCTGCAGCTCCTCCTCCTCCGCCACCAGATCCGGCAAACTTGGAAGGATCCTTCAAGTACTCAGCATAAACATCAGCCTCCTTGAAGGAGTAGTTGTCGCAACCCAAAGTAATGGCAACAACAGCCTTGAAGGCGTTGGCGATGGAATGGGGAACAGATGCCTGAGTGGGGTATCCCAATGCCAAGGAAAGGGAGGCAACCAAGGAAAGAGCAGCAGAGAACTTGGCGGCAAGAACATCGTCGGTAATGTCCAAGACCTTGGCGTCGAACAAGGATCCGTTGTCATAGACGCTCTTCAATACCAAACCGTAGGTAAAGGGTTGAATGTCAAGCTTCTGCAAAAGAGCGGCCTGAGAGGCAGTAACCTTTTCTCCCTTGTGAATGAGGTGAGTATCGGTGGTCATCTCAATCTGACCACGGGTAATCTTGGTGGCGATCTGAAGAGTCTGGAAGAAGGCAGTCTGTCCAGGATCACATCCAGTACCTCCCTTAGGAACAATCACATCAATGGGGGCAACAGCTCCAACCTTGGCGGGAGCGGGACGGACGTTGGACTCCAAAACCTCACGGACTTCTCCGAGATCTCCATTAGTGAAGACGAATCCAACGTTTCCACGGCAGCAGGCCTCGAGCTGCTCGATGGGGGATTCAGGGTTCTCCTCGCAAAACTCACGGATGCACTTGCGCATCATGGTGTTCTTTCCCATGAGGATCTCGGCCTTGCCGCGGAGAGCCTTACGGGTCTGCTGGAGCTGACTGGAGCCTACATTGTCAACTTCGACGATGAAGCACTTGGCGTAAGAAGTGAAGTGGCTCTTCAAGGTCTCGAAGTATTCTTCCTTGCGTTCAGTGGAAAGAGGCATGTTGATGTTATTCTTGTTAGAGTATGAAACGATAGGGTTGGGCGCTTTAAGTCGATTGCTTAAAACAGTTTAACCAAATTTTGTATTTGCAAGGTAGGCAGAAAACCCTACTCGTAGGTCGTAGACAACCACAAAGATGTGTTTTAGTAAACATGGTAAGTGGTTCTCGCGGGTAATAACCTGGCCTAAATAATTTTAAGTTTTAACACTCAAGATAGTACCAGAAAAATATGTGTTCCTTGGTTTGAGACCAATGAAATCAATCAGACATCAGTCATTCCATGCATACATTTTTTTAAAGAGAGGTTTTTACATTTCTGTCAGAGGATAAACATCAATAATTTAAAGTTCCTCTTTGGCATCCTTCTTCTGGTTTTTAAATGTTTCCACAGATTTCAGAGTCTTGTAATCAGATTCAGACTTGATTCGTGCTACTTCCTCATCGTATTTTGCTTGAAGTGCTTCATAGGTCTTTTGGAGCTCTTCAACAGCATCACTGAATTTGGATTCTGCACCATCCATCTTATTCTCAATCTCAATCATCTTCTCTTCAATCTCTTCATCAGACATGGCCAACAAGGCCTCCAACTTCTTCAATTCATCTCCAGAACAAAGATCCAAATTAAATGGATTGCATTTAATCTTTAAATTAGAAGATGCAAATTCAGCAAGAGCATCGTAGCTTCTGGCACCGTCGTAATCTTCCAATGTGACAGACAAGAAATGTCATGTGAGTCATACATTCACTATAAAAGAACTTCTTTCTTATAGGCAAAATGGCTGAATGGATTGTTACATAACTTACCATCCAAGAAGGAAGGGCTGCCATACTTAAGAGTAGGAAATCCTTGAATACCGTTCTCTTCACAAAGTACATCATTCTCCTCAAGAGTACAGTCGACCTCGGCAATAAGAATTGTAGAGTGGTCCTTGTAGTCTTCGGCCAGTTTTTCCCAATCCGAAGCCATGGCTTTGCAATGTCCACACCTATCAATGATTATTTCATAGTAGAATTCATTACGAATAATATAATGTCAACATGGTGAGATGATCCACTCATTCCTAATAAGCATGTTCATGTCTGCGAGTGTGTGTTTTAAAATAATTACCTACCATGGCGCAAAGAACTTGATAAACACACTCTTCCCGGCAGTTGCAGTATCAAAGTTTTCAGGAGTTAATACTGTAACTTCGGCAGTCGCAAATGCGAGAAGAGTAGATAAGATGGATAGTCTCATTTGATGTTTGTTAATTTTACTTGTGAACGGAGGATCTTGAAACGTCTCACGCCTGATGCCTGATCTGCTAGCGCTGTTCTCACGACTAAAAATCTAAAAAGATAATTGATACTGCTTAGCCCCTTATGAGATCACATTTCTAGAGAGTAGAAAGTGGTAAGTGCCAACTCCAAATCATTGCGTTGTACATTATGGCTTTATTTTTACAGAAATTTGATTCATTGGCGATTTAAAGATGACACCTTCTTTCTGGACACATCATACTTGAAACAACGTGTGTGATATGTCTCTTTCTGGACAATCCAATCAAACCATGTGGTCACATGAACATCGTCAAACAAACCTAGCTTTTCCATACGCCCAAATTAGAACCGTCATTCACTTGCGTATAACCGAGTCCACCCTCGATAATAGAATTCACAGTACTTATATCTCCAAAGGCGGAAAGCCCACGAGTATGACCCCCTTGTGGCGCTTCCATAGATGAATTCTGTGCCCCCAACTCATCTTTTGACTGGACAGGAAGACTAATGCCACTCTCAAATAAATCATGATGTTTCTTGCACATACCATTCAAAATCGCTTGTTTCTTGCAGTTTTCAACATTGCAGTACTTTTTCTTAGCTCCATGACTAATACACTTTCCACCCTGAACAGCAACCTTTTGGCAACCTTCCGAATCACATAATTTTCTCGGAGGACCGTGCGTACTACACATTCCAGCCTTTTTCACATTCTTATTGCAACCGGGATGTCCACACTTTTTACGCTGAGCTCCGTGGGTAATACAACGACCTCCTTGAACAACACGGTTTGTGCATCCCTCCATTACACATTTGCGCCGAGTGCGCTTGCTTCCATTCTTTTTTGAATTGGAAATGGCATCTGAGTTTGCATCCGATGTTGAACTGACATGTGAATACAGAGAAACACTTGAATTATGCCCACGATTCATCACTGGTGCTTCATTGGATGCAACAGCGTGCACCATTGAAGGTGGTGGTTGATAGTAAGCCGGAGCAGAACCAAGATCTGCATAGTAAACATCCACATTTGACATATCATACATTCGGTTCGCTTCATGACTTTGCGGTGCTCCTTGTAGATGAGACAATTTATGCGATGAATGACTGATAGATCCCAATGAATGAGGAGTACTTGGTGCTTCCAACAGATCCTCTCCAAACAGATCATTTCCAATTGTGAAGGTTTCCCCAGAATAAGCTCGACCATGTTTTTGAATGAAACTTCCTGCGGAATCTGCTCGATCCGATCTATTTGAAATGCCAACGTCATGAATAAATTTTTTAATTTGTGCATTTGTCAGAGATGATTGTTTTCGATGACGTTCTGCACTGTCCATTGAGTGCTGCAAAGGAATCTTTTCAGGCGGAGAGCCTCTGACAGCAGCAGGGTCATTTAAGGTGGACATGAACATTTGAGGTGATATGCGTGTGTGAGAGTTAGATCGTATGAGCGATGCTACTTGTAAAGGCGGGAAGTCTTTATTACTCAAATTCAAATGCTCTTCGATTTCTAGCTTGCTTTCATGGCTTCCAATGGAAGAATATGATGCTTGTCGACGATATTCGGTTGGATGTGACTGCGACTTATGATCCGCTAATGGATGTGGCGGTGGATAAGATGGAAACTTACGTTCTGCTGTAGAAGGTCTCCCATATGGAGCAGAATATGCAGATCCATCATAGTTGCTATATCCTTCACGAGATGAATGCTGAGGGTGATACGGATCAGGACTGTACGTAAATGGTTCATATTGTGGTGCAGCATAGATTTGAGGAGAGGGTACATTTGGAGGATGGTGCAAGTATCCATTTGTAGGTGAAGGTTGTCTATAGTATCCTCCAGATGAAGGTGTCGAGGGACCTCTGTAATGTCCTCGTGATGTAGGTGGTGTGGGTTCTCTGTATTGTCCTTGTGGTAGAGGTTGCGCTGAATCTGTGTAATGTGTCAGTTGTGCTCCATTGTAAGAAGGAGAGACATCTCGATGATGCGGAGAGGAATCACGCAAGGGTCTATGCGACGATAGTGGCGGAGAAGGATCGCGATAATGACCGCGTGTCATCGGTGGCTGTGGAGGGTAATAATAATAAGGCGAACTTGACCGAGGAGGTGTTGACCTCTTGGACCAGTGTTGTTGAGGATGGCCATGAATGTCGCGTGGATAATGATTTGGACTGGATTTCACAACCGGATAAGTCTGTACCCAAGAACTTTGAGGGGGAGAAGAATGTACAGGTATTGAACTATGCTGGGCAGTTGGACTGGGAACACCTGGATATTGGTGGTGTTGATACGGATCCAGTGGCACAGAAGGTTGTGAATACCCACCTTCACGCTGAACAAATGCCGCATGCCCTCCAGAGTCCATGCGCCGATGTGCCATGACAGGATTGGTATTTCCCGATGAAGGTCCTCTGCGATGTTTACCCAGTGTGGGCGCTGTTTCGAAATCATAGGGACCAACTTGTTCCTGTAGAGGATAGGATATCTCCTGCTCTTGCTGCTGCTCTTGTTGTTGTTGTGTAAAATATGGCGGATCGTCAGGTTCTGGGGAATATGTAATCGAATTATCGGGTGATAATTTTGTTGCATCTTGAAAGTGCCCAGATAAACTTCGAATATGTCTATCCAATACTGGCGTTCTAGGTGTCTTTAGGTTGGAGTCATCCTCCTGCGTGGATTCGTCCCTTTCACCAAAGGTTTGATACACAATATCTCCTTCCCGCGTTGACACATGATCGGACCAAGTTGCGGACCTTACTTTTTGCTTCTCTGATGAACTGTCCTTACGATGAAGCTGCGTCTGTTGTAAATCGTCGTGACTAAGATTTGGTTGACCATGTTCCAAAGAACTGGGTTGTGGTAGACTTGGAGACGAAATGCCTTCCGTCACACTAGGTGAACTGCGTTGTGATAGTTCGCCCTCTTTCATATCTCCATAAGACTTATCGATCAATAATAGGACCTTTCAATTTTAAAACACTAACAATCTCACGGAACCTAACGTTTTATGGTGGATGATGAATGAGATTGCCAGCGTGGAGAATACGTCTATGTAAAACTATAGAAGATGTAGTATATAAGTCAGACTGCCGTGGTGGTTTGAATTCAAATATCCAAATCGTTTGGCTCCACGACACGATTTTTTTTTTGAAATTCAAAATCTCTGGACTTGTGTTTCGTGCCGTGTGGTGGGAAGTCCTTCAAATCGTGTTTCTCTCCGTCTCACAACACGACGGTCCTCGTTTTATAGAGTGAATTACACAAAAAAAGAGAGAGGAAGAGAGAGTTACGACGTCAGTCTTATGCGGGAAACCCCAATTAAAAGCATCAAATAATGAGGCTACATGGGAGGCAGTCTTAGGCCATTTTTCTTTAAAAAAAAAATAATAGAACATGAATTCAAT
>Ga0213868_10005960_pt1 | contig 10855 bp, 8 predicted proteins | sample PICome_9_FD_160087 | JGI IMG/M metagenome (GOLD analysis project Ga0213868, IMG submission 160087) | Coastal seawater microbial communities near Pivers Island, North Carolina, United States - PICO127 | ecosystem: Environmental > Aquatic > Marine > Coastal | place: USA: North Carolina | collected...
TGCTACTATCGCACCCTTGCTATTGCCCAATATTATAGAGGAGGTAGATAAGCTTCAAAAAAACACTCAACCCAGTGATCCTACTCTACAGGAGGCTGGCTCAAATTAATTAAACTGGAGTTTTTTATTGTCCTGAATATACACCATTGCCTGTTTAAAATCTTTAAATATTTCTAAATCTGATATTAACTCTGGAATTAAATCTATTTTTTCCATCATCATTCTTGGTTGCTGAGTTAGGTCTACAAGCAATACTTTTATATCAGCTTGTTTTAACCTCAAAACAAGATCCTCAATGGCGTAGAGTCCAGATTGATCTATATATGGTACTCGTTCCATGCGAATAATAAGGTGAGTTGCCGTGTCTGGTACTTGTTTTGCGAGTTCTTGGAAATCACTGGTGTTGGCAAAAAATAATGGTCCTACCATACGCTTTATAAACACCTGTTGCTTTAAATTTTCTGGAAATATAATTTCATCTGCCCACGCAAGGTGTAGCTCGTCAGCGTTATGTAAAGGCACAACCTTAGAGCGCCTCGCTGCAGAATCTCCTATCTTTTTCATGAAAATTAGTGCTGCAAGTACTAGTCCTATCCCCACGGCAAAAACCAAGTTCCAGAAAACAGATAACAATAAAACCACAAGCATAATAATTACTTCACTTTGTGGCATTTTAGGAATTGCTTTCAGGCCTTTATAGTCCATAACGCCAATACCAACAGTTACCAAAATTCCTGCCAAAACAGCAGCAGGAATTTGAGAGGCAATAGGCCCTAATGCTAATAATACAACTAGTAAAACAATAGCAGCTACCATACCTGATAGTTTGGTGGTACCTCCACTATTTATGTTAACAACGGTTCTTATGGTTGCTCCCGCCCCCGGAATTCCTCCAAAAATAGAGGCAACACTATTCCCAATTCCTTGCCCAATTAATTCTTGATTTGGGTTGTGTTTTGTTTTGGTCATGTTGTCTGCCACAACAGAGGTCAGCAAGGAATCAATGGCCCCAAGAAATGCTAATGTAAGAGCGGTAAAAATGTAAGGTGATATTTGTCCAAGGCTAAAACTAGTAAACATTTCGAAGTGGGGTATTGGAAACCCAGATGGGATTTCTTGAATAGGGCGGTAGTCGAATTCTAAAAAATAGGCTGTCAAACTAACCACCAAAAGCGCAACTAATGTGCTAGGTACTTTGGTGGTTATTTTTTTAAAGCCGAAAATAATAAAAATAGTGGCTAAGGCTAGCATAAATTCTAACCACTGTATTTGCCCCAATGCGCTTGGAAATCTTTTTAAAGCACCTAACACTCCAGATCCAGCAGTTTTAGCAAGAGTAGTAGCTTCTGCTGTGATTTCAGCTGAAGTAATTTTCTCTGCCCTTACAACAGTTTGTTTAAAATTCTCAAGTACCAGAATACCGTCTCCAGCTTCGTCTTTTAATATTTTATCAAGCAATACTTCTTGTGCTTGGGGTTTAAAAGTATCAATAAACTGGGTATCATCTGTGGTATAATACCCTACCATTGGTAGTAATTGTGTTACCAAAATAATAACTCCTATGGCAGTCATAAAACCAGAAACTACAGGGTATGGGATGTATTTTATATATTTTCCAAAACCAAAAACCCCTAATATAATCTGGAATAAGCCTGCCAATAAAAACACTAACAAAATAAATGGTAAGGCCAACTCTATGTCTCCATCGTTAGCAGCGACAATCCCGGCTATAATTACCATAGATACAGCTGTCATTGGCGCCGTTGGGCCAGATATCTGTGTGTTTGTACCGCCAAAAAGTGAAGCAAAAAACCCAATCATAATTGCGCCATACAGTCCTGCACTTGGCCCAAGGCCAGATTGCACCCCAAAGGCCAGTGCCAATGGCAAGGCAACAATCCCTGCCGTAATACCTCCAAATAAATTGCCTTGAAAATTTTTAAATATATTTTTAAACATATAATTAGTTTTTAGTTTATTAAATATAAAGAAGCGCCATTAGTACCATTGTATCACAAAATATAGGCGCAGAAACCTGCATTTCAATATAGTTTAAAAGTTCTTTAAAAAAAAAAAAAAACGTATTATAACTTCTTTATATCTGAACTTGGAAGCCAACCATCTATACCATTTTCAATTGCTACGTGGGTCCATAAACCGTCGGTTTCCAGAAGTTGCACTTTTGTCCCCTCGTGAATTACAAACACGGTGTCGCTGTTAGTTTTAGGTGATGATTTAACATCTGTAGCTTGTGAGAAAACAATCGCAAACACATTTTCTTGTAGGTCTTTATAGCGAACACAGGCCAAGGTAAAGGCAAGCACAAATAAGCAACCACTAAGTATTGCTGTAGCAAAATACAACCTCTTTTTTTGTTCAGAACTAACAAAATAATATGCTAGAAATAGTAGCGAGAACATACAACTAAATAAAACAGTCATTTTAGCCCAACTATCAAAAGTAAATTGCCCAACTATCATGGAGTACCATTTAGAAAAAATTGTTTTTGGTAAGGAGGCAATGGCGTCAACCTTGGCGTTTTGGGCAAAGCCAAGATTTGTTTTAATCTGGGTGTCATTGGGTGCAAGGGCTAAGGCTTTTTCATAATAAAATATGCTAGGGCCCAATTGGTTTAGCTTGTAATGTGCATTGGCAATATTATAATACAATGCAGGGCTATGTTCACCATTGTCTAAAATAGTGTTCCATTGTTCAATGGCCTTACTGTAGGCTTCGTTTTTATAGTTTTGAGCTGCGGCATTAAATAAGCCCTGGGCTTGCCCCTGAATACTCCAAAGAATAAAAAACACACAAAAATTTACTAGATATTTCATCTTCATGTCTTATCGAATTTGTTTATCTATTAGTGAAATAGTGGCAACGGCTTTTTGATAATCTTGCTTTATAGCAACATCACTTGTAGGGGTGTATCTTGCAAGCTCGCAGCTTTTTAATAATTTTTCAAAATCCAAAACTGGAGTTGCTGCAACTTTTCTCTCTGTAAGTAGCTTTGCAATTCGCTCCTTACTCATATCTGTTGTTTGTATATTTAATCTGGCCTTTAAATAGTTGTGCAGAGAACGCTCCAGGGCTTCATAAAAAATTGCTTTATTATGTTTGTTTTTCCTGGCTTCTACCAAATATTTACGTGCCATTTTATTAGCCTTTCGCAATTTAATTCCTTGAATATCTGCACGCATAGACCTGTGCTTTTTGCCAAGTAAAATAAAAAGTGGGATAAGCCCCAAGGGACCTAATAGTAGAGCCCAAAACAAGCTAGATTTAAAAAAGGGAATCGAAGCAATAGGGCTTAAACCTGCATTTAATTTTATATATCTAAAGCGCTCCTCAACAACAAGAGGTTGAGTTTGCTGGGTTTGAGTTTTTACTAGGGTTGGGTCTTGTTTTGGCGTAGATCCAGCTGTTACTCTTATTACAATCTGCTCAGAGGAAACACTCTGGTAGGATTGAGTGTCTGGATTGAAAAAAGAAAACGAAATGGGGCTGATGGGATAGGTCCCTTTATTTTGAGGCACTACCGTATAAACTTCAGAAATAGACCCACTAATCCCAGAGGCTCTTGTGCGGATATTTTCTTTGCGCTGCGGCTCATACACCTCCAGGGTGCTTGGTACTTTCAGGCTTGGTAGAGAAAGGGTGTTTAGATTTCCTTTGCCGGAAACCGTAAGAGATAATTCAAGGGCCTGATCTACCTCTAAGACCTTTTTATTAGGCGTTGCGATAAAAGTAAAATCCCCCACAGCTCCAATAAAATTATCAGGGCGGTCTTTTGTTGGCAAGGGTTTTACATTTATGGTTCTTTTTCCAGCAGAAATGGTTTTGTTGACTCTTGTTGTAAGAGTTCTACCAAAGATGTTACGTCTTTTCCCTGGAACGTCAATAGGTACATCTAGAGTTAAAGGTTCAATTTCTAGGGGGCCGGTTTTTTGAGGATATAATACAGTGGTTTTCAAAACAACATATCTATAGTCCTCGCCTTGGTATTTTCCTTCAAATAAATTCAGTTTTTGACTGTCAATATTTTTACTCCAAAAATCAGCATATCTAGGAGAATTTATTTCTCGCCATTGGCTTGTAATACTAACATTGTTAGAAACATATAGTTTGTAGGTGACGGTGAGGCGTTGGTTTAGATATGGAGTAGCGTTTGATATTTCGGCCACCAAATGTACGTTTTGCTCTGCTATAACCTCTGGATTATTGCCTAAGCCATCAGAGGGTGTTTTTACCGCAGAGGTAACTTGAAGAGTTACAGGGGTGGTGGTATAGGTTTGTCCAGAAACATAAATAGACGCTTTGCCAATACTTAAGGTACCCTGTTTAAGGGGTGATAAAAAGTAAGAATAGGTTTTTGAATAGGTGCGCTTTCTATTAATATAAGAGTTGCTAATAGATTGGTTTGGGCCACCTACAACACTAAATCCCTCAAAACTTGGCGGGTTAAAATCATCCCCATCTGCATTCATGATAAAATCTACCCGAACTCGCTCATTAATGCCCAATTTTTTGCGACTCACTTTTGTTTCAAAGGTAACCTGAGCCTCTGATGTGAAGGCAAATAACACAACAAAAAGAACAAACCATATGTGTTTTTGTCTGTCCATGTTACCAATCTTTTTCAGATTTTATCTTTACTCCCTTTTGTTTTTGTGCATTGATCTTGTCTTGAACTTTCTTTTCTTGATTATTCATAGACTCAAGCAGGTTTTTAACCTGTTGAGGAGACAACTGCCCATCAGCAGGCTGCTGCTGGTCTTGTTTTGCCTGCTCATCCTTAGGGTCTTTGGGTTCCTGCGGCTCTTTTTTGTCTTCTTTCTCATCCCCTTTTTTGTCTTCTGGATCTTGGTTGTCCTTAGGGTGTTTTTCTGGATCTTGGCTGTCCTTTTTATCTTGCTGATCTTGTTTGTCTTGCTCTTTTTCTTGCTCATCCTCACCTTCTTGGGGCGGATTTTTCTCTAACAGATCTTTTGCTAGGGCCAAGTTGTAACGGGTTTGATCATCGGTGGGATTATTTCTAAGGGCATTTTTATAAGCCTCTACTGCTGCAGAATACTCTTTTTGATTCATCAGTGCATTCCCTAAATTATGGAAAGCTTGATGACGTTGCTGTTTTGTGGTTGCAACTTTGGCTGCGTTAACAAACCTACTTAGGGCTTCCTGGTTTTTATTGTTTTTATAGTAAGCGTTCCCCAAATTATAGCTGCCTGTTGCCTTATTCTGGTCAATAGCAATGGCTTTTCTATAAGCAACCTCACCGGCAATAAATTCATTATTTTCTATGGCAACAGCGCCTTGGCTAAGATGCAGTGCTGCCTGCAAGGTATCTTTTTCTAATACCTTAGAGACCTTGTTCTGGGCGCTCATTTGCAGAGCGCTACATGCAACAATCATATACAAACAAGCACTTTTTAAAAAAGTCTTACAATGGCTATTGGCAATAAATATAGGGCATGTGTTTTTTGAACTATAAGACATTACAAATCTGTTTTTTGTTGATTAAACAAATTGAGTTTATTAATCCATTTTGTTTTGCGCTCTAAAAATAACACATCAAGTACTAAAAATAATAAAGCGCCTGCCAAAAACCATTGAAACTGATCTTTAAAATCTGAAAATTGCTTTGCGTCAAACTCCTTTTTATCCATACCTGCTAGTATGTTTTGTACTTGCTCTACAAGCTCTTTTGTTTTGCTGCCATCAAGATATTCTCCACTTGCAGCCTGCGCAATCTCTTGCAAGGTCTCTTTATTGAGTTTGGTAATAACCTCCCGGTTGTCTTGATCTCTCTTGTAGGATTGAATAACACCACTGCGCTTTATAGGAATTTTAGCTCCCGCTGTGGTTCCTATTCCAATGGTATAAATTTTTATGCCTTTTTTATTCGCCTGCGCGGCAATACTTGCATAGTCTCCTTGATGATCTTCTCCATCGCTTATTAAAAACAATACCCTATTTTTTTGTTCAGTATCATTGTAGTAGGTTTCTGCCATTTCTATTGCCTGGGTCATGGCTGTTCCTTGAGAGCTTACCATATTGGTGTTCATTCCCGATAAAAAAAGGCGTGCAGATGAAAAATCTGTAGTTATTGGTACCTGCGGAAATGCACTACCAGCGTAACCAATAATTCCAATTCTATCTCCTGCAAGGGTGTTAATTATTTGGCGCACTAACTGTTTTGACTTTTCTAAACGGTTGGGAGCTATATCTTCCGCTAACATACTTGTGGATACATCCAAGGCAAATACAACATCAACACCTTCTCTTTTTACCGTCTCAAGCTTTGTTCCAATTTTTGGATTCACCAAGGCAAAGCTCATGCATGCCAAAACTAGTAGCGCAAGCACAAGTTTTAAACTTCCTTTAAAGATGGATTGACTTGGGCTTAACACATCAAGCAAGGTGTTGTTTGCAAAACTACGCTGCGCTCTTTTTTTCCAAAGTACCACCAGCAGATACACCGCTATTATTGCCGGTAAGGCAAATAGCACATAAAAATAAATAGGTTGTTCTAGTTGGTACATAATTTATATAAAACTTCTAAAAAGGGTGTAACGTAAAAAGAGTTCAAACAAAAACAAGCCCAAAGCCCAAAGCACCCAAGGTCTATAAAGTTCGGTGAAATTTGTGTATTTAAACTCTTCTATATCTGTTTTTTCTAGGGCATTAATTTCTGTGTAAATTTCTGCTAGTTTGGTATTACTGGTGGCTCTAAAATACCTGCCTCCAGTTGTCTTTGCAATTTCTTTTAACAGCGTTTCGTCAATCTCTACTTGTTGCATGCCGTATTGGAAACTCCCATCTGCCCTAATGCCAATTGGGCTTTGTGCCATGCCGTTGGTTCCTAAACCAATAGTGTATACTTTTATTTCAAACTCTTTGGCGAGCTCACTGGCAATTTTAGGGTCTATAAAGCCAGTATTGTTAACACCATCTGTCAAGAGTATAATCACCTTACTTTTTGCACGACTCTCTTTTAATCTGTTTACGGCAGTTGCAAGACCAGAGCCAATTGCTGTTCCGCCCTCTATTATGGTATTATACTCAATACTTTTTAAAGAGGCTAGTACAATACTTTTATCACTAGTTAGCGGGGTTTTTGTATAGCTCTCTCCAGCGTATTCTACAAGGCCTATACGGTCTGTAATACGGTCTTTAATAAAACCCGCAGCAACATTTTTTAAAGCCTTTAGCCTATTTGGCTTTAAATCTCTGGCAAGCATACTTGCAGAAACATCAATGGCCATTACTATATCTATCCCTTTGTTGCTAACGGTTCTTGTTGTTTGACTTACCATTCTTGGTCTTGCCATGGCTACAATAATAGCCGCAAGGGCTAATAACCGAAGTAAAAAAAGCAAAGGCCTTAGCTTGGCAATCCAGTTCTTTGAAGTTTTAAACCCCTGAATACTAGATATTCTAAGGCTTGGCGTTTGTTTGTTTCGCTTTAAAAAATACCAAAGTCCAACCACTGGAAGTAGCAATAGCAACCAGAATAGCTCTGGATTAACAAATTCAAAATTATTGAGCATTTTGTGGTTGTTTTTTGTTTTGGGCTTGTGTTAAAACTGGCACCTCAATGGAGCTTATGATTCGTTCTTTAATTTGGTTGGCATACTCAAGGTCTCTCTCAAAAACAATGGTCACCATTTGTATGGTATTTTGCTGATCAAACAGCAAGATTTCATAGCTCATTTTCTCTGTAGAGATGTCTCCGTTTGGTAATTTCAAGTTAAAATCTCCATACGCCTTTACTCCCTTTAATCCTTCATCTGAAGAAAAGGCCTCTTGCTTTACTACCAAATTTAATGCGCCAGCATTTTCCAGGGCCTCAAGAGCCTGTTCAATTTCAGCGTCAACATCTAGGGCTGGATTTTCTTGAGAAACCTGCCTAGCTGCTTTTGAGATGGAGAGCGAAATATAAAGATCCTCTCCTATGGCCCCGTAAGTAAACCAACTCCCGCTACTAGGGGAAGCAACACTATCCTTGGGATTGTTTTTTGTTTGTCTAACCAATATTTCTGGGGTGTCAATAACAAGCCCCGGAGCACCATACTGGCTTTTATACCACCGCCCATTTAATGCATCTTTTAATGAATTCCCAAAAACAGTTTCTTTTAAAGCGCCAAACCCATAAAGGCTTGAAAAAACAGTTGCGCCAATCATTAAAACAAGCACTAGGCTTGATCCAGCAAGTATTATTTTTTTACGCAACTTCTTTTTTTGCAAGGCTTGTTGATACAGGGTGTCTTGCAATAATTCTTCCTGAGTTGGCTCTGGTATGGCCTGGTGGGTATTGCTTATAATTTCTTCGACCCTTGATCTATCTGCCTGAGCTTGCCCTGAGCTTAGTTGCATTTTGGCAAATTTTACTAAATCTGCTCTTTTTAAAATGGTCTCCAGATGTTTTATATCCAGTGATTTAAAATCAAAATCCCCTAATTTTTTTAATGCATTTAGCCTCCCTATAAGCTCCTGTGTTGTACTCTCTAGTGCAGCATCATCTACCTCTCTGTCTAGATACCTTTTTACAATTTCTGTTAATAAACTATAGTACTCTTTGGCATTGTTTTGCAGTAAATATTGCGAGCTGTCCAACTCCTCTAGGGCCACCAAAGCTTCTTGATAGGGAGGTAATTGTTTATTGGCATCCGCTTTTTTCTTTTTACGCCTTAAAAAATACCAAATAGCTGCCACTACCCCTACTAATATAATAAGCCAGTATGCACTGGTAGGAAATTGAAATGGAGCTTTATCTACTTCCATTGCAGCCTTAATATCAAACATTTTTTGTTTGGTGGTGTCAATGGCTACATCACGTACCTCAATATTGATACTATCTGAAAGAAAAAACGTGTTGTTAAATATTATTTTTTGCCTAGGTATGGTATAGCTTCCAGAATCAAACTGGGTGAGGCCATATTGTTTTCTGTAGTTAATTTTTGAATTACTATAGGTGGTGTCTGTCGCGTAGCTTTCTATGACCTCAAGGGGTAGAAAACTTTGCAGGTCTGGAAACACAACCAAATCTATGGAGTCTGCTTGAATCTCAAAGGATACGCGCAACTCTTCTCCAATTTTAATGGCGGTGGTGTCTGCCTTTGTAATTACTTGCGCCGTTGCAGAAAAAGCAAGAAAAAAAAAGAGCAAAGCTAGAGCTTTAGCAGATTTATTTATGGTAATTGATATGTTGTTTGTTTTTGTCAATGGTGTTATCTTCTTTTGAAATACCCTAATAATTTTTTTACGTAACTCTCATCCACCCTGCAAGCTATTGCACCTGCACCGCTTTTAGCAAAGGCGTCTTCATAGTAATCAACACGCTGTTTATGGTGGAATGTATAGTGCTCGCGCACCCCTTTAGAGCCGGTATGAACTAGCATAGACTCTCCCGTTTCTTGGTCAAGCATTTGTACCATTCCTAGATTGGGGATGGTTTGCTCTCTGCGATCATAAATACGGATCCCTGTTACATCATGTTTTCGGGAAACAATTTTAAGGGTGTCTTTGTACCCTTGTGCCATAAAATCTGAAAGCACAAAAACAATGGCTTTCTTCTTCATTACGTTGGTAAGGTATTTAAGTGCTTGGCTAAGATCTGTCTTTTTACTGCTGGGTTTAAACTCAAGCAATTCTCTAATAATTCTTAAAATATGTGACTTCCCTTTTTTTGGCGGTACAAACAACTCTATTTTATCTGTAAATAATATAATCCCTACTTTGTCATTGTTCTGCATTGCAGAAAAAGCAAGGGTAGCTACAATCTCTGTAATAATCTCGTTTTTAAACTGGGCATCTGTGCCAAAAAATTCAGAACCACTAATGTCTGCCATTAGCATTAAGGTAAGTTCTCGCTCTTCTTCAAAGACCTTGATATGCGGCTCGTTAGAACGTGCCGTTACATTCCAGTCTATGCTTCGTACATCATCACCATACTGGTATTGGCGTACTTCACTAAAAGTCATCCCTCTCCCCTTAAAAGTACTGTGATACTCTCCACCAAAAACATGATCGCTTAAGCGGCGTGTTTTGATTTCAATTTTTCGTACTTTTTTTAAGAGTTCTTTAGTATCCATAGTATTGGTTAGAACGTGTAATTGACTTGTGCAATATCCCAGAGCAAGAAGGTCTAGGAGGGTTTATTAGTAGTTATATATCAAAAAATTAGCTAGGGTACTTCAATGACATTTACAATCTTGTTAATAATATCTTCTGTAGTTACGTTTTCTGCCTCAGCCTCATAGGTAATTCCTATTCTGTGACGAAGCACATCATGTACCACGGCGCGAACATCTTCAGGGACAACATAGCCTCTTCTTTTAATAAACGCATAGCACTTTGCAGCAACAGCAGTGTTTATACTACCTCTAGGAGATGCTCCATTGTTTATAAGCGGTTTCAGCTCTGCCAGTTTATATTGCTCTGGATTACGGGTAGCAAAGATGATATCTAGAATGTATTTTTCTATTTTCTCATCCATATATACTTCCCTGGCTGCATCTTGTGCCCGCAAAATTTGAGCTACAGTAACCACAGGATTGATTTTTTCAAATCCTCCTTTTAAGTTTTGGCGTATAATTAATTGCTCATCTTCTAGGGTTGGATATTTAATTACTGTTTTTAGCATAAACCTGTCTACTTGGGCCTCTGGAAGTGGATAGGTTCCTTCTTGCTCTATAGGGTTTTGGGTCGCCATTACTAGAAATGGTTTGTCTAGCACAAAGGTGGTATCACCAATAGTTACCTGCTTTTCTTGCATGGCCTCTAAAAGCGCAGATTGCACCTTTGCAGGTGCTCTGTTAATTTCATCTGCCAATACAAAGTTGGCGAAAATTGG
>Ga0213868_10005963_pt1 | contig 10851 bp, 8 predicted proteins | sample PICome_9_FD_160087 | JGI IMG/M metagenome (GOLD analysis project Ga0213868, IMG submission 160087) | Coastal seawater microbial communities near Pivers Island, North Carolina, United States - PICO127 | ecosystem: Environmental > Aquatic > Marine > Coastal | place: USA: North Carolina | collected...
GGAGGGCACGACACTAGCAACCGGAAACATTCAACTTGATGATATTCCATGGGAATGGAGAGTACATGCAATAGAAAATAAACGGATGGAAAGGATGCATCGTAAATGATAACATTACAGAACTTACTTAGAGCGATATGTTTCAAGTCGACATTGTAATTTGAAAATTTGTAATTTGAAAAAAATTAGAGAAGGTATAGCCCCAAATCACTTCCATGTCAAGTAGGGTCTCACTTACGTCACTCAAATGAGCTAAAAACATTGAAATGAAAATCTGTACCAGGTATTTTTTTTCTTCTTTTGTGTGTATGACACAACTTTCTCTTCAAGTCTCCATCGTGAACAGCAGTTACTCCAACTCTATCTTTATCTTTTTAAAAATTGAATCAGTGAGAATAAAATTTTGAAAATAACGACATTGTTTAGGTCCAAAGAATGAAAATCGTTGCAGTCAGTTTTGGCTTGTGGATGACACAAAATCATGTGTTTCACTGCATGGCCTTCTTGCCTACTTCATTGAAAGCAAACAACATGAGCCTCACAAAGACCAGTCGTCTGAACTATACTAATCAAATACCGGATACAACAGACCCTTATGCTATTCTGAATTTACCTCGTGGCATAATTAGTCACCAGTCTATAAAACGAGCGTACAATGAAATGGCAAAGAAATACCACCCTTCCCATCGCCTTTCACAAACAACGTCACCGCAAGACAAAGAGCTCATCGAAATGGAATTCCAAAGGATTCATGCAGCTTATGAGTATCTAATTAGTCGAAAAAGAATCGATGCCGGCGCTGCGGCGGATGGGATAGGGAAAGTTAAGGTCACGATAGGTATGAACGGCGATCCGATTGTCAAAGGCTCTCACAATTCTATTTCTGATTCTCAACAACGTAAAAAGAAATCTGTATCCTATGAAGAGTGGGATTCATGGGATCCAAATGATGCCAATCCTGATGAAGAAGCAACAAAAGGACATGACAGTCTGGTGCTCAATGAACAGGTAGAGGAAAAGAAACACAAGGCTCCTGTGCAACAACAAATCAAAGTAGAAGCAATCACAACAGCGGAACAGAATGATTTAGGGCAAGATGACGAAGGACGCAAAACAGTAGTTCTCACAGAGTTTCTAAATAAGCTGCATACTCTTTCAGAATCAACGTTATCCTCATCAAAATACTTTGATAAGATTCATGCTGTCGATGCAAATGGCACATTGGTGTCTTTGGATCTCGGTACCCACGTTCAGCTTGTGTCAGAAGAATTTCGTCATTTGGAGAAGCATGTGATGGAGTTAGATCAATTGGCTTCGGATCTACAAGATTTACAAGACACGGACAACAAAGCCCAAATCACTGATTCTACTTTGACAGAGACAAAAGATGTAGGATTAGACTCTAAACCATTAGAAGGCAAAATAAGTACACAAGGCAAACGCGTTAAGATTAACAAGGCTATGGAACTACTCTCTCGGAATGGGAATGGCTCAACCAGAAGTCAACCAACACAATTCCAAAAAGATTCTTCCACTTCTTATCCTTCAAGAACGTTTACTGTCCGTTCAGATGGACCCTTACCCAATTCCAATATTCTGCATTTGAAAGACGAATTCGAAAGTGTCAAACGGCATCTTGAAGAATCAAAGAAGGCTATACGTGCACAGTTAGATGAAATAGAAAAGGATAAGACCAAAATTGCATTCCTGGGGAAAGAATTAGAAGAAAGGGAAAACTACATGAGAGAATATTCTCACTCTCATGAACACCAACATGGAACAGACGGAAGTAAACACACTATTCAAAGGTCAGACCTTGGAGGTCCATCTGGAAATAGTTTAGAACGTCATACAAATCAAATCGAGATTCGTCCACAAGGAAGAATGCCTAATGTTGACCCTGCAATCGAAGAACTAAATAGAAAGGCTTCTGGATTCGTAGCCGCCAAGGATTTGAACACAAAAATTAATAGACTGATTCGTGAAAAGAGACAACTGAATGCATCATCATTATCAGAAATGAATGAATATAAGGAATTCCCCGACACAGTTGCCTCGACCAAGAAAGGGCTTATATTCTACCCAGCAATAGAAAATATGGGAACAGATATAAAAATGCTATTTCTGGCACATATGTTTGCGCATGCCATGAAAAAGAGTAACGTTGTATCATTTGACACTATGAAGCCATTAGAAGAAACAGTCAAGGTCCAAGACATCCCTCAGAAAAATACAGAGCCTTCAGATTTTCATCTGAAAAATTATCATCCATCGCACGGTATTTTGAATCTGGAGTTGCAAAAGCTTATCATTCAACACATGTATGCCCATTTGGCTCAGATTCGATTGTGCCTGAAAAAGGGAAAGATGGCATTTTCTCAATTTCAGCTCCCTCCACAAGTGCACGTGAAACAACCTGGTAATTACACCAAAAGGTCTATTCTTGATTCTCCAAGACCAAATTTTCATTCAAATGAAAGAGCTACACCCCAAAAGCCTGTACTTCCACCAAAACCAACGTCAACATTACAGACGGAACCAGAACCACCCATTCAAATCCTTCATATTTTACCTGATACCACTGATCCGTTTGCAATTTTGAATTTGAAGAAAGGCGAGGTCAATTTAGCAGTTATTAAAAGAGCTTACAGGCAAATGGCAAAAATTTGTCATCCTGATAAAAGGATGTATATTAACTCATCATCAAAACAACGACAGGTTGCGAACGAAGAGTTTGCTAGAGTAAATGCAGCATATGCATATTTGACGGGGAAGAGTCAAATTTTGGATTTTTCTGGAGAAACAGAATACGGAAAAAATGGGAACCACGCAAACAAATCCAAAGATGACTTTTACAATTACTATCGAAAACCTGAAACTCAGCATAATGAGTATGCACCACCTCATAAATTTCAAAAGGGTGACTATGTCAACATTATCAGTGGACCTCATACTGATAGTCATGGAACGATCATGTCAATCTATCCAAACATGCTGAAAGTAGAAGTTAATCTCTCCATGAGTGTCTTTTGCATGCTGCATGAAGTCGAATTGGATAAATCTTGGCAAAGACAAAGAGAACGGGAGCAGCGGCAAACCGCAAATGAGAAATAGTGTTAAATTTTTATAAACTTTTAATTTAGAGATAATTGACTTCACGAGTTCATAAGATTTGAGCACCTACTTTCGCTACACCTTCGGCTTTCATAAATTCTTCTCTTATGCTGTAAATATACCTCATCACATCAATCTCACCCTTGGTCATACTTAATGTATTAAAGAAGTCAACATGTAGGACAACTCTTTCTTCACGATCACTGTCATTAAATGTCTCATGTTCGTAGGTTGTATCATACAACAAGCATTCACCGCGCTTCCAATATTGAGTTTCAGGTCCTACACGAATAAAAGCCTTGGTTCCATCTTCAGGCACCTTAATACCCATTTGACAAGTGAGCCACATATTGTTCCCATCGGAATGTTTTGGAATTCCACTTTTTGGCATTTGCCTATTGAATCCAGCGATTCTCCCTGCGAGTGGAATAGATTCCAAGAGTTTAGTGGTAGTGGGACATACATGATATGGAAAGTCGGGGATGCGATGGCCGTTGTAAAATAGAACCAATGTCTTCCATCCCGAGTCGTAGTTCATGCTAGTGACACTTTGAAATCTATCTTTTCTTGTATTTTTCATATGCTCCAAGAGAGCTTCATATTCTTGTTCAATGATATCAATATTTTCAGACAATCGAGAACATAACGTAATCGAGCTAGGATCATGGAATGGTTTTGTTTCTCCTAATCCAGGCATGTAGGCATGAATTTCCTCATGTGGTCTATATGGATCTAAGACAATACTATCCTCCAATGGTAAATTTGGATCCAATGAATGTCGAATAAAACCTGCCACTCGTTGCAATTCCGAATATTTCATCGATGGGAACTTGGACTCAATGAGACTGGGCATAAGTTCCCAGAATGGATCCGCTTCAGGCGTCCCATGCCAAGGTGACATGGCAACAACTTGACCAATTGGAGATTTAGATGCCGAAGCCGCCAATGATTCCAACATGGCATCTTGTTCTGATTTGACAAACGTCTTGGCTTTATATCCCTGTTTAGCAGCATTGGATCTGGCTTTGCTTCTATTTGAAGGTTCATCGTTTAACGCCGCGATCAGATTGTTTCGTTTGGACTTGCTGGTGGAAGACGACGATGATTTCTTCGTTCCAAAGCCAGCTCCACCACCTTCACTATTAGTTGAACTCTTTTTCTTGGCATTTAGTTGAAAGACAGAATCAGTTGGCGCGAGAATTGGAGCATAGTGTCCTCCATTGCAGCTCGAACTGAGAAAGGATTCGACTTTATCAGAACAAAGACACCAAGTACAAAGGGTTAACAACATATAACGCATGTTTGACATAATATGAGATATGGGAGAGGTGGATTCAAAGGTTGAATGGTATTCTCTATTGAGTATTCAATTGTGCGAGTTAGTCTCTTTTTCAATACCTACTTAGATACAATGAATGGTGATGAGATATGTCACAAGTACGCATCTGATGGCGTGGAAGTCTCACTCTTCTGTTTTCTAGGATCTCACAGAAGTTACACAGGTGAGATGTCCATTTGGAAACATTTCTGATTACAATCATGAGCTGCAATCATGTACACAAGTTCAATCACAGTGTTAATATTTTGTTTAGTGTACCATATGATAGATACTGTGCATTCATTGGTACCAAATCTTCATGAGATTCTTCTTCTTCGATACGGATCAACCTACTGTCGAAAAAGTATTATCCAAATTTCATCTACAGTGTGGATTGAAGACGCTGAAGACGGTTTTGTAGATGACAATGAAAATCTAATGCTAGGAGAAAAATGTTTGAAATCTGTCAAGGCATTTGCTCAAGACACTATTTCGATTCACGATGATGATGATGATGATCAAGAGAAGCGTTTTCTCGGCGCCGCGGCACTCGCGCAACGACCACAACCATTTAGTGATATACATGACTGCTGGATCGCTGATGCTCTCATGGACGAGACAAATGCACAATTTAAGGGGGCAATTAAGCTTTTAGATCATCTATTTCTATTTTACCTTCAAAGTATGAAAGGTAGAATCACTCAATCTCCTTTTTCGATTCAAAAGGTAGTGTCCTGTTTTATCGTACAATGTGGCCATCCTGACAGTGAATATCACTGTGCATCTTATATGGCTGCACTCTATCGAGGATTCAAACCTCTCAAAGATATGATTCATTTCGATGCTCGACAAGGACAGTATGCTCACAATTTTACGTATCTAGAACATTTGGATTTACAAAACGAAGATCTGGATGCCATGGTTTTTGATATGTCACCCACTGGTTTCCATGGATATTTGACGAATGATATAAATCACCAAGAGCAAAAAGAAATACATGATATAATTATGCAATGTATGATCAATCAGCAAGGAGAGTCATTTCAATGATAGAGGAACGACAATGTCGTGGATGTTCTAAATAGGTAGCCTTTTGTGTTGTGGACTCACAATGTTTCAAAGGAATACGTCAGTTTGTGATATTAGATGCTTATATTAAAAACGTGATTCTTTCTTTGTAAATCTCTTGGACATGTAATGATTTACAGTTGGATCTTCAAAGTATAGATGTAGTTACTCAGAGTAGTTGTGCCCCTCTTTTCATTCCAAATGTTCTAAGAATTCCAACTTTAGAGCCTTTTACTCTTATGAGTGTACAAGACTGCGTATAAAGTCTACTCATTCGTGCGTTGAAGGATCTTTTTATACTGTGCCCAAAGCCACACACTTTTACCCTGCGCTCCTCACAAGAAGTATACAATCTATATACAAATCGCCAGCCCAATAACGAGATAATAGTCAACATGGACATGACATCTTTGTTTCTAGCAATTTTAACTTATGCATCTTTGCTCTGTAATCTTTCAAATGCTCAATCAACAGGAGAGCCATCTGCCCCTCCCTCGGTTCGAGAGTCTTCTATTCCAAGTTTAAGTATACAACCATCTACCTATCCGACCCTTAGACCATCCTTAACTCCCTCTGTGGTTGCAAGCGTTGGTCCTTCCTCAAGTGTGAAGCCATCTGCCTCCCCTTCCTTGCAACCCACGACATCGAATACATATGTTTCTGTGAGTCTGTCGCCAAGCCATGCACCATCCATAGAAAATAAAGAGGAAACAACATCTAATTGGGCATCTGACAACAAAGGAGCTATCATTGGAATAGCACTTGGAGCGGGGGCATTTCTCTTTATAATCATTTTCATGACTTTACGTAGAAGGCGTAATTTACGTCTAGCAACTTATTACAGACCCCCACCTTTTCCTGTTCAACAACAAGAAGAACCGTCCGAGTATGGATATGACACCAGGATTGATGATTCATCAGTTGCTGTTGAAGTTATGCATCATGGTCGTGCATACTAAGCACAAATCATGGTGTACCCTGACACTGTAAAATCTTCCCCATGCCGAGATATTGCTACCACAATTCAAAAATACAAAATACCTGACTAAATTTCTCTAAAGCCCTAATAAGAATATAGCTATCTATGAACCATGTACACAATAGATGATGATATTTTTTTGTACAAATAGTCAAGCTCAATATATAACGCCAAATGTACTAGCTCTTCCAAACTCTCGAATTATATCAGCATGGTTAGTAGATACTCAGTGAACCGATGAATTCGATCTAGTTACTTCAAACGTACAATAAGAGCAAATCATTTGTATGAAGAGTGATGAATACTGATGGATAAGATATTAGTGTGAAATACTCAAAGATTGTTTTCTCGTTTATGCTTTTGAGTTTTGTCATTGGCTTTGGATCAACTACGACATATTACTTAGTTGCAGTCGCGTGGGAAGGCCGACGGTTCGTAGACAAGATTGGATTCTTTTTTTGGATCGCATCTTCAACGGAAAATCGTCTCAGCAATCAAAATGGAAGACAGAAACACAATACCGATGACCAATATGTTTTCATGGAAAGTTACCCTTCTGTTATATATCCTTCAAATTCATAATGTATTTGCAGCCTTAAATGGAGAAACTCTGGTTGTGGGAGATTCCTGGGCAGCTCTCAGTCAAAACTATCTCGGCACGGTATGTTCACTGAGTACAAATGACTATACAAACGTTGTTAGAACAATAAGAAATGATGCCAAATCAGGTTCGACTGCGTTGGAGTGGAAAGAAGGGGAAACAGCGAAGAAGTCATTTGAAAATGGTAAAGACTATGATTTTGTGTGGCTCAGCGCAGGTGGGAACGATTTTCTGGGTACCAAATGCCTGACTGAGTTTCCAAATGGTGTAAACAGCTTCATAGGTGGACTGCTGGGTGAGAGTACCATTGCAAATTATGTAGTGGATATCATCGCTGATATTGTCGAATCAACCAGTAATCCAGATCTGATGATTTTGTTCACAGGGTATGGATATCCAACAGTAGAAATATGCCCTGACGGGGACACTATTGACCAGTTTAACTCTTTGAATGACAAGATTCGAAATACAATCAACAGCAGCGCATACAGGAATAGAGTTATGACGATTGATATCAGTGATCTATTTGTTACTTCATTGTCATCTCCATTCTCTGACACAACATGGTATGCAGATGACATTCACATCAACGAAGCAGGTTACGACAAACTATTCTCTTTACCAGAGATTCAATCTTTCTTTCAATGCACAACTGCTGCGAGTGCATCTCCTACATCAATACCAACATTTCATCCGACTTCAAACCCAACTTTGACAACACAACCTTCTGAATCACCATCTTTAAGTACACAACCGTCTGCGTATCCCTCTGTTCTACCAAGCATGAACCCAACTGTCAGTACGAGACCATCATCTTCCCCATCTTTCCGACCAAGTTATGGACCTACTGTTAGTCACATGCCTTCTTTTTCGTCCAAACCCAGTTCAAGTCCATCGATATCGTCCATACCAAGCAATCTACCCAGTGTTTCAGATAGTTGTGGTTCATCCTCTGATTTGTTTTTCATCGAGACATGTAAGTATTATTTTTATCTAATGATGTTTCAATTTCTTGATGCAATCTTTGAAAATCTAACAGACAAATGAATTCACTGCATCTGAACAAAGACTGCGACACAAAGAAAAAAGTTTCCAGTTGGATTGAGAAAAATAAAGGTGCAGCTGTTGGAATCGCTCTCGGTGCTGCCATTTTAGTCATTCTTGGAACATTTCTTCTCATGAAACGGCGTCGGAATAATCGTCGTCATGCTAGGAATGGTCCGTATCATCGTTCACCTTTCCCTATTGGCCACCCTCCACCGGAGCTCTACGAGCATAGGGTTTCTGCATCTCATGATGGTTTCGAAGTTGAGAGATACCGTGGTCCTTAAAGTGCATCATTTCAAAGAGACTTTACAATATATTCTATCGATATTTGTATAGATATATCTATCTATAGATTCAAATTTTATTCTATATAGTACACTTGCACATACATTTTTAGATTTGTGACGGTAGCGTGGGGGCTATCAAAATTATCTTACCCCCAAATCCGTCGTTTTGGCGGCTCAACAATGTTTTGAAAAAATCAAACGCCCTCTTTCTCGAAGAACACAAGATATCGAAACGAACGAAACCTTCACCCTGATAAACGAAACCAATATCAGACTGACCCACTTTTCCAAACACATCATTCAAAACTAAACTCATCACGATGAAAGTTTCGTCTGCGTCGCTCATGGCGTTTCTTCTGAGTGTCCCTCTTGCTGCTGATTCCTTCGTTTTCCCTTTTCGTGGCGAGAGTGGTACTGTTAGGACTCCCGGCAACGGCTTGACCAGCAGCCAGGCTCTCAGATCGAAAAATGCCGATAATTCCAATGCAAACGAAAAGATTACTGTGGGAAGTACGAATAATGAATCTCTATTTGACGAGATTTATACGCTTACAAATGCATTCGAAGGAATTCAGTTACAAAAAGCTGCTCTGAAGAAGGAAATCGCTGCTTACACGGCTCAACGAGCAGCTCTGCAGGATACGGTTGATTTTCAAAACAATGTCGTCCTCAATACGATTGATCAAGAAATATCTAGGTTAAGCGCTGCTTTGAGTAATGTAAATGGTACTGAAAAAGAAGGGAAAAAGAAGAAAGAAAAGAAGGACAAGACGGCAGAATCCTTTGCCAATCTTCAAAAACAACTAGAAGATAAAATTGCACTGGCACAGGATCAAATTGAAAGCTTGACCAAACAAATTGAATCAAAAGATCGTGAACTTAAAGAGTATGCTGCTTTTGAATCAAAGCTGACATCAGATTATAGCACACTAAAGAACGAGTTGAAGGAAGCCGAGGCTGCTCTTGGATCTAGAGACAAAGTGATTAATGCTCTAGAGAAAGACAATGAACAGCAAAGTGAAGAAGTTAGAGCTTTGAGTGAGAGTTTGGTAAGTGCTTTAGCCGATAGTGAAATGGAAGTTGAAAAGATAAAGAGTGCCTGGGAAAAAGAAAAATCGGAATTAGAAAGCGTCAAAGACAGGTGAGTCATACACACATCCAATAAAACAAGACCGAAAATCGTTTTTAACAATGATTCATTCTTTGTTTCAAAAGACTTCAAAATGATTTAAATACTGCACTAGCCAACATCAAAGCAGCAAAGGATAGTGCTCTTCAAGCTGAGGAGAACGCAAAAATTGCAATCAAGGAACAACAAGAGCAATCTCGTGAATTTGAACAGAAACTCAAACAACTTGCAAATGCTGAAAAAAAGGTTTTGAAACAACAAATTTACGAATTAGAAACGAAGTTTCAAAATACAAAGTATAATTTCTATTCAGCTGATATGAAACGTAAGGTTCTTGAAACGACTCTAGCAAAATACGATGAAAAAATTGCATTATTGGAAAAGGCCCACGTGTCGGAGATTGCAGAACTGAATACTCGTATCAATGTTGCCGAAGCCTTTTATATCAAGAACAAAGATTTAAGGAATAGATCTGTTAGGATCGTAGAAAAGTTTCAAGCTAGATTGAAAAGGAGAGAATCAAAAGCAAAGAGCGAACTAGAAGAACTCCGTTCTAATTACGAAAAGCAAGTGTCAGAATTAAAGTTACAATTGAAAATGGATACGCCCGTTGTGGAACCTACTTTTTCGAAGGATGAGAAGATCAAAAAACGCAATGCCGCACCATTTGACGAGGTACGTCATGCTTCTTTCTAGATTTTAATACTTGTGTTGACCTTGTGTGTTTCTGACTTTTTTACAATCCGCAGAAGAAATCGGTATCTTCCAAGTTACCGTGGTTTGCTACCGTTGTTCCTAAGGATTTAGTGAAAACAGAAGAAAAGGAAAACGTCGATACTCCTTTCTTAAAAGATCCTGATACTAATAATGAAAAAATTAGTAAGCTTGTTCAGGATGCAGAAACTTTAGTCGCAGATGTTGCAAACATACTCAAAGGCTCCCCTGTTAATGCGCCAGATAAAGCAAAACATAAAGGAATTCAAGCACTTGACGAGGAAATTAATAAACTCAAGGCTGAAAAAGCTAAGATTGATATGACTATTTCACGAGAACAAGAAGCAACGAAGAAAGCGAAACTTGACGCAGACCTTGCCGAAAAGAGACGCATCGAAGAATCTCCTCGTATAGCTGAGGAGGCTAGACTCGCAGAAGAGCAAAAGAAAAAGAAAAAGGAAGAGGAAGAAGCTGCTCGCATAGCCGAAGAGGCTAGACTCGCAGAAGAACAAAAGAAAAAGGAAGAGGAAGAAGCTGCTCGCGTTGCTGAGGAGGCTAGACTCGCAGAAGAACATAAGAAAAAGGAAGAAGCTG
>Ga0213868_10005965_pt1 | contig 10848 bp, 13 predicted proteins | sample PICome_9_FD_160087 | JGI IMG/M metagenome (GOLD analysis project Ga0213868, IMG submission 160087) | Coastal seawater microbial communities near Pivers Island, North Carolina, United States - PICO127 | ecosystem: Environmental > Aquatic > Marine > Coastal | place: USA: North Carolina...
GCTGCTCACGCCCTGCCTCGGCATCGCGTGCACCGCCTCAATCACCGCCACGTCGAACGGCACCAGACAGTCGCCCCACCAGTCGAACACTCCCCGAGCGTCGACCTGCTTCTTGCCGCGCATCTCAACCACGGGCATCCGCGTGCCCTTGACCAACCGACCGCCCTGCACGATGGCCAGCCCGCCGGTCTGCCCGGGATCGACCCCTAGAATACGAATGTTGCTCATGCTACCATCCCCTTGCTCATGTGGTGTGGGCAGAGCTTAACAGCTCCCTTGACCTCGGTCTATCTGGAACCTCCTCCCCCAGATGCTGACCGAGGTCTTTGTGTTTTTTGACCCCCTATTTTTATCTGTGGCTGGCGCTCGCTCACTGACGCCTCCGCGCTGTGGCAACAGCGCAGCGGAGTGTACGTTAGTACTACCCTGCCAGCCATCTGCCACGACACTGCTTTTTTCCTTTGCTTTCAACAGGTTACGAGCGTGGCAGAGGCCTGCCACGCCCTGCCACTGCCACACCCTAACATATTGAAAACAAACAACATTGCATTGACAGCGTGGCAGCTGACCTGCCATTCTGCCACAGAAATCACGCATTTCCGACCTCAATAATGCGCACCTCAAAGCTGGCAGATGAGTCGTCCCCAATCACCGCCGTGACGCTGTAGGTCGCGCCATCCACGACGCACTCCTGCGCCCTCATCCACCGCTGCAGCACCTTCTTGCTCTCGGGTCGGTCGGCTCGCATATCCTTGGGGAACGCGTCCCTACCGCCCACTGCCTTGTTGACCAGACCACGGCTGTGCACGCCAACTCCAAGGGCGCGCACCAGCGTCTGCGTCTGGCTGCTCTTCAGGACGGCGTCGGCCGCGTTCTTGTCCTTGGAGACGGCGTCCTCCGCCTCCCTGTAGCCAATGTGCGTCACGACCGGCAGGTCAGGGTTCATGTCGGACGGCTCGATGACGTAGGCCGCCCGGAACAGGGTCGGTGACATCTTCATCTTGACCGTGTTGAACAGGATGATGTTGGGTCGCTCTCCGCGCTTGGCCGCGCTGTACGCCTCCCACGCATCCCCCGACGACCCATCCGGCAGGAACGGCGTCAGGGTCGATCCACCCTGCACCGCGCCGATGTTCTGCGACGACCCACGCTGCGCATAGAGGTCAGCCGCGTACCAGTCCGGCCGCTTGTTCTCCGGCGGCTTGCCGGTGTGCGCCCAATACATGACCGCCACGCCGGTCTCCCGGCTGATCCTGCGGAACTGGCGGTTGAGCATGCGCGCGTGGAAACGGCTGTTCTCGTCGCCCCCATTGAACTCCGTGATCGGATCCACCATCAGCAGGTCGATATTGGCGTCCCTCAGCTCCACGATCAGTCGCTCAATCAGCGGCTCATTCGGCACCACTTCCATGCGGCCGTGCGCCGGGTTCTGCTGCTCAAGAACGATTTCGAGGCCATTGTGCTCCGTCTCAAGCGCCTCCTCTCCGACGATCAACAGGTCACCCTTCTGCGGCAGCATGTGCTTGTGCTGCGCCGCCATGACCTGCAGCTTCATCGCCGCAGCCGCCTCCTCGGCATTGGCCCACGCTATGTTCAGCGGTCGCTCCGCCTTCCCCAGCCCGTAGAGTTCTGTGCGCCCCGCCAGCATGCCCGCGATGAACCCGGCCGACAGCGCCGTCTTGCCCACCGCACTCATCCCGACGACAGCCTGCGTGCCGCCCACCCGGATCAGGTTCTCGACCAGCCAAGGCGGCATGTGCTCACTGATCTGGTCAGGCCTGCGAAACAGGCCGCCCTCGCTGATCGGTGCCAGCTCCGCCTTCACCTCCGGCCGCAGGTAGTGCATGACGCTGCCGCCGGTCATCGGCTTGCGTCCGCTGGCCACTACCTCGGCCGGATCCGCCGCGCAGTCCCACATCTTGATGGCCTCGACCTCGAGCGTGTCGGCGTCATCGCTGCCGTCCCACCGGCGGCACCACTGGATCCACGCGTCGCGCGCGGCCTCCTCATGCTGCGTGCCGTGCGCCTCATAGTGCAGCCCATGCCCGACAGCCAGCCACGCCTCCCTGTCGCTGATCGTGTTCTCCGCAGCCTTGACGGTCTCGATCAGCCGAGGCACGTCAGCGCCACGCGACACCCCCATCAGGGCCGCCGCCATCGGGTCGACCGTGACCGCGACGCGGGTCGGGAACCAGTCAGGCAGGCGCGCCGGTAGCTCGTCGTTGCCCCATTCGTACACGCCGTTCCCGAACCGCGACGGGGGCAGGACCACCACGCCACGGTGCTTGATGTCGACCCCCTCGTATCCGTTGAACTTGCCGGGGAACCGATTGCCGCCGTCTTCGAAATAATAGTGCTCGCCGCCGCTGGCGCTCGACACCGACATCGTGTCCGGCACGTCGCGGTCCCAATTGCACTCCGGCTTGTATAGATCGAGGTCGAGCACGACCAATCCGTTCGCCTCCGGGTTCATTCCGATGTTGTCAGTCGGGTGCCGATCCCACCAATCCGACACCTCCTGAACGGTCATACGGACGTCGAGGTACTTCTTGATCGCCGGGATCTTGGTGCCAGCTCGGCACGGAAAAACCCAGAAGCCGTCTTCCGCCAGCTCAATCGCCGCCTGCTTCAATTCACTCATTTTGCACTCCATCTAGTGTTGACTGGAGGCGTGGGCACGAGATATGGTGGTGGTACTGCTACCGCCGAGACATTCTCGTGCACACTCCTCCCTGAACTTGGCTCCACCGCTCACACGGTGGAGCCCTTTTTTGTTGGACCTACAGCATAGGCACGGCACCATGCCACGGTCAATCCGACAAAAAATTCTATAATCCCCCTTGTCAGCATCTGATCAGCAGCGTATATCTGCTTCATCGAAACACACCACACGGAGCCGACCATGACCTTCGACCATATCCCCACCGCCGCACAGTACGTCTGCCAGCACACCGGCGCGCGCCGCGCTCGCATCACCCGCACCGAGCGTGAGCAGGTGCGCCTCCACGCCGCAGCCTTCGACGTCTTTGACAACAAGGGACGCGAGTTTGGCCACATGTTCACCATCGACCGCGAGTTCTGGGTGATCGACGCTGACAGTCGTGCGCTCTGCCCGGTCGAGGCTCTGGACAGCCATCTCGAGGAAACATTTCTTGTTGAGCCGCATGGCATGCGCGACGGCAAGGTGTTTGGTCCGATGCCGACCGCCAGCTATAAGCGGTTCCGCACGCTGGCAGAGGCCGAGGCCTACGCCGCCGACGTCATCACCCGCGCCGAAAAGCGCGCCATCAAGAAGGCCTCGGCGTAAGCCGGGGTCACCCACCACACCACAGGAGACCACACCATGACCAGCAACCGCGAATACATCGCACGGCAGGCGCAGCACTTCGAGCCGGATCCGGGCAGCGTCACGCCAGCCTACCCAAGCGCGGAGGTGCGCCGTCAGGCGCGCCACATGCAGCGCTACAGCCTGCGCCCGCAAGCCAGCGCATGGGTGCTGACCTGCGCCGCACTTGCCGTCGTGCTGGCCTGCGCATGGGCAATGACCCTGCCGTTCCACACACCAATCGAAATCCCCGCATACTGCGGCACATGCTGAAAGGGCCAAACATGGCTGATTACCAAAAGACATTCGGACCAGCGGTCATTGAGTGGGAAGACGAACCGAACAAGCTAGTGGCCAAGTGCCAGAGCGGTCGCTTCGACTGCCAAGGACGGGTGGGCAACGTCTGCGTATGGAACAAAACAGAGGACCAAAACTCACGGCCTCTGCCTGTCGACATGGTAACGCCAGACTGGTGCCAATACAAACAGCGCGCAATAGAGGACGCTCAAGAAATGATGCGCGATAGCGATAGTGGAGAGACGTCATGATTGATGAGGATCGATACCGGGTCGCATGGATGGAGATGCGCAAGAAAGAGCGCCGCAACCCACGGGCACTCCAGCACCTGCTCAAGGGCCGACCACGCGGCGTGCAGGCCGCCATGCTTGAGCTTATGACCAAAGACGTGACGTGCGGCGATCTGCAGACCGCTCTCCGCAACGACTACGAGATCGAACGCACGACAGAGCAAGTGTCCGCAGCCCTCTTTCAGATGAGGCGAGCAGGTCGCGTCAAAATGGTCGAGAAGATCGTCGGCCTTGTCATCTGGAGGAAAGTATGAGGCCAGAACAACTCAGAGCAATCATCGACAGTATGGGCATATCGCAACGTGAGATGGCACGACGCATGGACGTCAATGAGCGCACCATGCGCAAGTGGCTGGCAGGCGGTCGAGAGATGGGCGGCCCAGCCGTCAGGCGCGCCATCCGCATCAAAGCAGATACACTAGGAGAAAAGACATGACCAAATTCACACCCCCCACCGAGTTCCCGCATGAGTGCCAGTCCATTAGCGGCAACAAGGTAACGCTGCTGGCCGTAGACAGTAACGGCGCATACGCCTGCCTTTGGAATCTAGAGACTGGCCCAACGGTTGCTGATATTCAAGGGCCAGAAAACCTCCGCGACATCCCCAAAGTCACGAGCACATGGCAGAATGTTTACCTCGCTGGCACGGATGTTCACGTTTATAGTAACCGAAAAGCCGCAGACGGTTTTGCAGGTCCAAGTCGCGTTGGGGTGCTTCGTATTGACATCACCGATGGTGTACCTGCCTGCACAATGGAGGATGGGTGACCTGACCCGCATCACCGAAATGGTCGGCCCGATCACCTCTTGACGGGCCAGCCATCAGCATCATATGATGCACCTGTCGCCCCATTGGCGGCTGTATGACGTAGCGAAGTAGGACACACACCACATGGAACTTCTCCCCCACCAGATTGCCGACGCTAAATTCTTGGCGTCACGCCGCATCGCCGGATGCTTCAACGGGATGGGCACTGGGAAAACGCGCACCGCGCTTGAGGCGCTGATCGAGGCTGAGGTGCTGCGCACCATCGTCATCGGACCCCCGATCTCGCTCCGCATGTGGGCGGCTGAGGCCGTCGACCACATGGTCTGCACGCCCCAGATCCTTGCCAAGGGGTCGACAGTGATCGACCCCAAGTCCGACATCCTGATCTGCTCCTATGAGATCGCGACCAAGCGCCAGCATGAACTGATGGCGTGGGCACGCGAGCCCCTGAACGGCATGCGCGCCGCCATGATCTGCGACGAGAGCCACGCGCTGAAGAGCACAAAGGCAAAGCGCACCAAGGCCATCCTCGGTCGCGGTGGCATGGTCGAGGCCTTCGAACACAGTTGGTTCCTGACCGGATCCCCAATGACCCGGTGGGCGGACGACCTGATCCCGTTCCTGTTCCGGGCCGCGCCTCAAGAGATCAAGAAGAAGATCGGCGCGCTGAACGTCGACCGCTTCAACCTGCGCTATTGCATCGTGCAAGAGCGCAAGTTTTCCGGCGCGCGCTTTCCCGTAAAGATGACTGTGGGGTCGCGCAACCTCGATGAGCTGGGAAACATTCTTTCGACGTGCGCGACCCGCCGCACGCTGGACGACGTGTGGGAGAGCATGCCGTCGCTTACCCATACCCGGCTGGCGGTCGAGGTGTCAGGTATCTCCGCGATAAACCGCGCGATCAACAAGATGACGGTGGGTCAGATCGAGCAGGCCATCGCGCAGAACGACGAGCACCTCGCCACCATGCGTCGTGAGATGGGCGTGTCGATGGTGCCAGCCGCCGCCGATTTCATCTGGCAGCGCGCGGACGCCGAGCAGGGCGCGATCCTTGTCGGCGCGTGGCACCGGGAGGTCATCGACGCTCTGGTCGCTGAGCTGCGCGGCAAGAAGCTCAAGGTCGCCCAGCTCGACGGCCGCACGCCCACCGCCCAGAAGTCGGAGCTGCAGCGCCAGTTCAACGCTGGTGAATTGGATGTGTTGGTCGGGCAGATCGGCGCGATGGGCGTCAGCCTCAATCTGCAGAAGGGCGGCAACGCCATCGTTGTCGTCGAGGAGGACTGGTCGCCCAGCGTCATGGATCAGTTCTACGCCCGCCTGCATCGCATGGGGCAGGGCAAGCCCGTGCACGTCGACACGCTCTACGTCGACAACAAACTCGCCAAAGCGGTGCATACCATCTCGATGGCCAAGCGCCGCGCTCACACCGCAACGTCAGACGCCCATCAGGAGGCAGCACAATGAAACAGCAAACGCTAGAGAAACAAGTCGCGGATCTCGAGGAGCAGAACGCCAAGCTCCGCGCCGAGATCGATAACCTGCAGGCACCACGGCCTGCGCCCACCATCGTCGACATCATCGGGATCGAGGCGTTCGACCGGATGGTCGAGATGTACCCCTCGTTCAGCGATGCCGGCGACCCGACCCTCCCGACCGACGCAGCGTCTGTGGTTCTGTGGTCATGCATCCGCATGCTGGGCCGCACGGAAGAGAATTTCGAGTACGTATGGAATCGCGGAAGCAAAATGATAGCGGCTTACAACGCCATCGACGTGCAGCTTGAGCGCGCCACCAATGCGCTGGCGGAGTTCGCCATGCGCGCAGCAGAGGAGACCACACAATGATCAAGGATCTGGTATTGCAGGGCGCGCAGGCGCTGGATGACGGCGAGGGCTTCGGCATCGACCGCTCGAAGTATCTGAATGCCTCCACCGCCGACAGCTGCATTCGCAAACAGTGGTTCGAGCGCAACCTGCCTGCCGTCGAGCAGAATTGGGGGTTCGCGCGTCGCGGCAAGCAGGGCGAATTGTACCTCGTCGACTGCCTGTCGGCGTCGGGTGCCACGCTGCTGCACTGTGGCGACGATCAGGTGTCGATCATCAGCGAGGATCACCGCGTCAGTGCCACGCCTGACGGCTACATGTCGACGGACGCGGGGTGGGTCGGCATGGAGTTCAAGACCATCGACCCGCGCACCAACCGCAACTACCTGCCGCGCAAGGATCACGTCACGCAGCTGCAGACCGGCATGGAGATCGCGCACCTGCAGGGTGACGACTTCCCGAAGCCGGTGGCTGGCAAGCTGCTCTACATGGACGCGTCAAACTACAACGACATCCTAGAGTTCGACGTGCCGCGCGACCCGGATGTCCTTGATCGGCTGGCACCGCGCGCCAAGAAGATGCTGAGCGCCAAGACCGTCGACCGCCTCGACCGCGAGGGCAAGCGCGACGGTCAGTGCAAGAAGTATGGCGGCTGCCCGTTCGCGGAGCAGTGCGGCATCGAGATCGAGGGCGAGGCCACTGTCAGCAGAGGCAATCGCGGATCTGGTCTGGACGCTGCCGTGCAATCCTACGTCCTTGCCAAGGGCGATGAGGCCGCCGCCAAGGCGCGCAAGGATACTGCCGCCGAAGACATCAAGACCGAGATGAAGGCACGCAACGCGCGTGACCTGATCGTGGGCAACCACGCGGTCGAACTGACACCAGTCGCCGGGCGTCGCTCGTATGACTGGAAGGAAATGGAGAAGGCTGGGATTGACCTCAGCCCCTTCATGAGCACGGGCAAGTCTGGAGAACGACTGACCGTGAAATGAGGCCCAGACAGCCTCCGTTGAACTGTGTAATGTAAAAGGATCACAAGCATGTCTACATCTCTCACCGCATACGCCAAAAGCGGCAACCTCCCGTCCCTCGACAAGGATGCAATGGCACAGGCGCTCGCGTCTGCCGGTGCCGAAGAAAGCACTGGCTCGGCCACTGACGGCGTCGAATATGTGTCGTTCTCTGGCAAGACCGGGGCAATCACCTACGGGCGTGACCGCAACGACCTCGACCAGAATGAGCTGTTCCTGATGGAACCGCGTTCCGCATTCCGTGGCTGGGTCTGCTGGAAGGGCAACCAGCCCATAGCTCGGCACCAGTGGTCAATCTATCAGCCGGAGCTGGCGGTCTCTAAGCGCGATCTTGACGACAAGGGTCCATACGAGCGGTCGCAGGACGGCTGGCATTCGATGCTGGGCTTCGGGTTCATGTCCGAGAATGGCGAGGTACAGTACCAGTTTAGCACCAACAGCATCAGCGGCAAGAACGCTGTGGCTGACCTGTTCGATGAGATCGCGCAGCGCACGATCCGTGGCGAGCCGAACTTCCCGCTGTTCTATTTCACCCTCGAGAAGTTCCAAGCGAAGGGCGAGTGGAATTTCAAGCCGAAGTTCGACATCGAGGAGTGGATCACCGAAGGCGAAGCAGCCGCCATGCTGGGCGGCGGGTCCGAGGTCGAGCCGGAGACTGCCGTCGAGGTCGAGCCGGAGACTGAAGAGGATAAGCCTGCGCGCACCCGCCGCGCACGCCGCGCCTGATCACCGGGGGCGGGCCTTCGGGTCCGCCTCTCCACACCACAGGAAACTCCATGACTTACCAGATGATCACGACCGAGGATGCGCTGAACGATCTGCTCGACCAGATCGGCACCGACCACGCCGCGCTCGACTTCGAAACCACCGGCCTGCGCCCGCAGGAGAGCGAGGTCAGGCTGGCACAGATATGCAACGACGACGTCTGGGCGGTCATCGACTTCTGGGCGCTCGATGGCGGGTCGTTCGCGCCCTATGCCGACTGGTTTGAAAAGGGCACATGGATCGCGTTTAACGCCGGGTTCGAATACCAGTGGTTTGATGCGGCAGACGCGCCGCACGTCAAAGTCATCGAGGTGGCGCACGCCCGCCGCGCCCGGATGGGCGGCGATCAGATGTCGCTGGCGCTGATGCTCAAGGCTGACCTCAAGTATGAGATGCCCAAGGATCAGCAGGTATCGAACTGGGCCGCTCCCGACCTGAATGCAGAGCAGCTCCAGTACGCCGCAGACGACGCCCTGTGGACGTGGAGGCTCTGGCAGCACTGGCAGGCCAAGCTGGACGAACATCCGTCTGCACGGGGCGCACAGGCGATGTTTGACGCCCTGATCGTGCCGGTCCACGAGATGCGCGAGACAGGCCTGCTGCTGGATCAGGCGCGGCACCGGGATCTGGTGGCGCTGTGGGCGAGCAAGCGGGTGGTGTACGATGCCGCGATCCGTGAGCGGGTCAGCGAGGAAGAGGTCGAGAACATCCAGTCGCGCAAGCAGTGGAGCGACTACTTCGGTCAGATACTGCCCGACGAATATCTCGATCACTGGCCGCGCACTGAAAAGGCAGGGCAGCTTGAGATCAAGACCGCCACGCTCAAGGAGATGGCCACTCTGGCAGGCGGGGAGGGTCCGCTGGCCGAGGTGTTGTTCAACATCGCAGACCTGACCACCATCAACCAGTATCTGTCGAACTTCGGGGACAAGCTGATCAACATGGCGCAGAACGCCAGCGACGGCAGGCTGCACCCCAGCTACAACATCGCGCGCGCCGTCACCGGCAGGTTCTCGAGCAGCGCACCGAACGCGCAGCAGTTCCCGCGCGACCGCGAGTTGCTGGGTGACTTCACCAGCGTGCGGCTGTCGTTCATCGCGCCGCCCAAGAAGCGTCTGGTCAGCCTTGATTACAGCGGCATCGAGCTGAAGGTGCTGGCGCTGCTGGCTGAGGATGACCAGTTGCTCTACGACTGTGTGCACGGCGACCTGCACAGCGAGGTCGGGTCGTATATGGCCGGGTACAAGATCGACAAGAAGACCCCAGAGGGCAAAGACATCCGGTCGAAGGCCAAGGGCGTATCGTTTGGCATCATCTATGGGTCAGGGGCCATGGGTCTGTCTGGCACGTTGCGCACCTCGATCACCCGTGCGCAGGAGCTGATCGACTTCTGGGCCGACCGCTACCCGCGCGCGTTCAACCTGCGCAATACTATGATGCAGCACGCGCTGGGCGACGGCTTCCTGCCCGTGATCGACGGCGGCACGATCTACCTCGGCAAGAAGCCGGATCTGCCAAAGTGCGCGAACTACCCGGTGCAGCGCGCCGCGCTGTCGGTCATGGCGCGCGCGATCATCCGGCACCGTGAGCGGCTCGAGGATGCCGCCGCTCGCGGCAGGCACATGGGCACCCGGATGGCCGCGACCGTCCACGACGCCCTGATCGACGAGGCCTACATCGATGACGCGCCGGAGGCGCTGCAGTGGATGAAAGAGGATATGGTCGCGGGCTATCTGGATATCTTTCCGGGAGCGCCCACCGATGCTCTGGTCGAAGGTGGCACCGGACCAAGCTGGGGCGAGCTAGAGGATGAGGCGGTGTAAGGCTTGACAGATGCTGATCAGCATCTTATCTCAGGATCACACACCACAGGAGACTTTGACCATGACCCACCCGCACCTGATCGCAGACGCCGCTGACGCCCACCAATTTATATTTGGCGGTCGGTCCCGGTTCACTCTCGTATCCAAAGCCACCGGCAAGCGGTACACGTACCGCGTCGCCAAATCCAAAGACAGCGACGAAATGTTTTTCGCCAGCCTGCTGGTCGGCCAGAGCAACGAGCGGGACTACGAATATCTTGGCTTCACCAAGAACGGCAACGCGCTGATACCGGGCAAGAAAGGCAACCCCAGCCACCCGGCGTTTATGGGCCTCGACTGGGCTATGCGTCAGTTCTCTGAGGGCAAAATGCCGAAGCAGCTTGAGTTCTGGCACGAGGGCCGCTGCGCCCGCTGCGGTCGGGCCCTGACCGACCCGGCATCCATCGAAGCGGGCTTCGGCCCCGAGTGCATCAACCACATCTAAGGAGAGCATCATGACAAACCCCATCACCAAAACACGTCGCAGCATCAACGAGCGGATGCGCCCAAAGCAGAGGGCGGGCGCGAGCAAGGGTCAGCTGCGTGACGTGCTTGAGCACACCCTGCCCCCCAGTATTTTAGGGGCCGGGCTGCGCGCCGCCGGGATACCCGACATCCGGCAGGCGTCCGCAGACCAGCTTCACGAATTGAACTACGCCTTCGCGTGGGCCAGAGCGTGGGGCCAC
>Ga0213868_10005968_pt1 | contig 10846 bp, 8 predicted proteins | sample PICome_9_FD_160087 | JGI IMG/M metagenome (GOLD analysis project Ga0213868, IMG submission 160087) | Coastal seawater microbial communities near Pivers Island, North Carolina, United States - PICO127 | ecosystem: Environmental > Aquatic > Marine > Coastal | place: USA: North Carolina | collected...
TATGATATCATATATCATATGTATCATATGATGAGATCATGCAAGTAAACCGGAAAAAAATAAGGCGGCTTTTTTTTCGACCAAAAAAATTCACAACCAAGGAAAGGAAGGTTATGCCATGCTTTATAAGAGACATTTATTGTCACTACTACCGGAAAATTATTGTCTTCCACCTCAATATTTTTGCTAACTTCAGTTGCTTCTAACCTGTAGCCGTGTTGCATGGTGCATGTGGATCGCGTACCCTTGTCTTTAGTATCTAAGATATTATTGGCGTAAACCTATGAAAAGTCAAAAGTTCTGCGACTATAGAAAGCCAACCGTTCAAAATCGCACCAAGAAGAAACATACCAAACTTAAGCGCTCAAAATCTATATCAATTACAACAGCAAGTACTGACGTGCTTTTATTGAACATTTTCGTTCCTTTTGTGCTAAATATCCTCTACAGGGAACTATGGTCCAACATAAAATTGTTGTTGCTGATATTGGTGGAACGAACGCTAGATTTCAAGTCTGTACTTCGCAGAATTTTTTGATTTCACTCATGTCCAATCTCGTACAGGCCTGGAGCATTGATTTTGAATGCGGTGATGCGCTAGATTTTGAAAAGGTTCGCATATATTAATAAATATAAAATGTGCTAATTTCTTATCCTAGATATATCAGACAAGAGACTATCCCCAATTCACAGATGTTTTCGAGCAATTCGTTAAGGTTTGGGAGCCACCCCAAGTGCATGAAAATTTTTAACTCTCGATTTCAAAAAAGGATTCGGAAATTACTTTTTTTGATGCTGCTTGTTTTGCAGTAGCTGGTCCAGTATCTGAGAATCGTTGCAAGGTATAGGGTTTAGGGCAGAGAATAGCTAATACTAAACTCATTTTTTTTTGAAGATGACCAATCTCGGTTGGGACGTTTGTGCTGATACTTTATTGAAATATGTATTTGTCGATAAAATTTCGATAATAAATGACTTCGTTGCAAACGGATATGGTGTTTTAGAATTAGATCAAAAAGATCTTTTCACGTTGAATCAAACACCAGTAAGGTTGGATGCTCACTAGTTCTTTCTTAAATACTTCTCATTTCTTACTTTATTAAGGATGAATGGGCCTATTGCAATACTTGGTCCTGGTACTGGTTTAGGAGTAAAAACAACAAAAAGTCAACATTTTCTTTTTCTCACAATTTTTTCCAGGAAGCCCTCCTATTTCCAGGAAATGATAACAATACTTACACTATTTATCCAACAGAAGTAAAAACATTTTTTGTCCTTAATAATGAATTTACCTGAAATGCAGGGATCGCATGCAGATTTTGCCCCACGAGGTGATACTCAACGCGCAGTGCGTAAATTTATTTTTCGATTCCTTATTTGCCCTTGATTCGACGCTTTAATAAAAGTGAAGACACGTACACAAATTACTCATAAATTATATTTATATTATATGACTAATATCCGAAGTACAGCTGCTCGCGTACATGGAAAATCTGCATGGAAGTTGTGAAATTGAGCAAGTTTGCTGCGGCTATGGCCTAGTGAATATTTACAATTTCCTTTGTTATTCGCAAAAGGTTGAAAATGTTGATGGTATTACTCCAGAACAGGTACAAAATCTTGATGAACTTGATTGTTAATTGAATTATCTTATCGTCAGATAACAAAAAATGCCCTTGCGGGTTCTTGTCCTCTCTCATTGGAAGCTGTGGATATATTTTTATCGATATTGGTAAGGAGTTCTTGCAGCTACCCACGCTTTCTTTGAAACACTTTGCTGCCAGGGTGCAGAGGCTGCAAATCTTGGATTGAAATCTTTGGCAGAGGGGGGAATTTATATCACAGGAGGGATCATTCCTCGACTTTTACCGCTTCTAGATAGAGGATTCTTATTGGAAGCGTATTTAAGTAGGGGTAGTAGATTTCACAATCTAAGGAGTTCCTTTCCACTTTGGGTTGTCACCACTGAAAATTTAGGTTTGAGCGGTGCACTGGTATTTTTCGTAAAAACGAAGTTCAATTCTATCTTAACATTTTTATTCTTTAGGTTTGTGGGAAACGTTTTCTAGTAAGTAAATGATGATGAAGTGTTGTAACTCTGTCGCAAATTATGGGCATGGGTCCCGGTATAGACTTGCAAAACTTTTTTTCGGTATTTTGTGACGTCGCAGAGTTGACTGTAAATCCTAAAAATATCAACCAATTTTGAATTGAGTGTCGTTGAGTCAGTTCTTGAGAGATGCAAAAGAAAGAGATCTGACCTTTGAAGTTATATTCCTTATAGTAAGAAAAGGTTTATCTTGCACTGAAATTTCAGATGGTTTTTAACAAGAAGAATGATGGATGTGCTTACTGCGCAGGAGCTTATGATCAATTTTTTCTGTTGAGTTAAGCCGGAGATTCACTGCAGATTTAGCTTTTGAAACGTTCTGATGCGACCATTTCAAATATTTTCCGTCATGACCTAGATTTATTAATATATTCATATTATGAGAAAGAGCATGACTTTACCTAGAGCAGTTCGAGCTGCCTGGTTCGCGGCAACAGTCTGAATTCTTTCTTCCTCTTCTTCTTTTGCTTGAGCAGCGCGAAGTTGGAGTTTTGCACTTTGATTTTCTTGCTTGCCCTTTCCAGTATTTTCATTCATTTTCAGAAGTTCCTGAAATATTGAAATCATTTCTTCCCATTACTTCCTCATAATATTTATTCACAAAACACTTACATTCCTTTCTCTATCCTTACGCTTACTCAGTTCCAAACTATTTCGAATATTTATAGCACGGACCTTCGTGGTATTAGTGAAAGAAATATTAAAAGAAAGTAGGGGAGATGAAGATACAAATTACCTCCTCTCGTGGCTTTGCCGTCACATATTTAAGAGAAAATCCGTGTAGATTCGAGTCATTTTTTCTTCTCGAGACTCTTATGATATTTGTAACTATATTGCTCAGAAATATTTCTGAAGCTTTAGCAAACGTATCAAACACCTTATTTTGAGCAGCCGTGAAACTATTTCATACGCAACGAAAATATTTACCTCTTGCTTTGAATTAAAATGCACATGTGCTGCTATTCGCTTTGCTGCGGCATTTTGAAGGCCCTGCGCAGCTGAAATAAGAATAATTACGACATTACGACGATTAATATACCTTATTTCGCCCAATATTATCGATCCCCACTGCTGAAAATTTGTGATTTAAAAAGGGACGGTAACATTTTAGATATGAACAAGACCTTTTCGATTGATGACATCTTTAAGCATCAAAGATCGAGCTTCTTCATCTTGAGCATTTATCCCAACGGAGTTCAGCACATCGAAAGAAGCCTTGTATTTGAATTAATCTAAATTTGATGGAGAAAATTGTAATCACACCTCAGTAACGTCTAGCTCCAGTTCACTTTGTTGCCCATTTCTACTCTTTCCACTAGGCTCCTAATTTGGAAAGATACATGAAATTTCCATGAAATGTATGTATCCACTTACTCTGTAAGAATTTTCCTGAATACGATATAACTTGTGAAGAACGTCCTGCGTAGATGGTCGTATACTTGTGCCATCTTCTTAGTTAAAAGAGGTGAAATGGAAAGGGGTGTTTTTGTTGGTGACTGATAAACCTGAGCTTGGAATCAATATATTTGAATCGATGTCCTTGAAAACGGCAGATATTTTTTTTGCCATTGCCTGCAGACTCAAAGTTATCTCTAGATAAGTAGAAGAATACATTATCTTTACCCGTTGTAGTATGTATGATCGCGCTAACTCATCGAAAGCTTCGTCATACTCTTGTTTAAAAGAAAAATTTACTTTACCGCAAACAGGAAAACACGAGGATACCTCTCAGTCTATAAATGAGCTTGCTGATACGGAATCCACCTACAGAACACACAAATATAAGAGAGCTCATGAAAGATGTATGAATTTTCATACCTATGTTTCTTGGTATTTCCATCCTAGAATGTTACTTCACACGTTGAAGAGTTCGTGAGTTCAAGTCAAGCTATTTATTCGACTTCTTTGAGTGTTAACGAAGACGCGAGTAGTCTGGGCGATGCACGCGGATATCTGCCAATTTGCAGAAAAATAGAATGAATTGGCTTTGTTTGGAAGTATTTCTTTCCGTTATAGTTTGTATCAGGGATATTTTTTGCGGAGTTGCGATTCTAACGAAAAGATGAAGTCGCACTAACGCAACACCGCAAAGTGGCAAAGAAAGAAAGAATGACAGAAAGAAGAGCTTTTTTTTTAAATACTTTTTTTTTGACCTTTTCAACCAAACCCCCACAATTTTCAGAAGCTCAAGGGAAGTGATAAAAATAAATAATTAGGTAGGAATAGGAATCCTTTCAAGGATTCGAGTGCCGATGTCTTCTAATTCTTCTACTAGATACTTTTATTACCTTCCGTTATAACCGCTACATCATTTCAACTATCAGAAATATTGCTTGATGAATTTCCCTTCGCAATTTTTCTTCACCTCGTTCGTTTGATGCAAGCAACAGAAACTCACTCACTCACTCAACCAATGTGGGTCGTGGAGTTTAATGTCACTTAAAACTCCTTGCCCTATTCTCCTTTTTCCTACAAGACAGATTTGTGGATAAAATTATCTCATGAGAAGTGTCTCAATATCGGGAACCATGTCCTTATTTTCAAACTTTGGCGAGTATCTTTTAAATGGCACTCCTTCTTTATCAATTAAAAATTTTTCAAAGTTCCAAGAAACATCATTTCGACGCACTGGTGACCATTGTATAGGTTTATCATTAGGTTGGGTTTTATAGATAAAATCCGAACCCGTTCCTCCACGATCATCGCATGGATAGGGAATAGAGTCTTTCAAAAACGTCCATAAAGCCTCTTGCTCGTCGCCATTCACAACTGATTTTGTCATTAGTTGAAACTTGGGAGCATAACCATCACCAGGTCTCACATACTTTAACGTGTTGAGGAGTTCAAAATCTTTTTCATAACACTGATGTCCAAATTGGTTACAAGGAAAGCCAAGTATGACAAGATCGTCTCCATATTTTTCTGCCAGGGCGTTCAATTGAACAAAATCCCTAACAGTTGTGCCTCACATAGTTGCTACATTGTTTATAAGGACAACTTTCCCTCTAAATTTAGAATAGGATATTTCTGCACCTTCTGTAGGATTTTCACGCGTACCTCCTCCGAGGGTTTTTCCTGAGAAATCGTGAAACGTAGTCGCTTGGATTGGCATGGCCTTCTGATAAAATTAAATTGAGTTCAGTAGATAAGGAAGAAGATCTTCACCTTAGGGCACACCTTCGTCTTCGTAGAGCGGTTCCTTGAGAAATATTTGGTTTCTCTCCCGTGCAAGCGAGCCAGTGCTCCCACGCGTCTGGTTAAACAAATACTAACCATGAGCTAATGTATCTACGGGGCAACTCAGATCCTATGCAAGAAAGTTACGCGATTGCTAAAACGTAAAACATTAATGAAAATGAAAAGAAGAGAATTTTTTTATTTTTTATTTTTTATTTTTTCACTTGACTTCCCCCCCGGGCCTCAAGCTGGCACACACAAGGACACATTTTCAATTTTTGCTTGTCTATTAAGAGAAAGAGTGTCATTGACGAAAAGCAAGTGTTCCAAGAACTTGGAGATGTCAGCTTCTTCTTCAGGATTGAAGAACAACAAGAAAGAGGGAACAAGAAGGAGATATAATAATAACTAAAGGGTACTCTTCCTATGGTCGTAATCTAAGATCAGAATAAGAATATTAAAATAAATAATTATTTCCAAGTGTTTATCTCTGGACTACACGGTTCTTGTTCCATCTTTAGAGTAAAAGTGCTGATACCAAAGAGTGGAAAGATTATATGCAGAATCTTTCACAAAAGTAACACTGCAGTATTACAGCAACTCCGTGTTGTTACGCAATTTTGAAAGCGCTCGTTCTGACTGCTGGAAAATATGGAGTTCCAACTGCCAGTTAAACGAATAAAAGAAGTGGCTGACCTTGCAGTCTACAAAAAATCTGTCGGACGAAAGTATTATCTTAAAATTCTTGGGGTACGAGTATTTATTCTTTCATTTTCTTTTTCAATTTCTAACTCGCCTCATGTTAGAATTTAAATAGTGCAGTATGTGGTATAAAAAACTCCGATAAGGTGTATATTTCGGCTAACTGTAGAAATGTTATGCACGTTCTTACGGTTATATCTATGACCTGTGACGGGTATGACTTGAAGCATGAAGAAAGGAGTAACCTGCGTTATGGTAGTTCCGCTTTTCGAGATTGGCATTTGAATGTTACGAGTATTATTCAAGGTATTATTAATGTCACAACTTATTGACACTTTGATTGAAACACAGATTTTCATCTGCAGAGCTTTTATATGATATTCTTCCTCCCAACTTAAGAGTACTTTTTTCTAATTCCTATTTTTGGAGTATTCTAAACTATCTATGCAGTCAGCACTTGTTGAACTACTCCCATACTTTATCCATAGGTACTTTTTCGAGCTTTCCATGCATATGATTTATAATTCCATTCGCAGTTTTGGTAATGAAGCCCGATTGGATTATGGCACTGGACATGAGGCATCATTTGTAGCTTTTCTTGCGTGTTTGAGTAAAATTGGATTTCTCAAGCGTAGCGACCAGGCTTCATCAGTTACGTGCGTATTTAAAAAATATGCTGAGGTTACGAGACATATTCAAAGAAAATTCAGGTAAATCTGGCATGATTCGAATTTTATCTACTCTCGTCCAGCATTGTTATTGTTAATACTCTAATTATTATTCTTGCTATACTATTAAGACTTGAGCCTGCTGGTTCATTAGGAGTTTGGGGTCTTGATGACTACTGTTTCCTTCCTTTTCTTTGGTAAATTTTTTGAATAGAATGGTAGAAGAATAACATACATATATTTCAGGGGAGCTTCACAGTTCATTTTTTCGCAGCAAGTTGTTCCTGGAGCCATACTTGAAGAACAGATTGATGCTTACGACACTAACTATTTATTTCTTTCCAGCATAAGCTTTGTGCGAAAAGTACGTTTTAATAGAGCTTCCGAATGCAAACTCAATAGTTCAGCATAGATGAAGAAGGGACCAATAAGGCACTCATCACCGATGATATTTGAAATAAGTTCACTTTCTTCTTGGTATAAAATAAACAATGGATTGCTAAAGATGTATGAGGTAAAGTTGAGAAAGAAGTCTTCCTTAATTTATAGTGTTCACTCTCGAGTTCTACAGGTAGAATGCCTGTCAAAATTACCAGTTGTGCAACATTTTTTGTTTGGTTCCTTATTAGAAATGCAACCTGGTTGACAATACCAATTTCTTCTATTTCCTAACTCGTAATTCGCATCATTCACTTGTAATTTATGGTTATCACTTTATATATTGATTGTTGGACCACGAAAAGAAGAGTTAAATTTAGAAAAATACCTGTTTCACTTCGCTTCGTTTTTTAGACCACTACGTTTTTTTGCCTCTGAATAAAATACAACTCTAAGATAAAAAAGTGAAGGAAAAGGAATTTCAAAAATAAAGTGTCTCACCCAAATATAGTAATTGTGTATCCTATCATTCCTGCAATACTGACAGGATTTCGAAAAATCAGAATTGAAATAATTACAGCAACAGCACCCTTTCAGTGGAAAAATTATGAATAGTAAGAATGCTTAAGAAAAATACCTTTGCATTGCCTAATACCTGCAATGTAAGCGGACTTGTACACTTTGTCACAAGAAAATTTGAAAGATTTACAAGATAAGCAATCAAACAATTCAGTGCAAGTGTGATGGTGAATGCATAGCTTTTCTCACAATTGTTAGTGACTGCAGTCCAAGCATTTCTTTCCATGATGAAGGCAGAGAAAACTAGGATTCCTATGTATTCTTGAAAAAATTCGATCTTTCAACAAAAATCTTATTACCTAGTGCAAATGGAGACATAAATAAGAGTAAATTCAGCGAATCCATTTTTTCAGTCTCATTCGTCAGCAGTAATCCTTGAAGTACAGACTTGAGAGCTCTTGCAAAAGTAGCAATAAAGCAAGCAACAAAGCCATATATATTAAACAACGGTTCGCTATTACTTGCAAGCACAATACCGACTACTACTGGAATTAAGGTCATGTAAACCTGAACATTCATAAAATAAACTCTTATACAAATTCCATAGATAATAAGAATACTACCTCTACAGTTTCTCTCTTCCGAAGTATTACTAAAGAAAGCTTGAAGTATTAGATAAAAATAAAAATATAAGATCAGCCAATATATGAAAAACATGAACATACCATGGCGGTAAAAAATGGAGTCGTGGCACCTATTGCTTGATTGAAAGAGACTGGAATGAACCGCAGCGATATATTGCCACCCACAACTGATATTACGAAAACTAATGCTAGAACAGCAATTTTTAACATATGTTTTCTGCTCTTGATTTGTTGTCTGTTACTGGAATTACTACAGCATCTCACAACAACACTAAGAACAAAGCAGGATAGCATATGAAGCATCGTCAGAAATATAGGGAATCGAAAGCCCCATACGCTCAAGAGATATTTATTCAGTAAAAGCACTCCGATATTTGAACAATACCACACACAAATCACAGAAATAGCGAAATAGTCCACCATATGGAACGTTCTTTTGCTCTTTACTGCAGGACTTCCCCTTCTTTCATTTATGGACGTTAAGTTAGAAATCTGTCGAAAGAGGATTCTGCAAATCCGGAAATTATATATCGAGTGCTTCAAAACAGTAATTTAGACTCTTCTTTATTACGTGATTTTTAGAACTCGTTTATATCGGCTATGAAGCGCTTGTGAAGGTTCAAGTCAAAGAGCTGTTAGAAATATTTAAACCCGTGAAAATATGATCTACTCTGTGTTCGTGTTTGCAAGTTGAGCCCACTAATGCTATCTAGGACGTTATAACTGACACACTCAAAAGTCCTTTAAGGTTGACTGAAGTACGGGGGGAAATCCCTTGGAATTCTCCTTCTTCGTTTTCGTTTCGTTAGGCTTTGGCAAAATTCTATGATGGAGTTCCTTCACTCGATTACCTCTCTTATAGTAGATCAACGAGCACACGGACAGCGACGCGGACTGTGTGTGCTGAGCGAAATTGATATGACATAACAGAGTATCACTAGCTATCCTCTATATATAAGATCAAGAAAAATTCTGAAAAAAAGAAAAAAAAATGGAAAGGGGGCGTGAGTGACCAACTTAAGGGACAAAGGGACAAAGGGAGGGAAAAAACCGCAAACTTGACAACCGCAAATAAAAGGTAACAAAGAAAAGGAGCACATGTGTGTCTGTAGTTAATCACGCATCAAGGGTACAATTGCACTATACAAAGTATACATAATCACCAATTTGAACATAGCAACATACGTACATACCAACAGTAAGTTAGAGCACTGCGACTAAAATTTACAGTCTCCAAAACTTTGTAAGTCCACGAAGCGGGGTCAATTTTACGTTCAGTGGTTTTAACTTTCAGAGGGATTGAAGGAGAAGGAACAGGGTGGTAAATACACGAAAATTAAATAGATTCAGTGGTATAGAATAAGAAAATAAATTAAAGATTATACTATTATCTTAACATGCAAAGTGATGAAGTAGTTTGGCAGGTATCATTTTTACTCAAAAAGTTTTTGAGACTAACGTAAGATTTCAGATTATAAATCATGGCCAATGCAGTTTTAAATTGACGACTCCCGGGACGACGTTTTGTAAGAATAAATACAATGTAACTGGATTGTGCAACAGAAGTTCTTGTCCACTTTCAAATAGTCAATATGCGACAATTTTGGAAGAAGAAGGTAAAAAATAAATAACAAAAATAATTTAGTGAGAAAGTAATCTTGGTCAATAATAGGACGGATTTTGTTGTGTTTGAAGAGTGTCGAACGTGCACATTTACCTAATAAACTTTGGGAATTCATCGAACTTGATTCACGATATGAAAACGCAATGAAACAAATAAATTCCCAGTTGAGCTATTGGTAAGGATTTTAAGCATATTTTGAAGTTAAGTCAATTTTGAGGTCATAGGCCCAAGTTTCTCATTCATAAAAATAAGCAACGTCTTACAAAATTAACGCAGTTAACAATACGTTCGAAGAAAATTGCCAAGACAGAAAGGTTCTCTACTGAATTTCCATGCTTTTCTAATCTAATATTTTAATAAGGGGTAAGTTGGTCCAGGTGACTTCTCGGGAGACAAAGAGAGAGAAGAGGAGAGAAGCAAAGGTTCTTTTCCTAGTACTATTCACAGTGACATTCCTTAGTTTTGTACTTTTTCCATAGGCCGAAGTCGCAGCTCGTATAGAAAAATCTATTGAAGAAGAACTATTGGTAAGATTTGTTAAGATAGTTTGGTTTTAATTACAAGGATGCTCGTTTAGGATCGTCTTCGACAAGGTACTTACAGTTCAAATTATGCGATTCCGTCTCAAGAATATGGGACCATTTTTAGTGAGGAGGTATCTGGCAAAACTTCATTTGGTGTTTTTATAACTTATTATGGATTTATTTTATAGAAAAGTGCATCTATTCGTACTGGCAAAAGGGAATATGCACATGAACGGAAGCACTTAGAAATTGAATATGAAAAGGATACTAATAGTTAGACAATTCAGTTTTGAAAAGAAAAATTTGGTATCCTTGTGCTTAAAGTTCGTCGTGATCATCAATATCTTCGTGAGCATCATCACTTGCACCTTCTTGATACGCTTGAGAAACAATTGGGTTGCAGATCCCCTCAATTTCTTTAAGTTTTTCTTCGTATTCTTCCGTGTCTGCTTCTTGATTCTCATCTAACCACTCAAGAACTTCCTTCACAGCGTCTTGAA
>Ga0213868_10005969_pt1 | contig 10846 bp, 9 predicted proteins | sample PICome_9_FD_160087 | JGI IMG/M metagenome (GOLD analysis project Ga0213868, IMG submission 160087) | Coastal seawater microbial communities near Pivers Island, North Carolina, United States - PICO127 | ecosystem: Environmental > Aquatic > Marine > Coastal | place: USA: North Carolina | collected...
CATGGTGCCCGTACTATTTTCCGTGACGTTTTTGCTGGTATTGATCCGGATCTAGACGAGCAAATTGAATTTGGTGCTTTTGAAAAGCTTGGTGATATTACAACAAAGCGTCAGGCAGTTTAATTCTTTATTTTTTTTCTCTACATCAAAAATCAACCGATAAAAAATTATGGAAGCATTAGTTTATACTTTTCTACTTGTAGGTACGTTAGGCGTCATTTTCTTTGCTATTTTTTTCCGCGACCCACCACGTATTATTAAATAGAAACTAAAAAAGCAGCTCCTAATTAGGAGCTGCTTTTTTAGTCTTCATGTTCTTCAAACGGGTCTCGTAAGTCTCGTGAAGGGGGGCCGAATCCAACGTAAATGGAATATCCAGTAATGCTGAGCAGAAGACAACCTATAAAGATTGTTGAAAAAAAAGCAGGTGTATCCATCGTTTATGTTTTCCTGTACGAAATATAGAGGTTATCTTTAAAAGACAACTAATTTTATTTTAGTACGGAAAGTGAAAAAAATCTATGGCAAGCAAGATATAATTTGGATTATTTCTTGAAAACAATTAATTACTTGATCTTCAATTATGGCAACAACATCAAAAGGCAAAAAAACAGTAACAAAAGGTAAAGTAACCCCATTAGGTACAGCTTTAAAACCACTTAATTCAGAGTACGGAAAAGTAGCTCCAGGTTGGGGTACAACTGTAGTTATGGGCACTTTCATGGCTCTATTCGCTCTATTTCTAGTGATCATTCTAGAGATCTATAACTCATCAGTTTTACTTGATGGTGTAGGTATGAGCTGGGCAAGTTTAGGTTAAACGAAAGGGTATACAAATAGAATCATTTGTATACCCTTTCATAACTATCGATAATTACTTAGTATTGAAGGTATAATCGCTAATGAAGTATTCAAAAAAACTAGAGTAGTTCTAACAAAGATTTTAAATTATTTTCTAAACAAAATTTAGGAGGATTACATAATAGCTAACACCTGATTTTTAGTGAATTTCTATCAATTTTTCTATCGTTTTGATTAGAATTAAATATAATAAAAAAGGAGGACTATTATGAGTAATTCAATATCTAGACTTAATCATTTCACAGGAACACCGGAAACTCAACCAACTAGGGACCAACGTGAGCACACACATGAGAGCTAGTAGATCAGCTTCTCTAAGTTCATCTCCCGATCATACTCCCGTTCAGATAAACACAAACTCCGCTGGGAGAACTAGTGACCGGGTGCTGGCGGCTTCTGTTCCTTCTACTCCTACTCATGCACAAAAAAGCCTCCCTCCACTTCTACCAAGCCCGAGAGTATCGCCTGAAAGCGAGGGAACTTCAAATCTGGAATTGCCGGTTGGGGCTGGAACCCTACCTCTGAATAATAATCCAGTAGATCAAAGTTATTCGACGGAAGCATCGAATTCCTACCAAGGAAGGCGTTATTTGGTTGAATTTTATTCGCCGGAATTAGCTTCAGCTTCTTTGCCGGATGGAGTTTCTTCGCCGGAAGCATCGAATCCCAACCAAGAAAATCTTCATGTTACGGATGTACGTAGTCCAGAACAAGCAACTAACAGGTTTAACACGTATGTTATTCAGCCACCGGCAATTAACCCAAATTCAAACGGAGGAAACGGGGGAACCCCTAACCTGCTTACATTTTTCGTGCTTGGGATAATCTTCCTATTGAAAGCATGTTTTGGAGGAGGATCTGCTCCCCCATCCCTGCCAGGATTTTCGCTTGGCTCTCCTACACCACCTCCCCTCATGGGAATATTCGGAGATTGGTCTTCGTACATAACCAGTCTAATAACAGTCCTATTGGCGTCTATTGGAAACTGGGTAACTATGATCACCAAGAATAAGATTATCGTCGGTAATCCTGACCTAGCAGTGTTAACAACAGCTGCTGCTAGAGTGTACCTATTTCGTAAGAAAAGAGCACTTGCAATAATAGGATTCTTGCTATATCTATTAGTAGGATATCTGTTTTGGAAGCTGAAGTTGTCAATGCCTACAGGTATGGTGAAGCTCCTACAGGGGGATTCAACGGGCATCATGCTGAGTTCAGAAACTATTATTCTGGCAATAGCATTTACAGTTACTGGAACTGCCATGCATCGTGGCTCTTGTAATCTGGATTAAAAACTAAAGAAAAGGACCACTCGCATCTTCGCGAAATCCTTACAGAAAAGAAAAACTTTGCCGGAATAACCGCTCTGTCAACAATGCGGAGTACACTAACACACGGCTTCAATGTACTGAAAATAGCTAAAGAACATAATAATTGTAAAATTATAAAGACAAGTTCTTTTTATAAATTCATAGAGGTAATAAATGAGCATAACAGCGTGGCATGATATCGACTGGTCTCTGATCGAAAAACGAATCCTCCGATATCAAACTAGAATTTATAAAGCTACGAAAGATGGAAACATCTCGAAGACTAAATGTTTACAAAAGCGTCTCCTTAAAAGCCTAGATGCCAAACTTATGTCGGTAAGGCGGGTAACCACCTTAAACAAAGGCCGAAAGAATAAGGGAGTCGATGGAAAAATATATGTTACGGATATTGAAAAGATTAATTTAGTAAAGCGGTTAAGATTGGATGGTAAAGCGTTACCACTTAGACGTGTATATATCCCTAAACCAGGGGTAGTTAAAGAAAATTGGCTCCCCCATATGAGTTGGGTAAAATCGAAGAAACACGTGAAAATAAGAGGCACATCCTCACCTTTTGATGGTGATAATTTATATTGGGGAAAACGTACTTGAAATAAAGGAACCTGGGGTATTCGACAACGAAGGCTGATCCAAGCGCAAAAAGGTTACTGCACATATTGTAATAACCCATTCTTAATTGACTCAGTTGTAGAAGTCGACCATATTATCCCTTCTTCCAAAGGGGGTAAAGACGTATATTCAAATCTTCAGCTTCTCCATAAACACTGTCATATAAGTAAAACTCGAAAGGATAGGATTTAACAAAATTTGCATGGGATTAGGTGTCTTTATTAGTTAAAGTTGTAATCTATAAAACGGTTATTATGAACAAACTTTTACATCTCTAATGCATTTAGAATACAATGATTCTTTTTTCTTGAAGAAAGGCTAAAATTGTGAAAAGCAAAATCGAGGTATACTTTATTAAGGTGTATGTTACGAATAGTTTTGTTACAAAGAGAAAAAGCCTATAAATAGAGATTTTTAAAACGAGGACAGCTAAATATTCAAAACCTAAGAAAGAAAAACAAATATTTGGTTTTTTCCGTATTCACGGAAAAGGAGGGATTCGAACCCTCGGTACGGAAAACGTACACTCGATTAGCAATCGAGCTCTTTCGGCCACTCAGACACTTTTCCTTGGTTAGATTCAACAAAACAGTTATTTTTCTATTTAAAACCATAAAAAATAATAAGAGAAGGTACAGAAACAAATTTAACTCAAAAAACTAAAACCTTTTCCTAGTTTACCATAGAAAGGATTCAGGAACAAATTGATCTGAAAAAGCCAAAACCTTCTTTTAGTGTACCATAGAAACAGTTTTTTTACCTAATGATTTTGATGACTACTGACCATTTCTATGGTCAGTAGTTCTTACCTTTTAAAGTTTCAAATAGCCGTTTTTAGAGTTAACTATGACCACTGAATATACATTCCGGATACTTTTCTTGGTATTTAGTAAAAGACACTTTTTTATCTTCTTCCTGCCACAATTGAATCAATTCGGTAATTTTATTTAAAAGCTCTACAGCTTCTTCTTGGTCAACCCACGAATATGAATCAAAACGACTTTTTAATTCATCCCAAGCATCTTTTCGCGGCCAAAAGAAGTACTCTGTCATAGGATAACTAGATTTTCCTGTTGATTCATCAAGGGCAATACCTATTGTTTTCTCTAACCATAATACGCGTAAAACTATTTTTCCCATAATTTATTTATCTATCTATTGTTAGTCTATTAATTAGGGCTTCAAGAAAGGAAACAAACTTTCTGAAACACCTGGAATGCTTGGCCAGTATCCAAAAAAATAGAACTATTTTCTATTTTTGAAAGATTTCTTATTCTTTATTATAGGGTAATCAATAGGTAAGATCAAAAAACTATATAGATTATTCTTTAAACAGTTGAAAATCATAAATTTGCCTTTGTATTTTGTTACAGAGGACGTTCTAAACAAAAAAGAAAAAAGCTTCGAGGTTTTTCTTTTTATAGTAAAATATATGAAACTAGTAAAAAAAGGAAAACTTATGCCACGTTCCCAAAGAAACGATAATTTTAGTGCGACCTGAATTTTGCTTGCTATTTGCAAAATTCTCAAGTCATTTGAAACTTCTTGAGTTGCAAGATTAGAACTCGGTAATCGAATTGTTTGATTTATTGAAGCCGATTGTACCATTTAGACTAAAAGGGTAAATATAGAATCTATTGATTAACACGAAAGTTTTTTGTTTACAAATGAATAAGATTTGTTATCAAAGCTAGGTTAAAGTGGAGAATTTATCTAACCTACTTGCTTTTTTCTTAGCTTTCTTTTTTATAAAGAAAATGTAGTTGTTGAAGCACACGTAAATTAGAACCCTAATCGAGTAAAAAAAACAGGAAATCCCAATTTACTTTTGGGTTTTGATTCAATCTAAAGCATTAACCCAAATTAATATTGGTAATAAGCTAAAAAATTGACACTCTCAGATCCACCAGGCTACTAAGCTTAGTTTGTTGTAGGGAGTGAAAAGCCACGTGAAATGAAAATTTCATGCGTGGTTTTGTAAACACGTTTCTCAAGAAACTTAGTTTTTTCGATAAAACATTTACTGTAATTGCTGATATCTTACTCAAAGTCTTACCTACTTCTAAACGGGAAAAGGAAGCGTTTACTTATTACCGTGAGGGTATGTCAGCCCAAGGAGAAGGGGAATATGCTGAGGCTTTACAAAATTACTATGAAGCTTTACGCCTCGAAACAGACCCTTATGATCGAAGTTATATTTTATATAATATCGGGTTGATTCATACAAGTAATGGGGAACATACAAAAGCTTTAGAATATTATTATCAAGCTCTAGAACGCAACCCCTGCTTACCCCAAGCTTTAAATAATATTGCAGTTATTTATCATTATCGTGGGGAGAAAGCTATTGAAATTGGAGATGCTCAGGCTTCTGAATCTTTATTTGAGAAAGCTGCTGAGTATTGGCGTGAAGCTATCCGCTTAGCACCAACAAATTATATTGAAGCACAAAATTGGTTACAAATTACTGGACGCCTTGTTCAATAATAAAAATTACCTGGATCTCTCCTTATAAAATTTTATAAGGAGAGATCTTAACTTGGATCTACTTGTGCATAAATTCACAAGTCTACCTGCATCACTAAACAAAAATAAAGAAACCCAAGCCAACAATAAAATGTTAGCATAAAAAGAGATATCTCATTTGTTCTGTATAATAAATAGGAGCCCCCTCAGTCCGTTTAATATGAAAGTAATTAGTCTTAGTAAATCGACTACCCGTATCATTTTCTTTAACTTTCATGATTCTTTGAGCCTTATAACTAGCCAGTAGATTGGACTCAAAGTTGCTGAAAGATGTAGCTAGAAAATACTCATCCAATGAAGAAGACCGATCCTCATTATATTCGTACTCATGTAAGGGTAACTGGTCGTTATTATCATTTGATACATTAGCTAATTATACACTTCTGCCAGAACTTGCAGTGCTAAAACTCTCTGCCACACTAGAGTCAGGTTGACCACCAGTTTGCGAGTTGAGAACCAAAGGGCTATTCTCGTAGCCAGGAATATTGAAAAGATTTTGTTTGGGCATTACCGGCAGACTAACGGCTGGGGTGTCCATCAATTGGAATAATCTTATTATTCCGTAACAACTCTACAAGGAGAGTCGTTTTGAAGTGAGTAAGACTGATTGTATGAAAGGGATTCTGCTAATTAATAGCTCTAAAGATATATCTAACAGGGTGTATCCATATCCATCCATAGACATATGTGGAAACAGACACGGATCGGTGGAAGAGTGTTGCTTTGAGTACCCGATGGACTATGAATAGAAAAATGAGGCTGGGTAATCATTGATAGAAAATAGTTTGCTAAAACGTTGTCAAATATGGTTAGAATGAATGCAGCGTATACCAAGTAGGTGTAGGTAGCAAGCGGATTAGACTGGAGTCTTAATACATTAGGGAAATACTTTTGTAGAAATGGTAGTAAAGGTTATTGAAAAAATCTATGGTAAGCAAGATAAAATTTGGATTATTTCTAATACTTTTATTTTAGTGCCAGGAGCCAGGTTTGAACTGGCGACACGAGGATTTTCAGTCCTCTGCTCTACCGACTGAGCTATCCTAGCTATTTAAGAATATATCTGCGATGGGAATAGACGGGTTCGAACCGCCGACAATCTGCTTGTAAGGCAGGTGCTCTACCAACTGAGCTATATTCCCTACCCCTTTAGTAGTATAACGTAAAGTTTGTTTTCCCGCAAGGGATCAAATCGGTTACTACTCCTCAAAGTGAAATCAATTAGTGTAGCTTATACAAAGACAATACAAAAAAACAAAATTCCGAATTTACCGATTTTCACACAAAAAAAGAAAAAAGATATTTTCGTTTTTTTATCTATTTTTTTTTTCTCTCAAAGACCTATGAACCATATAACGTAACGACAAGACTATTTGTATACAAGCCGCTCACTAAAAAAGAATTGGCTTAAACTTGTAACATTTTAATAGATTTAAGGGTTAGTTTAAAGTCGTTAGGGGATGAGTTATAGTTTACTCTGAATGGATTAATTCTGGTTAAGTAGGCAATTAAAAAATAGACGGGCACTCTAATTGGAGTCTAAACTGCTTAGTTTTTCTAAAAAATACTAGTATTAGCCGCGATGGCTGGATCGCAACTAACTAACCTTATTCAGTTAACCAATTCCCCTTGAGATGTTAGTAAATAAATTAAGGGGAATTGGTTAACTGAATAACTAATGAGCCCCTCTAATGCTACGGATTCGTGGAAAGGGCTTGTATACTGAACAGGGAATAACTTGCTTAGTTGTTTAAAGGCGTTTCCAAGAATCCGTAGCTTGATAAGTTGCTTACGCGAGCTGCAGCCTGGGATGCGGCTAACAATTCAGTATTTGGTTGTAGAGAAAAAAAGTAATGAGAAAAGAATGGTGCTAAATTTAAACAAAAGTGTAAGGGTCACTACGTTGTAAACAGATTTGTCTGAAGATTCGATTACTTGCCACAATTCAATGGTAATGGTTCACTTATTGAGCCGTAAAGACAGCTGTCCCAAAATCGTAAAGATATCGACTGAACAAATACCTAACGGTTTTCAATACAAAACAAAAACACTTTTTTCGCAGTTCTGGATAAGGGATATGAAGCATAGGTAGTACTTAAATAGAAAATGTCTTCCAATCAAGGGATGTCTTGAAGAGAAAGAGCAATTCTAACTACTAAATCATTCCTAACTTTACTTCTCGTGTTCCCGTGACCAAGAAGTTTTTTAGTAACAATAAGTTAAAAAACGGTGTTTTTAAAATGAAATGGTGTTATACTAAAAATAACAGGTTAATTTGTTCGCAAATTAATTTGGGAAAAATAATATTTATTTACAACTAAAAAAATCATGACAGCTACTTTAGAAAGACGTGAAAGCACTAGCCTATGGGCTCGTTTCTGCAACTGGATCACTTCAACTGAGAACCGCCTTTACATCGGTTGGTTCGGTGTTCTAATGATCCCTACTCTACTAACTGCAACTTCTGTATTCATCATCGCATTCATCGCAGCTCCTCCAGTTGATATCGACGGTATCCGTGAGCCAGTTTCTGGTTCTCTACTTTACGGTAACAACATTATTTCTGGTGCTGTAGTTCCAACTTCAAACGCTATTGGTTTACACTTCTACCCAATTTGGGAAGCTGCTTCACTTGATGAGTGGCTTTACAACGGTGGACCTTACCAGCTAGTTGTTTGTCACTTCTTCATCGGCATTTGCTGCTACATGGGTCGTGAGTGGGAACTTTCATACCGTCTAGGTATGCGTCCTTGGATCGCTGTTGCATACTCTGCACCAGTTGCAGCTGCTACTGCAGTATTCATCATCTACCCACTTGGCCAGGGTTCATTCTCTGACGGAATGCCTCTAGGTATTTCTGGTACTTTCAACTTCATGATCGTATTCCAAGCTGAGCACAACATCCTTATGCACCCTTTCCACATGCTAGGTGTTGCTGGTGTTTTCGGCGGCTCTCTATTCTCAGCTATGCATGGTTCTCTAGTTACTTCATCACTTATCCGTGAAACAACTGAAAACGAGTCTGCTAACGCAGGTTACAAGTTCGGTCAGGAAGAAGAGACTTACAACATCGTTGCAGCTCACGGCTACTTCGGTCGTCTAATTTTCCAGTACGCTTCTTTCAACAACTCTCGTTCTCTACACTTCTTCCTAGCTGCTTGGCCAGTTGTAGGAATTTGGTTTACTGCTCTTGGTATTTCTACTATGGCATTCAACCTTAACGGTTTTAACTTCAACCAGTCTGTTGTAGATTCACAAGGCCGTGTTATTAACACATGGGCTGACATCATCAACCGTGCTAACCTTGGTATGGAAGTAATGCATGAGCGTAACGCTCACAACTTCCCTCTTGACCTTGCTGCAGTTGAAGCTCCTTCAATTAACGGTTAATTTTTAACAGTTTTTGTCTGAGGTGATACCACCAAAAAAAAAGGTTCTAATGGTCATTTATTTGACCATTAGAACCTTTTTAAAGACCACAAATATGAAAAAAATGAATCCGATAATAAGCCTCTAAGTTATAGTACTGATAAAACGTTTAAAAAGAATCGCGCTACACAAATGGCGGCTTGACTAGAACACCTAGGTCTTTACAAATTAAAAAATAGAAGTCTACTGACTTGGAGTTCCTATCAGGTTTGCAAGATGAGGCTAAGTTACTATTTGGTATAAATTTTGGAGGGTATTTTAATTCTAACGCTTTCTCTAACGGAAAACCCACCTTTACCTTCCGTAGCGGTTGGCTGCACTTATTCAAACTTTACTTCCCATTTTTTTACAATACCGACCAAAAGGTATTGACTATTAATAATCACGCCCTGTAGGACTCGAACCTACGACATCAGGTTTTGGAGACCTACGTTCTACCAACTGAACTAAGGACGCTTATTTCGAGTATACCATCTCTAAGCTTTATGTAGGGAAAAAATTGTATATTCTAAATGAATAGGAAATTAGATTGAATTATCCAGCCAAAAATGTACTACTTCTATATCCATTCAGTCTATGGAATTCTAGGGTCAAATTTTTTACAGAGTGGTAGTGGGTTAGAGTTCGTTCAATCTATTCTATCGTCTGCTCTAAAGGGAAAGGAAATCGAAGATTTGTTCGTCATTAAGTCTTTTACTTCCCTAAAAAGCACGTACAGTATAGATTCGTTGACGAGCTTTACCAAAGATGCAAATGAAAAAAAGAAGTGATCCAGTACTATTGGAGATGGGGGATGGTGTAGAATCAACAAAAAACTTTCTAAAGGTATGGTCCTTTTAGCTTTGTTGCTGGGTTCTACTTAGAGAAATTTGGCATCAAAAAAACTGGTTGTAAGCTACAGAAAAAATTGAGAAGAAAAAGGTCTTAGATTTTTGAAAGAGGCGGACGGGTAGACAGAATACATGTTAGCTGTTATTCTAGAAGTAGGTAGCCAATCAGTCAGCTTGCTGAGCTATGTTGTATGCCTCTCGACAGCTGCGAGAATTCAGCTTTTGTAAATCCTAGACTCTGTTCTTTGGAACTTGGAATTGACAAATGAAGTCAAAAGAAAATATCATGGAGAGTTTGATCCTGGCTCAGGATGAACGCTGGCGGCATGCTTAACACATGCAAGTCGAACGGTTGTTCAGTCTTCGGATTGATCAATAGTGGCGGACGGGTGAGTAACGCGTAAGAACCTACCCTTAGGAGGGGGACAACAGCTGGAAACGGCTGCTAATACCCCATAAGCTGAGGAGTAAAACATACCTAAAAGGTATGGCCTAGGGAGGGGCTTGCGTCTGATTAGCTAGTTGGTGGGGTAAGAGCCTACCAAGGCGACGATCAGTAGCTGGTTTGAGAGGATGATCAGCCACACTGGGACTGAGACACGGCCCAGACTCCTACGGGAGGCAGCAGTGGGGAATTTTCCGCAATGGGCGAAAGCCTGACGGAGCAATGCCGCGTGGAGGAAGACGGCCCGTGGGTTGTAAACTCCTTTTCTCAGAGAAGAAGAAGTGACGGTATCTGAGGAATAAGCATCGGCTAACTCCGTGCCAGCAGCCGCGGTAATACGGAGGATGCAAGCGTTATCCGGAATCATTGGGCGTAAAGCGTCTGTAGGTGGCTTTGTAAGTCCGCTGTGAAAGAGTACAGCTTAACTGTAACTAGGCAGCGGAAACTATGAGGCTGGAGTGTGGTAGGGGTAGAGGGAATTCCCGGTGTAGCGGTGAAATGCGTAGATATCGGGAAGAACACCAACGGCGAAAGCACTCTGCTGGGCCAACACTGACACTGAGAGACGAAAGCTAGGGTAGCCAATGGGATTAGATACCCCAGTAGTCCTAGCCGTAAACGATGGATACTAAGTGGTGCGCGTTTTTATGCCTGCACTGCTGTAGCTAACGCGTTAAGTATCCCGCCTGGGGAGTATGCTCGCAAGGGTGAAACTCAAAGGAATTGACGGGGGCCCGCACAAGCGGTGGAGCATGTGGTTTAATTCGATGCAACGCGAAGAACCTTACCAGGGCTTGACATACTGTGAATGATTC
>Ga0213868_10005970_pt1 | contig 10845 bp, 10 predicted proteins | sample PICome_9_FD_160087 | JGI IMG/M metagenome (GOLD analysis project Ga0213868, IMG submission 160087) | Coastal seawater microbial communities near Pivers Island, North Carolina, United States - PICO127 | ecosystem: Environmental > Aquatic > Marine > Coastal | place: USA: North Carolina...
GTGGTCACATTCGGCATAAATGATAGCTAAAAGGCTTTTTAATAGCCTGACAAACATGGATGACTAAAAAGTGAGAAGAAGAGGAGGGAACAAGAAACAAGAATACGCCATACACCAACGCTTACTGCTCCCCAATATATATATAGTAGTTGGGAGCGCATACTTAAAACATGTCTTACTATGATCGACATAAAAATTCATCGGACTCATCTCATGAGGGATCTGCCGCTTATGCCGATGGCTACTCGGATAATATCATGGAAGAGCTGGCGCTGCTGAATCGTAAAATCAGTGACTTGACTGAAATTGTACAAGGGAAGGATACCGAGATTGATCAATTAAGGAGCGATAGATACATGGAACAGTCATCATTTACAGCACTACAGAATCAGTTAAATAGTCTGCAGACGTCCTTCAGGTTCATGTCTGCAAGGGAGAGGGGTAGTTCAGGAAGTAAAAATTTCAACAGAATTGACGAAGAAGGAAACGAAGAATTTGTTGACGACGAACAAGAATCCGAGGAGGAAGAACCAGCCATGATTCCTTTCGATGAAGACACTTTTTCGTATATGATGCTTCATCCCATCATGAGCAGGGAATGGTTCTTAGGATTAGCTGCCATCGCCTTTCAGTGGTCTCTCCTTGTGCTTATTTTATTAGATTTGTCAAAGAGATCAGTAAATGCAGCATTTCTTAATATTCCCTATATTGTTCCTAGAGAAGTAACAATAGGTCAGTTCATGGGTATTTTCATTTGTGTTGGTGTCCAAACGGATATTTTATCTTCGATCCGTATGATTGTCGCTATGAGAAATTCACCAGGCTTTGAATGGAACACTATCATCGGTTTAGAGGGAGATGAAAATCGCACGTGGAGAAATTGGTTTGTTAGAATCATTATTCCAAATGTAGCAAAATTCATTTCAGGGTTATTAGTTCTGGGGGTGAACTTTATTACAATTGTTCAGACTGCAAACATTGTAGACCTGATGAAGGATGTGGCTGCACTTCTCGTCATTTCTGAGATTACGACCATCTTTTTTATGCTTGCGCAGTTTGGGTTTTTGGGTCAAAAGTTTGAGGATACAGCCAAACTTATAGTTGACTATGAGGTACCAGATCCATTGCCAACTTCTTATGTCAACCCGCGCCTTTTACTATTTTTAATTCTTGTCATCGGTATGGGTGGAGTGGCTGCTATTTTACTTCAAAAACAAATGTCAGGAGAGTTTTTTGCACAGCAATATCCAAAATGTGAAATCGATGCTTCCGATAAAGCTGCTCTTAGTCTATTTAAGAATGGACGGTGCGAAGGTGGAATATTGAACTCTATAGCTTGTGCATTTGATGGAGGTGATTGGTGAGATGATTGAAGGGCTTCGTTAGGTATTATGCTTTTGCTTCTTCTTTCTCGTCTAACATATATATTTTTCTCTTTGGATGAAAACAGTATAAATTTTAATCTTCAATATCCAAACTGCGATGCCGCGAGACCATACGAAGTGGGTGATGGTATTTGTCAAGAGATATATAACACTAAAGAATGCAATTTCGATGGTGCAGACTGCTGTCCATTCCCTGAAGATGATAAAAGACTTAATGATAAAACATGCGATGGTGGCATGTACGCGACAAAGAATTGTAAAGCTGACAATGGAGCCTGTGATAGTATGAAAGCTGAGTACCCCAAGTGTAATTTTGATGAGCTTGCCGCTACATTCAGTGAAATTTTGGAGGGTGCTCCTAGACTAGGCGACGGTATATGCGAAAGTGCCGTGTACAATACCGAAGAATGTGGATATGAGAACGGCGATTGTGTTGAATGCAATAACCGTGTATTTGACTACACCTTAACTGGTGACGGTGTCTGTCATGGTGGCAACCATAATACCGATATATGTAATATGGATGCACAGGATTGCGATGACTTCAACCGCAAGTATCCTCGTTGTTACATCGAGTTCAAACCTGCGGACGGCGTGATATTACCCGTCGTCCCAATCATTGGTGATGGTATTTGCAACTCTGCGTTATACAATAATGCAGAGTGCGGTTTTGAAGATGGTGATTGTGTGCTTTGTAATCTTCTCATTGAGGATCCTACAAAGTTAGGGAACGGTATTTGCGATGGTGGAAATTACATGAGTGAGGCATGTGGATACGATGGTGGCGATTGCATTGGCTGCGATGCGCCTAGATTTGAGGTGTAAGTTTGTGTGGCTGATTGTGCGATTGTAGTTGTTGATTCTTACTAATGCATTTGTTCACTGTTGTTGCTGTTCAAAAAAGGGGAAATTCATGGTGCACCCCCCAGGACAATACAACAGAATGTGGGTATGATGGTAGTGACTGTCTTTTGGATCAAGTCAAACAAATATGTGATGTGGAACATCCTTCATTGATAGGTAATGGCTACTGCAATGGCGGCACATACAACACAGAAGCCTGTGACTGGGACGGAGGAGACTGTGCAGAAACATATTCTAGAAAATGTCCAGCAGATGAGACATTTTTATTAGGCGACGGTTATTGCCATGGTTTTTTGAACACTGAAGAATGTGGTTTCGATGGCGGAGATTGTCTTGAATTCAATGAAAAATATAAAAATTGTAAAGTGAAGAATCCAGAGTTAGTAGGAAACGGTTGGTGTAGTGGAGGTCAATATAATACACTGGAATGTGGATGGGATGGTGGAGATTGTATTGCTCTTTGAGTAACAATGACTTTGATTTGTTTTTGTGTTATCCTTGGGCGTAATTTTCAATATAATTATATGTTATCAATCTCAAAAAAATGATTTTTGATGCCCTCGGAGCCACACATTTGATTATTTGATTCTTGATCCGCATTTTCCCATAAATTGGCGACCCCCAAATTGAATTGTTGTTGTTTTCTCATCATTTCTGGCTTTGTGTTCGAATCCATCAGAAATCACGAAAAAAAGTTTGAGAGAAAAATTGATAAACTAAAAGTCGTCTGCTGTCTGCCATTCAATTTCTTTTTGAGCACATTACTACTGAACACTCTATCTATTCGGTCGAGGAAGATCATAACGGAAAACACGTTTAGAACAACATGAGTGAAGAAGTATGTGCTTGATTCTGTTTTGATTGCGCGTGATTATTTTCATATTTCAAAAACTCCAATTCATATAAAATATTCGTTGGCTCACTTCGTCTTGCCGTTTGTTAGTATGTGAACAAAGTTCAAACAAGAACTAAAACCGAAATGTATCAGAACTATATCTCCAAAGCTTTCGACAACCAATTGCAAATCACTGGAGATTCTGTGAAATTTCCCACCAAGAATTATGAGCGTATCGTTGGTAAAGTCCGAGATCGATATGACCTTGGTGACAAACTAGCACTCATTACCACTGATCGCCAGTCTGGATTTGATCGTATGCTTGCAAAAGTTCCTTTTAAGGGACAAGTCCTGAATCTAACCAGTGCATATTGGTTTGAACAGACTGAAGACATTATTTCCAATCACATTCTCTCTATTCCTCATCCTAATGTTAGCATTGTCAAAAAGTGTACACCGTTCCCTATTGAATTTGTTGTCAGAAGCTACATGACTGGATCAACATCTACATCCATTTGGAAAAATTATCAAAATGGTGTTAGAAACTACTGTGGACATACTCTTCCTGAGGGTATGGTGAAAAATCAGAAACTTACTGAAAATCTCCTCACTCCGACCACTAAGGAAGAGGAACACGATCGTCCTATCTCAAAAGCTGATATCGTGGGAGAAGGATGGATGACGAAAGAAGATTTCGATGTGTGTAGCAAAGCTGCTCTCAGTGTGTTTGCTAAGGGTCAAGAAGTCGCTTCTAAAAGAGGACTGATCCTAGTTGATACCAAGTTTGAATTTGGAAAAGACGAGAATGGAGACATTTTGATTATCGATGAAGTATTGACACCTGATTCTTCTAGATATTGGCTAGCGGCTAGTTATGAAGACCGATTCAAGGAGGGGAAGGAACCCGAGAATATTGATAAAGAATTCCTAAGGCTTTGGTTTGCAGAGAAATGCGACCCGTACAATGATGAAGTCTTACCCGAAGCTCCCAAAGAACTGGTCTGTGAATTGAGTAGAAGGTATATCAGTCTCTATGAAATGATAACAGGGAAAGAGTTTGAGTTCATTGAGGGTGCCGAAGATATGCTCGGCGAAGCGATCGAAAATTCTTGTTAGATACTATGGAATGGTTACATACACTTATTAAAAATTCGTTTACCCTTTCCACGCACATCATATCGTAATATACATATTTATAAGTTCTTTCTTTTTTAAATACTAGATTCTGTCATGTGTAATTTACACTGATAACTTTCGACTGTGAAATATTGAAAGCATGATACAAAAACTAGAAAGTAGGAGAGCCGGCACACTCAAGAGATTTAATAAATCGCGTATGGAGACATAACCCATCATTGTGATAAAAGTATCTCCAAGAGCCCGAGATAATGTCATAGTAGTTGTTGCTATGAATCCAGAATTAAATGTACCCTTTGCAAGTTCTAATGGCACTACCTTGCTAAGTAACGAAAGCACAATGCTTTGTGAAGCTTGAAACCCACAAAATTCTAAAATTATTCCAAGAACATATCTGTTTTCTCCGACGGCAAACATGTTTCCTTCGTTGTAATATTCATCCGTACTATTTTCAACATTAAAATCAGTGAAATCTATCAACAACAGCACTCCAATGAAAGCGACCCCGAGAAGAACCACTAGGAGAGTTTTGTCTGTATAGTACAGCGACAACCATCCAACACCAGCTGAAATTGGGATGACCAGCAAACCATTAACCAATCCTACGAGTCCAATCATTTTTACAGACCAGTCATACCGATGCCGAGTTATGATAGAAACAGAGCATCCAAGTATTTCAAGGCAGAATTTTGAGAAAAACTTGAGAGTCATGCATACAATCGTTGCCTCGTTCAGTGTCCACTTGTTTTTCTTTTTGATATTACCTCGGAGCTGTTCTAAATCAAAAGAAACGTCCATTGACATCGATGAATAAGTTGATTCTATTGTCCTATCATCAATGTCACTATCAATGACGAGATTTTCTTTAGTTGTCGGGGGATCGTAGTGTTCACAACATGTATATACTTGGCTATCGCCAGATCTTTCTTTTAGTCCAATCCTTTCGCCATCTTTGAAGTAAATTAACAAAGCTAATCCGTATAACAGCCAAAGGAGAGACATGAGATATCCAGGTCCTGTCATCCCATTCAACAGAAAACGGCCAAATAATGGAAGCTTCACATCAATCTGAAAGAAATCGAGCAAAATTGCAAGTCCAGGGCCGCCACTCATCCCTATTGCGCCTACCATAACAAACAAAGAGCTCATGGCTGTTCGGTGGGAATGAGATATCATATCAGCGATAAAACGTATGTTAATTCCACAAGGGGCGCCAAGACCAGTTACAACTCTTCCAATCATGGCCATAGGGATAGAATCAAATCTTAAAGCATTTGCATACATAAAACTCCCCACAAAAAGGAAACATGCAGAACAAAGTAATGGTTGTTTGAAAGAATGATTGGACCAAAGTGAATATATAAAAGCAGAGAAAAGAGCAGCCCATGGTGCGCATCCAATCAACAAACCAGCTAAGGCCTCATTTCCCCCGAGTTCATGAATATACTGAAAGATATTGGAAGAATACATGAGTTGTGTATCACCTATCATCAACTTCAAATGTGGGAAACCAGAAAGAAACATACCTGGACACTGCTGGGTTCAACAATATAATGATTCATCATGTACAATAATTGAGATGATAGAATCAACACCAAACTCGGTGAAAGTATATCCTTCATTCCAGTGCTTGTCACCATTTCATCATAGTCATTTGGATTTGTTTTATGAGGTTGCATTAAAGTATAGTTTCCTTTCTCCTTTCCTTTCCATTCTGCAAAAAATTGAATATGTCTGTGTAGCTTTATTCCCATCGTTCTAGCATTGATAACATGAGTAACAGAACTTCCTGCTGTAAATAATCTGACAAAGAAACCGACAATGTTGTCCGTAAAGTAATGACCTCTGACTTCAACCACTTTTTCAACTTTCTCCTCCGCGTCAGTAATGATTGAATGTACCATACCAAATTGAGAACGTATATTATGTATGTACATATTGTCATCCATAATGAGACCACCAGAAGTAAGAAGGTCTTCTTCGATTTTTATAAGAACCTTTCTATCCAATGCGTCTAGCAAATGGCCACTTAAATTTCCTCTACGAGTTACGATATACCATTGACCTAATTGAGTCCAATGAAGTATCCTAGCCATTGTATCATATCTTATTAGTGTGTGATAAAGAGTCACAGTATTAACTCCTACAAAGACATCAAATTCGATAAGATCGGTCACCAGTTGATGAAATGTCAGTTTCAACTCTTCTTCTTCCTGCTCTGTTTTCATAGAATAGACTCTATCTTCAAATGCTCGAATGCATTTCTGTAAATCCCGTTTTCTTGTCATACTAAATACCTGGACTTTGAACAATTCGTCATCTAATGCCTTGCACATCTCCTCACGTTCTTTTAATCCATCATGTGAAATAGAAAATTCTTTTGATTCGCCAAAATAATCTTTTGTATTTCCAACAGCTAATTCTTGTAACAGAAATTTTAGTTCGGCATAGTTTATGTAATGAGAAGACCACTCAGATTTGATCGCATATTCTAAGCATTTTCTGAAGCTGACCATTCTCCTGCTTCTTATAAGTCTCTCTCTCTCTCTGATCTCTATGATGTGAAAAAGGTTCCTTTCCCTCGTGAACTGGGGCAAAGGGCAGATGTTCTTCCTCGCCACTTTTTTCGTCAGTCGTGTCAGCATTGCGTCATTTTGGCGTCATTTTGGAAAATTCTTTCTACTTTCAATTAATCGAGATTCGTAGCCGAGTTAGTATTTTCCTTCAACGCACACCATCACGACAACACAGCGAACAACACGATAATCCCACGTATTTGCCTCAGTGTTGTGTCTTATCCCGGTTGAGAGGAAACGGTGCCATAAGTCGTCCCACATAACCAAATTCAACTAAGTTTGAAATATGGCATCTGATAAAACTGATAAGAATCTTGTTGATTGTAAAACTGATGGTACCGACAAAACTGAAGAGGATCCTTCTTCTTCTTCGTCGACTTTGGAATCCCCACCAAAGAGGTTGAAGACGACTGATGATCACGAGAACCGTAAGGAAGCCATCCCGACTACAAGTGACAAAACCAATGATGCAACAACTGCATCGGGAACCTCTGAATCCAGAAATACTTCTGTAGAAAGTACAAATGAAACCAAGACTCAAAATTCAGGTAAAAGTACTACACAAGTCCCGGTAGAAATTCAGATTCATGAGTACGCGCATTTATACTTTGACGAATCTGGGAACCAGCTTCATCAATATTCGAGTTCAGAATTAGAAGAACGATTTGTTGATGCGAATGGCCAGACTGTAGCCGACTTCGACCCATCGAAACTTGATCAACATGGACTAGTGCGGAGGGAATTTTTCCACGTACGCCACTTGCAGGTTCCTAATGCATTTTTAAAGCATCATCTTAGCCGTGAAGATCTCGTAAGGAACAGTATCGATGTATATAAAAACACGGTAGAGAGGGTACATCACCCAGGTAGGCCGATGTATGGCGTTGGTGGATATCATCCAGGTTACGCTGTCCCTCAGGCATATCCTCCTACTGACTACGCACCATCGTATATGTATCCTCCTGGTGACACGTCGTCACAGGGGTTTTATTATCATAATTCGTCTAGTCCTCAAAGGCATTACCCTTCGCCTCAGTCAGGATATATGCCTCAAGGCACTCCGTTTCATAGAGGACATGTCATGACGCAAGAGGAAAAGGTAAATGACAAGGTTTCACAATCGAACGTCACATCAGACGAAACCTCTACGAAGAAGGACGGAGAGCGTTCTGGAGCTGATAAAGACAAAGAGAAAGCATCATCACCCAGTGATGAGGCAAAGAGTCATCCTAAAGATCAGAATCATACTCCACTTATGCAAGGACCCTTACATGGATACCCTCCTTACATTCAATCGAACGATAACAGATTCATGTATGATCAAGGCGCAATGTATCGACCAGGTATACAGCCGATGAACCCATATGGTTATCCGACTCAGATGCCTTACATGGACAGTTCTGCCGGGAGAGATAGTTACCAGCCTTATTTCGAGCAATACCCTCCTTCGTACTCTCAACATGTTATAAGGACACCCCCTGAACAACACAGAAACCCTATGAATGGTACCGCTCAGAGCGCGAGTAATTTCGCTGCACCACCTTCTTATGGGGCACCAATTTACGAAATTAATGAACATGATGTACTCTGTGGTCGTGGAGGTACCTCTAATCAGCATATTGGAAATAGGAAATTCAGGACTTTAGTCAAGCGACACCAAGAGTCTTACTTGAAATGCAAGAAGAAAGATAAACCAGCGATATCCGCTAGAATTGTCCAGTTGATTCGCGAAATGAATCCGCCTGGAAGATTTCTCAAGCAAGAAAGGAACAATGGTGCATGGTTCGACGTTGGAGATGCACGTGCAACAGAGAAGGTCAGCCAGGCATTGCGTGAGGGTGCACCCGCAATCAGGAAGGCATTGGAAGGCGCAGAAGAAGACTCGAAATCAGCTGACGGTACCAACGATGATGACATGGCCGAATCTAACGAAGGAAACAAAATCAAGCGTCCGACCATGAAAGTGTAAGTAGCTAATTCCGTCACATCTGAAAAGAGCGGAAATAGCAGTAATCTAAATAGTCCAGAGTCAAGGGTTCATGTTTGGAATCGATGCTTTGGTTTTGGAATAATCGAAGAAACAGGGAACATGTCAAACAATCATTAAAAGTAAAAGACTGCATAATCATACTTCGTTCCTTTATAAATTAGACTAACATGCGGACATTGATTTTGAATGCAATGATCAATAATGATAATTAACCAATTGCACAACCTGGATGTGCCCTCAAGTATGCCTCGCGCATCTCCCTGCTAAGAGCAGGGTAGTTCTTCTCAAATTCGGCTGGGGCCTCGGCGAAAAGCACGATTGCAGTATTTACAGAGCTGGCAATTACACTCATTACAATTGAACACAGGAGTAGTCCAATAATCAATCCAAGAATAAATACAACGATTCGAAGGTCTGCCCCATTCTCCTGGAAGCTGTCAAACCAATCGGTTTTATCTTCGATCAAGATTCCACCCGCGCCTGTCAGTAAACCGACAATCAACGAAACCATAAATAGAACCATTCCAACAAGATCATCGGCGATAATAGCCTCCCATCCACGATCCTTGAACAACTGAATTACGCTCTTTCCAGCCTCACAATATCCATATCCATACAATCCAACGTAAACAAATGCTAGTGAATAGAAGTAGGCAAATCAATTAACACAATGAATCAAGAACTCTTCAAGAGAATAAATATTCAATACACTTACCCCACTTGTTGAAATACTCGAGCAAACCCTCAATACATGAAAGAATGCAATCAATGCAACATGCCAATGTAGCTCCCAACTCATCATTTTGGCGAGCAGAATTCAATATTTGTCGCAGGGCCTGAATGAAAGCAACAAGCAAGGATCCAAAGCAGATACTTCCAAAGCTTGTCGTTAATGTCCGAATAAAAGCACCAAATACTGCACTGGCACAGCAACCAGAACTGGATGGTGAAAACCACCAAGATCCAACAGTACCAGCAACAGTACAGTGAACACAATTTTGTAGAACTTGATGTGTGAAGAAAAAGGACAAGAACAAGAGGAAAAGATATAGATAATTTGGATTGGTACATGTAGTAACTGGAGTTCCATTAATGTCTTCTTCGGTACAAGAAATAATCTTGTCTTGAACACCTGCAAGGGTCACAAACCAGACGACCGTCCATGCGAATCCTAAAGCTGTGAAGACATAAGACATGAGAATGACGCCACAATTTGCTCTTACGGCAGACGTTCCCGTCTTAAGATTTGCAGTAGCAAATGGGATCCTATTCCAAACAAGTTTGGCGTAACAGAGCATAAGAGCGAAAAACACTAGAGCAACGATTCCCAATACCGTACTTCCAGAATAAAATGCAAACGCTGCAGCTATACCGCTTAGAACTGACGAAAGAAATCAACGTTAGATAGTATTAAAACTATAGAAATGTTACATTCTTTGTGATCACTTACCGACATTGAATAATAATGCAATCTTAATGAGGATGCCAGGGATACACACCATAATCTGGAGCATAATGGCGCTAAAAGCAACAGCGAATCCAGCCAGAGACAAACACGTGTAAAGCACTCCTGTATAATCCAAATCAACACTCGCATCGTCAGTAGCATTCACAGGATCTTCGGTGAAAGGATTTGAACCGAACTTAATCGCAACTCCTATAATTGCTGCAACGTTGGCATAAAGCAGGACTGCGAACAATGGGTCACGACAACGAGTGGGCTGCTTCTTTGTTTCAAGCGAATTCACTTGAGTCCAGTTGGAATTGTCTCCAACGGCAGTTGCAACCACAAAATCAGAGTCTGGTTTCGCAGCGAACATGGGTGTTGTATTGATGGCTTTAGTGAAAAGAAGTTGTTATTGTAAGATTTTCTTTCAGGATGTTCTTGCAAGACTGAACTGAATACTAAAAATGAATCATCAATCAATCATCAATCAGCCTACTACGGATCTTTTTCGGAAAAGGAGAAAATGGCTGCTGATTATCAAAGATGGTAATCGGTAAATAGTACCGGCGTTTTCAAACGAAGTCACTGTCACCAGTCACCAGTTGACCAGT
>Ga0213868_10005973_pt1 | contig 10842 bp, 10 predicted proteins | sample PICome_9_FD_160087 | JGI IMG/M metagenome (GOLD analysis project Ga0213868, IMG submission 160087) | Coastal seawater microbial communities near Pivers Island, North Carolina, United States - PICO127 | ecosystem: Environmental > Aquatic > Marine > Coastal | place: USA: North Carolina...
GCAATCGAACCCTCTTTGGGCGGTAAAGTTATTCGCATTTCCCTGCCGAGCGATGACCGCTTTGCCCTCACTGTTGCCGCAGACTTAATTTGCGCTGATCTGTCGAATATGATTGCCGCGGACCCTACGACCTCCAATTTATTATCACTGGCAAGCCGGGTGGCGAAGTCTGACGTTACTGTATTCATCAATGGTCCTACGGGCACTGGCAAAGAAGTATTGGCCCGTTTCATTCATGACAAATCTGCGCGCCATACTTTCCCATTTGTGGCCATTAATTGCGCCGCTATTCCAGAAAATATGTTGGAAGCGGTTTTGTTCGGTCACGAAAAAGGTGCTTTTACCGGGGCGTCGGTGGCCAATAAAGGCATATTCCGCGCGGCCAATCTGGGCACATTACTGCTCGATGAAATTTCCGAAATGCCCATTGGATTGCAGTCAAAAATTTTACGCGTATTGCAAGAACGCAAAGTAACCCCCCTTGGGGCACAGACCGAAATTGACGTCGATGTCCGAGTTCTGGCGACTACAAATCGAGATATGCGCGCCGAAATTCAGAAAAATAATTTCCGCGAGGATCTATTTTATCGACTAAATGTCTTTCCCATGGCGACCCAATCGCTTTGCGATCGCGCTTTGGACATATTGCCCATCGCGGTCGCCCTGCTGCGAAAGCATGCGCCGTCGCTCGAAATGATCCCTTGGTTATCCGAATGTGCGCGGGATGCGCTATTGGATCACTCCTGGCCCGGAAATGTCCGCGAATTGGAGAATGTCATGCAACGTGCGCTGGTGCTGCAATCCGGCGGCGTCATTGAAGCCGAGGATATCATCATTGATGTCGCGCCAATGACACAACTAATGACCAACCCAACTGCACAACATGCCGCTTTAAGCCGGCTCAGTAGCTAAAGAGGGAGAGCGAGATGACCCAGATCAATGGATTGAGATTTCAAGTTGAGCAGACACATCTGCAAAACCTCAAAAAAGCGGAACAAGCGCTTGGGACTGAGGTCACCGGACCCAGCTTTTCCGAGCGAATTGCCACCGGGCTAAAAGATGTCGCTGGTGCGCAAAACGATGCGTCTAAATTGGCGCAAGATTATGAGCTAGGGGTCGAACAGGACTTATCTAAAGTCATGGTAAGTCAGCAGGTCTCCTCGCTTGGCTTCCAGCTTACCCTAAACCTGCGCAACAAGGCGCTCAGTGCTTACAAAGATATCATGAACATGCCGGTCTAACTGGGCCACCAACTTATACGGGCAACAAGGATAACCTGACTCATGGCTACGAATTCACAAATGCTGGACACTTCCTCTGCCGTCAACGCGCGGGGCGGTAACTTGGCGACTATGCCCGGAAATTATCTCACAAATATCCGCTCCATCACCGCGCAACCAAGTTTTCAACGTGCCTTTCCCGCGATAATTGCGGTCACAGCGATTGTGATTTGTATTGTGGTCTTCGCACTGATGCAGAAACCTTCGAGAACAACGCTTTATGCCTCACTACCCGAGGCGGAAAAGTCGCGGATTTATGACGCGCTGATCAATAGTGGTGTCGATGTTACATTAGATCCCACGACCGGCGAGGTTATGGTCCCAGCTGAAGACTATCACAGCTCACGGATCAAATTGGCCGCTTTGGGCCTGCCGGAATCGGCGCCAGATGGCTATGATTCACTTGCAGATATTCCAATTGGCACCTCTCGCTCTGTTGAAACAGTCCGCTTAAAACAAGCTCAAGAGGTTGAGCTCGCCCGCTCAATCATGGCGATTTCTGCCGTGAAATCTGCACGAGTCCATTTGGCTTTACCCGAAAGATCCGTCTTCATCCGTGAACAAATTCCGCCAACGGCCTCGGTGTTTTTGCAACTTGATCGCGGTCGCTCCCTTGATGAAAATCAGGTGATCGCGATTATCAACCTTGTCTCTGCATCCATCCCAAGCATGTCCAAGGACAATGTGACCGTGGTGGATCAGGTGGGCCGGCTCTTGTCAAAATCACCTGATGATGCCTCCTCAATTTTGACGGACAACCAATTGCAGTACCGTATGCGCCTTGAAAATATTTACCGATCACGCATCGAAAGCTTGGTCGGCCCCATTGTGGGTAGTGGCAATGCGACGGCCCGCGTGAATATTGAATTCGATTTCACCCGTCGCGAAATCACCGAGGAAAGCGTTGATCCCAACGGAAACGCCCTGCGAAGCGAACAAAGCTCTGTTGATATGACCTCAAACCGTCCGGCGGTTGGCATCCCAGGTGCCACCTCCAATACGGCTCCCAATGAGGCTGAATTGGTTACCGATGGCAGCCAAGCCACCAACAGCTATTACTCCGAAAGTAATGACGTGCAGAATAAATCCTCTAGCGAAGTGCGCAATTATGAGGTCAGTCGTAAGATTGAAACCACGTCCCAACCGATGAACCAAATTGTTCGAATTGATGCCGCTCTGTTGGTTCGAGACCGCAGTTTTATTGACCCAGAAACCGGCGAAAGCGTGGTTCAACCTTTTGACGACAAAGTTCTACAGGACATTAGGAGTTTAGTCTCAAGCGCCATTGGATTGAAACCAGAGCGGGGCGATACGCTGATTGTGAACTCGCAACCCTTCATACAAGAGCTGCCAGATGCAGTCACAATCAAATGGTTTGAAGCGGACTGGGTGAAAGATCTCGGCAAAAGCATCGCGATGATCCTGATGCTGGCGGTTGTGTCCCTTGGCGTGATCCGGCCATTGCTCTCACGGCTCTTGGTGCCGGCTGGCGGTGACGTCGTAGCGCGAGGTGGCGTGTCAGATGATGAGGTCGAGGGGATGGAGTCCATCGAAGTCAGCGCCGGTGAAACGCTGGAGGAAATCAAAGCGAAACTTAAGCCTAAAAAGGCGAATATCTCGATGGAAATGCTCGATACCGCCAATACTTATGACGATAAAGTCGCTCTCATCCGCATGATCGTGGGCGATGAAGCTGGCCGGGTTTCGAACGTGTTCAAGCAACTGATGCAAAAAGATATGGATATGTTAGGGTAAATCCTTAGGGATATTGAAGGGGAACGATATGGCAGATCCGGCAGTGGAACCAGAGGGCGAAGAAGACGCCATCGTAGAGCTCACAGGCACTCAAAAGTCAGCTATTCTGATGATGCTCCTGGGCGAGGATGAGGCCGCAGAGATCCTCAAAAACCTCTCGCCACGAGAAGTGCAACACTTGGGCGGGGCGATGTATTCGGTACAAGGGGTGGAGCAAAACACGGTGAACGCTGTGCTTGATGAATTCCTAGCCATCATCAAACAACAGACCAGCCTAGGCCTCGGCGCCGGAAACTATATTCGCAACGTCCTGACCAAAGCCTTGGGTGGTGACAAAGCGCAATCCGTGCTCAGTCGCATTACCCCTGCTTCCTCCGAGCGACCCATTGAAATTCTAGACTGGATGGATGCCCGCGCGATTTCCGAATTAATCCTTGATGAGCACCCGCAAATTGTAGCGCTAATTATCTCCTATCTCGACTATGGATTGGCGGCTGATGTTCTTGGGCTTCTGCCACTCGAGCTGCAACCTGAGGTCGTACGTCGAATTGCAACCTTAGAAACCGTACAACCCGATGCCGTGCGCGAGCTTGAGCGCGTGATGCAGCAAAAGTTTCAGGCCAACACCACGCTGCGCGCGTCTCAAATTGGCGGCGTAAAAGCAGCAGCCAAGATTATGAACTTCACAAAAACCGCGATGGAGCAGCGGATCATGAAGGATATCAAAAAGGAGAACAAAGACCTCATGCAGTCGATCCAAGACAATATGTTCGTCTTCGACAGCTTGGTCATCTCCGACGAGCGTTCCTTGCAAACGCTGTTGCGGGCTATTGATGCGGAGCTCTTGGTGCTTGCGCTTAAAGGCGCTGACGAGGTTCTGCGCGAGAAATTATTTAGCTGCATGTCCACCCGTGCTGCCGCTAATATCAAAGACGAGATGGAAGCCCTCGGCCCTGTCCGCCTGACGGAAGTGCAGGAGGCGCAAAAACAAATCATCGCCGTCGCCCGCAAAATGTCCGACGATGGTACAATTGTATTGGCCGGCCGCGGTGGAGATGAAATGGTATGAGCGCCGAACTCATCCCCCATGGCGGCTTGATCCGGGCCGATGATCTCCAACAGGGCGTGCCGTTGAAACCGTCGGAAATCACTCAGTTCATTCGAACAATTGACGCCGAAGTCTTTGAGAGGAAGCACGCAGCGGCGGAAAACTCATTCCAGCCCAAAAGCCTATTTGATCTGGCCAAAGCTGCCTCTGAACGTGAGGTCGCTCAGGTTTTGGATGCCGAGATCCGATCTCAAACCGAAGCCGAAAGCCTGCGCGAACCGCTGGAGACCTTAGAAACGTCAGAAATCGACAACACGCCCCCCCTTGAGGCCACGTCCGAACCTCAAGATAGCACAGAACCAGAGCCGACAGAAGATCTGGCTGACGATCTGCCAACACCTGAAGCCGTCAGCCCACCCGCACCAGAGCCAGAGGCCCCAGAAGACATGGCCATCACCGAGGCCACTGAAGACGCCTATCAACGCGGGTTTCTGGAAGGGCAAAAATCTGCAGAAACCGAAGTTGAACACATGATGTCACATGCGATTGGTCTCTTGACCCAGGTCACGCACTCTTTTGCGGCGCAAGTTGACGGGGCGATAGAAGAGCTTGCTACATCTATTGAAGCTAGTGTTCTGAGCCTCGCCTCGTCACGTGCGGGCACGGCGATTGATACGGTCCCTGAAGCTTTCCTTCAGCGGATCAAGACCTTGGCCGATCGCATTCATAGCTCTGCAACCCACCCCATTGTGCGGCTAAACCCCCTCGACCTCCTTGTGTTAAAACCCATTCTGGAGCAATCCCAAGACTTGCTCAATCTGCGCCTTGTAAGTGATGCAAATTTACAGCGTGGAGATATCGATCTTTCCCTTGAGGGAATCCGTCTCACCGATCTGTTACCACGCGTCGATCAGCCGGCCCAAGATATTACCTATACGCCATTAGTTCTGGCGGCTGATGTCGTTTTGCCACCAACGCCACCCAAGATCGTAGACACTGAAGACGAGGCACAGCCCATAGGGGATCCGACGCTATGAGCCAAAGTGCCGTTGCCATATTGTCCCGCCGCATTGAAAAAATGGCGGCGGCCCCCACCCTCGTGGCCTCTGGGCGCGTGACGCAATTTGATGGTCAAATCATTGAATGCGATGGATTTCCAGTGTCTGTGGGCTCAATTTGTCACGTCACCGGCCCAAGCGGCACGATCATTGACGCCGAAATCATAGGCTTCAAAAACGGTCGGAATGTTGCTTTTCTCTATGATCAAAACGCCGATATCGAAGTTGGCGCCTTGGTTTCTGTCGCCAATAATGGACGCGAGGTCCAAGTGGGCGAGTCTTTGCTTGGCCGGGTTATTGACGCACATGGCCGCCCCTTTGATGGTCTCGGGCCGTTGCATTTGGCGGAAACTTGGCCTCTTTATGGAAAATCTGTCAATCCGCTAGACCGCGCCCCCATTACCCAACCTTTGGACGTCGGTGTGCGATCAGTTAATGCGCTGCTGACCATCGGCAAAGGCCAGCGGGTGGGCATCGTCGCCGGATCGGGCGTTGGCAAATCCGTCTTGCTGTCAATGATGACCCGGTTTTCAAAAGCAGATGTCATCGTCGTGGGCTTAATCGGCGAGCGGGGCCGTGAAGTGGGCGCCTTCGTCGAGCAAGCCATGACAGCAACCGCCCGCGAAAAAATTTGCGTCGTCGCTGTACCCGCGGACCGCGCGGCTCTGCTTCGCATCCGCGGCGCAAACCGCGCTACGGCCATTGCCGAATATTTTCGCGCGCAGGGCAAAGATGTCCTCTTGATCATGGATTCCTTGACCCGCGTCGCCCATGCCAAACGTGAGGCCGGACTGGCCATGGGCGAGCAACCTACAGCCAAAGGTTATCCCCCATCGGTAGTATCCATGATTCCCAATCTCATCGAACGCACAGGCACCGGCGCCATAGGCGAAGGGGCCATAACCTCAATTTACACCGTTCTGGCCGATGGAGACGATACCACCAATGATCCAGTGGTGGATACAGCCCGAGCAATATTAGACGGGCATATCGTTCTATCGCGAAAACAAACCCAGTTGGGCATTTACCCCGCGATTGATCTCACCACCTCGGTCAGTCGCGTCATGAATGATATTACCGATACCCAGCATCAAAAGGCGGCACAAAAATTTAAACGTCTGGTGTACCTTTACCTGGAAAATCGGGATTTGATGTTGATGGGCGGATATGCCGCTGGGCAGGATCCAGAACTGGATCTCGCCATTGCTTTGTGGCCGCAAATTACAGCCTATGTTGCACAACAAGCAAATGAAGCTGCCGATTATACCACCTGCAAACAGACTCTTATTGACCTAATGGCTGAATAAGATGTCACGCAAAGCCCGCCTGTATGAGTTGATGGTCAAGCGCGAAAACATCGAACTGCGCCGCAAGGCCGAGGTGCTTAACGAATTAATCAGCGATCAGGACGTCTTGCGCGATCTCGATCAAAAACTTGCTAGAATGGTAGAAGAAAACCAGCTCGAACCAGGACCACAAAGCGTCCAAACGTTGAGATCTAAAGCCTGGTATGGTCGCGAAATGGCGCGCCAACAAGAATTTACCGCCAATAGGTTGGAGTTTCTTGGTCAAGAAATTGTTACCAATCGAAATTTATTGTCACAAAATAAGAATAAAGAACGCATTATCGCCGAAAAGGCGCTTGAAAATCACAAGGCCGAGGCCCTTGACAAGGACCAACGTGCCGAAACTTTAATGCCGTCCAAACCTAATAGCCGGCGATTTTAGATAAGTTGGCATCAAATTTGCTATCTTAATGTGACGCTTTAACGGGAAAGTTGCGAAATGAATGACCTTGGTCTAAATCTGGACGGCCCTAAACCGCTGAAGGGCGTGTTAAATGTCCTGGGCAGCGGCGCGGTTGCACCCCACGGCGGGCAGAAATTCGCAACTGTGTTAGAAAATCGTGTTCAATCTGATCTGTCTCAAGTTGAGGCAGCGCTTGAGAACCGTGAACCGGTCATTACGCAGCCCGCAGCGAAATTTACCTGGACACCGCCTATCAATGAGATTGAAGTTCCCGGAACCATCGCTCACCACCCCGTCGATCCAATCATAGATGCGGAAATATTGCCTGATCCTTCGATGCCAAACATGGAGACGTCAGCCAAGCGCGATGCCGCACAGCCCATTTTGCAAGAGCAACCGGCGAAGCTGTTGGATCTGGCGGAGAAGTCTGAAGTCGAACTGACTATTATGCCGCAACCCAAGACAACTGCAAATCTGCATATCGTCCCTATTTCCGGGGATAATCCTAAACTTAAGAATGAAACTGATGCTGACATTAGTTTGGGCACCCCGGCCACTCAAGCGCAGTATAATTCGGAACCAAATCCAACCGAGCAGCTCGATGCGGTGCGCCTTGAACCTGACAATAACGCTGCGCCGGCGGAGTCATCTCCAACAATAGAGGCGCCCGTCGCCACCCCACACATTCTGGACACCCCCGTCTCTATCAAAGATCACAAGCAGCCATTAACTGTGCCGTATGATGCCACGCAAACCGACCCTAAAGTCATAGAGAAACCAGATACTATCCCACACATTATGGCGAAAACAGATCAAAATCTCAAAGCTTCAGAGGCAGTCAAACCACCTCCAAAGCAAATGATGGAGGTAGTGGAAGCGGCACCGACACGCCTCACCCCAGATGCGAAACTTGATATCACCAACAAACCCATGACGCCCGAGTCGGGCCGGCTAGAAACGGTTACTCCGCCCGTTAAACACCTCACAAATACCACCACACTAAAGCAGAAAAATCACACCTCAACACAATCCGTTAAGTCGGAGCAGCCATTACAAACAGTCCCCACTCGCAGAGAGGCAATTCCTGATGCGAGATCAGAGAATGAGGCCATAGATGCGGCGGCGGCGCTAGCAAACTTGGCATCAAAAGAGACCAAAAATGGTGAACGGCAAGTCTTTAGTTTGAAAATCGATTCCGAGCCAAAAGACACGCGCGGCTCAGTCCGTAGTGAAGCCCACATTCAGCCAGAGTCTGTGCCAAAAATAGAGCAAAATAGTAACTCTACCACTCTTACACGCCTCGACTCGCAGCCACAGGGGGCTGCACCAACACCCACGACATTCGAGTCCCTAGGTGATAGAAATATGTCACAAAATATCAAGGAACTCGCCACTCAAACCGGTGGAGAGCGTCTTCAAACCTTCGCATCTGCATTGGTGTTAAATACGCGTGACGTGCAATGGGGTCAGCGGTTGGTTGCACAAATAGAAAAACTGTCCAGCAATGGAGAGGGCAAACTTGAGCTTTCCTTAAGGCCAAAAAACTTAGGTGACATGCACATAAGTCTTGAGTTTAAAGGTGATGAAGCACAAGTTCGTATCGTCACAGAAACAAGCGCGGCATCTCGCGTCCTAATTGGCGCTGAAGACAGATTGGCGCAGATGCTAGACGCCGCGGGTTTCAAATTATCCAGCTTGTCAGCCTCCTCTGAAGGCGGCTTAGGACAGGGACTCGGCCAACACACCAGGCAAAAACAGCAGTCAACGCCAGGCAGTACCAAAAACCGAGATACAGAGACCGGAGCCAATTCCAAACGCACTGGTGAAAGCCACAATGGCACCGTAAACGTTATTGCGTAAGTATCAGGAGATATATGATGGCAGATCAAGAGACAGATGAACCAAAGAAAAAAGGTGGCCTGGTAAAAATTATCGGCTTGGTTCTTGGCGGCCTCTTGCTGGTAGGTGTCGGTTTAGGCGCTGGCTTTTTTATGTTTGGCGGTAATAGTGCTACTCCAAGTGCAGAAATTGAGCAGATCATAGAGAGAAAATTAAAGGAAAGCGGTCAACTACCCGAAGATGAGGCTGCAGAGGGCGAAACGGAAGGCGAAGAACCTGCTCTTAACAAAAAAGAAACCCCGAAAGCTGACACTTTTGTGACATCTTACTTTGAATTTGAAGGTAACTTTACATCGAACCTTAAGGACTCGCGCAAGTTTCTACAGTTGGGCGTTGGAATTTCGACGCAATATGACGAAACAGTGATAGAGAATGTTGAATTGCATCAGCTTGCACTTCGCTCGGAAGTATTAGGAACGGTCAGTGACTTTACCGAAGAGGACGTTAAAGGAAAGATTGGACGTGACGCATTGGCAGCTCGTATAGTTGAATCAATTAACGCTAAACTTGAAGAGCTAGAGGGTTTTGGTGGTATTGATAGTGTGCACTTCACATCTTTCGTCTTGCAATAAGGTATCTGTAAATTATGGCCTCATCCAAAAAATTAACTTCTGAAGAAGTGAACGCGCTTCTCGACGGTCTTGACGGTAATGGCGAGGGTTCCAGCATTGTTTCAATGAGTGAGGAAGTTGACATTAAGCCCTTTTCCTTCGGCTCTGACGATTTATCGTTGCTCGGTGATTACTATGCATTGCGCATGATAAACGAGCGTTTCTGTCGCTTTGCGCGAAGTGTTTTTCTACCCATGCTTCGCATTCAACCGCGCATTTCCTCCTTTCCACCGGAAGTAAAAACCTTTGATGAATACTCTGCTGACGCAGATAGTTTCATGAGCTTAACAACAAGCCGAATTGATGAATTGCGCGGAAATAGTCTTCTAGTCGTCGCTCCAAACTTCATTTCATTGCTGACAAATTCCTATTATGGGGGAACGGCAGTGCGTCCCATAAGACGTGTGCCGGGTGAGTTTACGGCAACGGAACAGCGCGTCATTGAAATCATCACCATTGGTCTAATGGATTCTTTGCAAGTTGCTTGGAAGGATCTAATGCCCGTCACATTCGCAGTACAGGGTCACGAGGAAAATATGCAGTTCGCCTCCTTTGTTGACAATAGTGACACTGTAATTGTCTGCACATTTCTGGTGCAACTGCCAGGCAGCGAGCCAGCCACATTTGATATTGTTTATCCACTTCAAACTTTAAAACCCATCGCATCACTTTTAAGATCCCGTGTACAATCGGAACATGTGGCAGAAGATATGTCGTGGCGCCAAAAGTTAGAGCGTGCGATTTTGAATATCCCATTGGTCGTTACCGCCGAATTGGCAAGGCCAAAAGTATCTATGAAAAATTTACTGAATCTCCAAGACGGTGACACCTTTCCCATGCAGGTACACAATGGAATTAAAGTCCTTGTGGAAGGCAAAAATCTGTTTATGGCCGAACTTGGCCAGGTCGGTCCGCAAGCGGCACTCCATTTGCGCGATCGTGTTACCACAAACAACAACCCCGAATAGAAAGTTTTGAGAATGTCAGAGAACTCCTCTTCCGAAGCACCAATCGATCAGAAACTTGCCCGCGATGGCAGTGAGAACCTTCGTGTGTTAGAAAATATAGACGTTCAAATGACCGTTGAAGTTGGACGTTCTGAGATTACCATTCGCGACCTATTGCGTTTAAGCGAGGGCTCAGTACTTGAGTTGGACCGCTTAGCAGGGGATCCGTTGGACATTCTTATTAATGGAACAATGATTGCTAAGGGCGAAGTTGTTATGGTTGGAGAGCGATTTGGCATCCGTTTTGGAGAAATCATAGAGCCTGAGAAACGTGTTGAGGTATTGTAGGGATCCAAATGTCATAATTTTGACATATAGTGACAGCACAACCCATCACTCTGATATTTAACACTCTTATTAAAAAAATATTAGTTTGGCACGATAATTGCTTCCTATACTCCAGGTAAGTAGGAGCGATCATGTCAGACGTACAAC
>Ga0213868_10005977_pt1 | contig 10835 bp, 9 predicted proteins | sample PICome_9_FD_160087 | JGI IMG/M metagenome (GOLD analysis project Ga0213868, IMG submission 160087) | Coastal seawater microbial communities near Pivers Island, North Carolina, United States - PICO127 | ecosystem: Environmental > Aquatic > Marine > Coastal | place: USA: North Carolina | collected...
CCTGGCAGAAATTACAGTAATTTGTGAATATTTAGATGAACTGAATGGTCATACCAACCTAATAGGAACAAACCCTCAGGAAAGGGCAGAAACTAAAATGTGGACTAGAAGAATAGATCTACAAATTATTGAACCTCTTACTAATGGTTTTAGATATGCTGAAGGATATGATTTATTTAAAGACCGTCTCCATCTGATTCCTGATGCGGCCAATGATTTAAAAGCTATAGCGCAAGAGCGACTCGCTTGGCTTGATAAGCAACTTGAAGGTAAAGAATTTATATGTGGTGATAGATTTTCATTGGCGGATATTATGTTTTACTGTTTCTTGCATTTTGGATCTACAGTCGGACAATCTATTAATCCAGATAATACTAATATCGTATCTTTATTTGAAAAAATTGGTGGGCGAGAAAGTTCTTCAGCTTGATGGATAAAGAAGAGAGAATTCGGGCCTGGCTAACTACTGGCGCGGTCTTTTTAATTATAACTCTGTGGTTATTATCCATCTGGATCTAATGCATTGGATGGTTTATATTTTAAAATGCTCGGATGGTACTTTTTATACTGGTATAAGCAATAACCTCAAGGCAAGAGTAGATAAGCATAATTCAGGAAAGGGAGCAAAGTACACTAAGCCTCGGAGGCCAGTTAGTCTGGTTTATAGTGAGATGTGTTTTGATAAAAGCAGTTCACTTAAAAGAGAGATTCAAATTAAAAAACTTTCTAGACAAAAAAAAATAGACCTAATTGATGCTCGCAATTTCTCCACCACCTAAACATTTCTCACCTTTGTAGATCACAACCGATTGGCCAGGCGTCACTGATCGTTGAGGATCTTTAAAGGTAAGTTTTAATGAATTTTTTATTAATTCTATCTTGCATTCTTGATCTTTTTGACGATATCTGACTTTAGCGGTACCTTCAAAAGAAGGTGAAAGAGAATTTTCAATTAAGAAAATATTTTTTGTTGTTAGTTCTGTAGAAAATAATAGAGGATGATCATTACCTTGAACACAAGTTAATGTATTATCAACAAGATCTTTTTTGGCGACATACCAAGGTAGATCCGGAGCATTTTTTACACCACCAATACCTAAACCCTGTCTTTGTCCTAGTGTGTAAAAAACAAGACCCATATGGCTTCCTATTTTCTTATTATTTTCGTCAATAATATCACCAGATTCTCCTTCTAAATAATTCCCTATAAATTCTGGAAAAGGTCTTTCTCCTATAAAACAAATACCTGTACTATCTTTTTTTTCACTTGTTATAAGATTATTTTGCCTAGCAATTTCTCTGACTTCTTTTTTTTCAAGATTGCCTAGCGGAAAAAGTGTGTGCTCTAAAACTTCTTTGTCTATAGCATGTAAAAAGTAAGACTGGTCTTTAGAAGTATCCTTTCCTTTGAACAAGCTTTTATTATCAGTTAGCGCATAGTGACCAGTAGCAATAAAGTCATATTGATTGTTAATGGCATAATTATAAAATTCTTTAAATTTTATTTCTTTATTGCAAAGTATATCTGGGTTGGGTGTCCTACCTGCCTCTAATTCTGATAAAAAATATGAGAAAACCCGTTCTTTATATTCTTTAGAAAAGCTTACCTGGTGAATTGGAATACTAAGCTGATCAGCAATAAAAACAGCATCCATAAAATCTTCTTTTACACTGCAGTAGGGAGATCCGTCATCATCATCCCAGTTCTTCATAAAGAGTGCATGCACATCATAGCCTTGCTGCTTCAAAAGAAGGGCTGAAACCGATGAATCTACGCCACCGGATAGACCAACTAATACCTTTTTTTTGCTCATTTGGACCAATTAACCTTATTACTTAAATAATATATAATGCGCACACATTTAATTATACAGAGCAAATATGAAATTTGAGCACATTAAAGAACCCACAAGAGGTTCAAAAATATCAATAGATTCTTCAGGGCAATTAGTCGTACCTGATAATCCAATAATACCTTTTATCGAAGGTGATGGCATAGGCTCTGATATAACACCTGCCATGATTCAAGTTGTTGATAGTGCCGTAGAAAAATCTTATGGTGGAACAAAAAAAATAGAATGGATGGAAATCTATTGCGGAGAAAAATCTACAGTAGTTTATGGCGAAGATAATTGGTTACCGTCAGAAACGCTAAAAGCTCTAGAAGAATATGTAGTAGGGATAAAAGGTCCGCTAACAACTCCAGTGGGAGGAGGAATAAGATCATTGAATGTAGCTTTAAGGCAGGAACTTGATTTATATGTATGCCAAAGGCCTGTTAGGTATTTTGATGGCGTACCAAGTCCTGTTGTAGCTCCCGAAAAGACTGATATGTGCATTTTTAGAGAAAATTCAGAGGATATTTATGCTGGAATAGAATGGGAAGCAGGGTCCGAGGAAGCAGATAAAGTAATTAAATTTTTAACTGAAGAAATGGGAGTCACTAAAATACGTTTCATGGATAACTGCGGTATCGGTGTGAAGCCAGTATCCAAGCAAGGAACAGAAAGATTAGTAGATAAAGCCATTCAGTATGCTATAGCCAATGATAGAGATTCGGTAACTCTTGTTCATAAAGGTAATATCATGAAATTTACAGAGGGATCTTTTAAAGATTGGGGATATCAGTTTGCTGCCTCTAAGTATGGAGCAATCGAGCTTGATGGCGGTCCTTGGCATTCATTAATCAATCCTGAGACTGGTAAGGAAATTATTATTAAAGACGTTATTGCTGATGCCTTCCTGCAACAAATTTTAACAAGACCTGATGAATATAGTGTCATCGCTACACTAAACCTTAATGGTGATTATATATCTGATGCTCTGGCAGCAGAAGTGGGCGGCATTGGAATAGCCCCAGGAGCAAATTTAGGAGATAAAATAGCACTTTTTGAAGCTACCCATGGAACTGCTCCTAAGTATGCAGGATTGGATAAAGTTAATCCAGGTTCACTAATTCTATCCGCAGAAATGATGTTGAGACACATGGGTTGGATGGAAGCAGCAGATTTAATAATTGACGGACTTGCAAAAACTATTAGTCAAAAAACAGTAACATATGATTTTGAGAGACTTATGAGCGGTGCAAGCTTATTAAAATGTTCAGAGTTTGGAGAGGCAATAATTACTAATATGGATTAATGATCTCATTAGTTAATACCAATAAAGATAAAGAAGACAACAACAGAGAAACCTCTTCAGTTGCAACTTTAGAAAAGCCTAAAGTTAAAAAACCCCCCCTTTATAGAGTTATCTTACTCAATGATGACTACACACCTATGGAATTTGTAGTTTATGTTTTGCAGGTATTTTTTGGTTTTGATGGAGATAAAGCTCAGCAAATAATGTTGGCAGTTCACACGCATGGAAAGGGAGTTTGTGGTATCTTTACTAGAGAGGTCGCTGAAACTAAAAGTGCTCAGATAAACAACTTTGCTAAGGAGAACGGACATCCGCTTCTTAGTGACATAGAGGAAGTTAACGAAGATGATTAATCAAGAATTAGAGAACAACTTAAATAGTGCTTTTAAACTAGCACAAAATCAAAAGCATGAATATGTAACCGTTGAACACCTTTTATTGGCACTGTTAGAGAATTCTGATGCTCAGAATTTATTGAATTCGAACAATATCAATATTAATCAACTCAAGGTAGATTTAGAGGAGTTTATTGGTTCAACTACTCCTAAAATAGCTAAAGAGACTGATATAGAAATACAGCCTACTTTAGGATTTCAGAGGGTTATACAAAGAGCCGTTTTTCATGTCCAATCTTCAGGTAAGAATGAGGTTAAGGGCAGCAATGTACTAGTGGCTATTTTTAGTGAGAAAGAATCCCAAAGTGTATTTTTGCTTGAGCAACTAGGACTGACAAGACTGGATGCAGTGTCTTATCTTAGCCATGGAAGAAGTGATTCAGAAGAATCAGAGTTTTCTGAGAATAACGATGAATCGAATGAACCAGAATCAAATAGTGCTCTAGAACAGTTCGCCTCTAATCTTAATCAAGAAGCACTGGAAGGAAGAATAGACCCTTTAATTGGAAGAAACACAGAAATAGAAAGAGTAGTTCAAATTCTTGCAAGAAGGAGTAAGAATAATCCTCTACTTGTTGGTGAGTCTGGAGTAGGTAAGACTGCAATAGCCGAAGGTTTGGCTAAGTTAATTACTGAAAATAAAGTTCCAGATTTAATTAAAGATAGCGTGATCTATTCTTTGGATATGGGAGCTCTATTAGCTGGAACAAAATATAGAGGAGATTTTGAGGAAAGATTGAAATCTGTATTAAAGGAACTGGAAGAAGATGAATCTGCAATATTATTTATTGATGAAATTCATACGATAATAGGGGCCGGAGCTACATCTGGTGGTGTCATGGACGCTTCTAATCTATTAAAACCCGCCTTGGCCAAAAGAGGTCTTCAATTTGTAGGCTCAACAACATATAAGGAATTTAGAGGCATTTTTGAAAAAGACAGAGCTCTTTCAAGAAGGTTTCAAAAGGTCGAAGTGATCGAACCTTCTATAGATGAGACCTACAGTATTCTTAAGGGACTGAAAGAGAGATTTGAAGAGCATCATGAAATAAAGTACACAGATGCATCCTTAAAAGCTGCCGCATCTCTAGCTTCTAAACATATTAACGATAGATTTCTTCCAGACAAAGCTATAGATGTTGTAGACGAAGCAGGAGCAAGACAAAAATTAGTTTCTGCCTCTAAAAGAAAAAAAACTATAAATGAACTAGATATAGAAAAGATAGTTGCTTCCATAGCCAGGATCCCTGAGAAAACAGTGTCTTCTTCAGACAAGAAATCTTTAGAAAAACTAGAAGAAAATCTTAAGCGGGTAATATTTGGTCAAGATGAAGCCGTCGAAACCTTATCAGCAGCTATCAAACTATCCCGAGCAGGATTGAGGGTTGAAGAAAAGCCAGTAGGTTCATTTTTGTTTTCTGGCCCAACTGGGGTTGGTAAAACTGAAGTTAGCAAACAATTGGCGGCTACCATGGGTATTGAGTTTGTTAGATTCGATATGTCTGAATACATGGAGAGACATACGGTCTCTCGGTTAATTGGAGCCCCTCCAGGCTATGTCGGATATGATCAAGGTGGACTTCTAACTGAATCTGTAAATAAACATCCTCATTCAGTTATTCTTCTCGATGAAATAGAAAAAGCTCATCCTGAAGTCTTCAATATTCTCTTGCAGGTCATGGATCACGGGACCTTAACTGATAACAATGGTAGAAAAGCAGACTTTAGAAATACCATAGTAATTATGACTACAAATACTGGTGCTCAGGATATGAGTAGGGCAAGTATGGGTTTTCAGTCTCAAGATCATTCAAGCGATGCAACTGAGATGATTAAAAAAGCTTTCTCACCTGAATTCAGGAATAGATTAGACGGAATCATTCAATTTAATCCCTTACCAACAGAAGTAATAAGAACTGTTGTAGATAAATTCTTAGTTGAGCTACAAGTTCAATTAGATGCTCAAAAAGTTCAGTTGGAAGTATCTGATGAAGTAAGAGAATGGTTATTAGAAAATGGCTATGATAAAAATATGGGTGCCAGACCAATGCAAAGACTCATTCAAGACAGTATTAAGACGGTTCTAGCTGAAGAGATTTTATTTGGAAAGTTATCGAAATCAGGAGGAATTGCTTATATTTCTTTGGCCGATAATAAAATACAAGTTGAGTTTAAGGAAAATTCTAAAAAGAAAGAGAAGGTTTAATTAAACCCAAATTAGCTTTTGTATTTAAAGAAATAAATTTTTAATCCTTAAGGATATGAAGAGTAGTTTATCTTTCTCTAAAGATTATCCTTCCTTTTGATAGATCGTATGGAGTAATTTCAACTTTTACCTTATCTCCAGTTAGAATTCTTATGTAATGTTTGCGCATTTTTCCTGAAATATGCGCTGTTACTACATGATCATTGTGAAGTTTTACTCTAAAAGTTGTATTAGGAAGAGTTTCAATAACCTCTCCTTCCATCTCTATTAAATCTTGTTTTGCCATATATAATGTATTTTCTTATAGTTAGACCAATTACTAAAGCAAAACATGAAAGAAAAAGAATTTAAATTTAAAACGTTGTTACTTTTTTTAGCGCTAGTTACCATTTTTATTGCTCTGTCAGCTTTCGTATTAGATCGATATATTCTAGTCTACTGATTGAATTATATTCTCATTCAATAGAGCCTGAATTTTATCATCACTATATTTGCTCCAATCTCTTAAAATTTCCTTGGTATGAGATCCCAAATGAGGCGGGGAAGAATAAGATTCCTTATTCGTATGAGATAGCTTTACAGGATTCCCTGGCATTTTAACTTTACCACCATCTGGATGTTCCACTTCTACAACCATATTTCTATGAAGAACTTGCTCATCAGATAAGGCCTGACTGAAGGTATTGATTGGACCACATGGAACCTTTGCTTCATTCAATGCTCTAATCCAATAAGCAGAAGGCTTGGTAGAGAGAATTTTATTTAATTCAGATTCAATTAATTCCTGATTTTTTAGTCTATCAATAGATTTGCTAAATTGCGGATCCCTGAGACGATCAACGTTTACAACATTTAAAAGAGCTTCCCAGAATGCATCAGTAATTACAGCAATGACAACAAACCCATCCAGTGTCGTAAAACTATTATAAGGAACATGAACAAAATGAGCATTGCCTATTGGTTCTGGATCAACATTTGAAAGGGTCTGCATGGTTGCCATATAGGTCAAGAGAGATATTTGAACATCAAGAAGAGACATATCTATATGTTGGCCCATATTAGTTTTTTCACGAGAAAGTAGGGCAGACAATATACCAATTACACTGTAAAGACCTGAACCTAAATCTCCAATAGGTATTCCCGCTCTGGTTGGAGTATTTGCGTCAGGGCCTGTAATAGACATACCTCCGCTATAAGCTTGCACAATCTGATCATATGCAGGCCTTGATGAATGAGGTCCGGTTTCACCAAATCCTGTTATAGAACAAGTAATAATCTTTGGATTGATAGACTTTAACGAATCAAAATCAATCTTTAACTTTTTTACAACACCTGCACTAAAATTATTCAAAACAACATCTGCTGACTTAACTAGATCATAGAAGACTTCCAATCCTTGCTCTGATTTAAGATCTAAAGATATGCTTTTTTTATTTCTATTCAGAGTCAGAAAATAGGCACCAAACTCTTTAAAAGAATATTGCGGATCCGATTTAAGTAAACCGCGAGTCATTTCTCCGGTTTTTAAAGGTTCCACTTTTACCACTTCAGCACCAAGGTCTGCTATCACCATTCCGGCATAAGGTCCTGCTAACATATGAGTTAGGTCTATAACTTTAATTCCATTTAATGGTTTCATAGAGTAATTGTACTACATACTCTAAAACCATTATCTAGACCATATCTAGAACATTAATGTTTTTTGTTCCAATAGTTAAATTCTTTCTGATATATTTAATTTTCAATTAAAAGGAGTGAGTAAATGAATTCAACTACAAAAGTAAATCACGAAAAACTAATGGAGTTATTTGGTAATGTGTTCAATGATGTTGCAGGTTCCATGGCAATTATGATGTCTTATCTAGGAGATCAAACTGGTGCCTATAGGGCTATGGATAAGTTAGGTCCGGCTAGCGCAGAAGAAATAGCAAGAGAATCTAATGTAGATGAGCGTTACTTATTAGAATGGCTTTCTTCAAATGCAGGAAGAGGCTACGTAACCTATCATGAAGAGACTAACCAGTTTAGTTTAAGTCCGGAACAAGCAGCAGTATTTGCCAAAGAAACTGAACCTACCTGTATTCAAGGTTTAGTGCAGGGCGTAGTAGGACAATTTGTAAAAGAGGATGTAGCTGTAGAGGTTTTTAAAACTGGTCGCGGAAGACCCTGGGGAGAACATCACGAATGCTGTTTTTGCGGAACTGAAAGGTTTTTTCGACCTGCATATGCAGGCCATCTTTTAGATGAATGGATTCCTGCTATGGAAGGAGTTGAAGCTAAACTAAAGAAGGGGGCAAAGGTTGCAGATATTGGTTGTGGCCTTGGAACTTCTTCAATGCTGATGGCGGAACAATATCCAAACTCAACAATACATGCTTTTGATTTTCATGAACCTTCAATAGAAGAAGCCAAAAAAAGAGCAGAAGAAAAAGGACTGACTAATTTAGAATTTTTTGTTTCAGATGCTGCTGCAATTCCAAAAGAATCTTATGATTTGGCTTGTATTTTTGATGCTTGGCACGATATGGGTGATCCTGTTGGAGTAGCCAAGGCGATAAAGGATACATTGGCTGATGATGGAACTTTTATGGTCGTTGAACCAATGGCTTTAGATGGTTTAAAAAACAATATTGATAATAACCCAAGTGCAGCCATGTTTTATGGTTTTGGAACTTTGATATGCGTTCCAGCATCAAAGGCTCAGCCTATTGGATTGGGTTTAGGGCCACAAGCAGGACCTAAAAAGCTCATGGGTTTACTTTCTGATGCAGGGTTTTCTAGTGTTAGTCTAGCGGCAGAAACCACAAGCAATTTAGTTTTCCAGGCCAATAATTAAAAGCACTTATGAATAGAAGATTTTTTATTAAAAGTTTACTTTTTTTCCTTTCATCATTATCTTTCAAGATACTAGCATCTAATAAAAAAGGATCCGTTTCTTTTGATTATGGAGTTGCAAGTGGAGATCCTACAAATAATCAAGTTATTCTTTGGACAAAAATAACTACTGAAAATCCTCAAATACACACTGTGATTTGGGAAGTATCTGATGATACTTCTTTTAATAAAATAATAGCCAGTGGTTTTTGTGAGGCTAAACCCTTCGATGATTACACAGTTAAAGTAGATGCAAGTATTCCATCTGAATTTAATGCAAGAAAAATTTATTACAGATTTAAATCAAATGAAATACTTTCTGAAATTGGGACAACATCAACATTACCAATTCAAAATCCTGATAAGTTCAATATAGCATTTTGTAGCTGTTCAAATTATCCGGCTGGTTATTTTAATGCTTATAAAGAAATGGCTAATGACAAGGAAGTTGATTTAGTACTTCATTTGGGGGATTATCTTTATGAATATAGCAGTAAAGGCTACGCATCTTCAGATGCAAAAAAAATGGGAAGGGTGGTCAACCCTTCTAATGAAATAGTTTCTTTAGATGATTATCGTAAAAGATATGCCACCTATAGAAGCGATAAAGATCTACAGTTACTGCATCAATCTAAGCCAATGATTGCAGTGTGGGACGATCACGAAATAACTAATGATACCTGGAAAGCTGGAGCACAGAATCATAATAAAGGTGAGGGTTCATTTGAAGATAGAAAAGACAACGCAATAAAGGCATATTATGAATGGATGCCAATTAGAGAGAACAAAGAAAAAGATAAAATATGGAGGAGTTTCTCCATAGGCAATTTAATAAATCTAGTAATGTTAGATACAAGGTTCTTTGGAAGAGATAAACAACTAGAAATAAGTTCTTATATAAAAGATAAAACACTAGATAAAGAAAGCTATAGACAAGATTTACTGAAACCAAGGGATTTATTAGGAAATGAACAATTAGGATGGGTTAGTAAAAAAATCGATAAAAAATATAAATGGTCAATAATTGGACAACAGTTACTTATTGGACCTAAGTATCTTCCCGAAATTTTCAAATCAGAGAAACTTAATAGCTCTAGATCTTATTTAGCTAAACAGTTAGCAGGTGAAAAATTACCTACAAATACTGATCAATGGGATGGATATCCTATAGAGAGAGAAAAGTTATATAAAGTAATAGCCGAATCTCAATCTAATGTGATTCTGGCTGGAGATTCACATAATGCATGGTTTTCAAATTTGTATAACGAAAACAATCAATTTATAGGCATAGAAGTAGGGGCACCTGCAATTTCTTCACCTAGCCTTGGAGATTCTATGGGTGAATTAACTGAGACTGTAGAAAAAGCATTTGTAGAGGAAAATGAAAATCTATTATGGATGAACGGTAAAAGTAAAGGATACGTAAGTATGGTCGTGTCAGATAAACATATTGATGTATCTTTCAAATTCATATCTACGGTCAAATCAAAAGAGTATCAAGTACTTAAGCCTAGTACGTTCAGAGTAGAGCATAACCAGCCTTATAAGGTTTAAATACTAATCCTTTGTATAGTATTGTGGATAACTATGTTATTTAACATAATATATATTATACGCATATATAATAACTTCATATAGAAGGTATTTAGAGATTTATATCTATATCTAGTAATAAAGTAATTAAGGATAAATTATAGAAATTAAGTATAAGTGTATGTTTTTGTGTGCTTTAAATGACTATATTAAGCCTCAAAGCATCCTTCCACGAAGATTTAATGCAGTAAGTTTAGAAGCTAATTCTCTAGATTTAACTAGTAAATCTAAATCTATACCTGTTTCTATATCCATCATATGGAACATTCCAACTAAATCTTCTGTTGCTAAATTGCCACTTGCTCCTGGTGCAAAAGGACATCCACCTAAACCTCCTATACAAGCATCAAACTTTTTAATGCCTTCTTCAATACTTACAAATATATTTGATAGAGCTAGTGCTTTAGTATCATGAAAATGTACTGAAAATTTATCTGAATCATGATTTCTTAATTGCATTTTAATTAATTCTTTAACTTCTTTCGGATTAGCGGCACCTATAGTGTCCGCTATTACAATCTCATCAGCCCCATAGCTTATTAATTCATTTATTATGGATGTTACATAGCCAGGATCTACTTTTCCTTCATATGGGCAATAAAATGCAACGGATACGTAACATTTTG
>Ga0213868_10005982_pt1 | contig 10828 bp, 8 predicted proteins | sample PICome_9_FD_160087 | JGI IMG/M metagenome (GOLD analysis project Ga0213868, IMG submission 160087) | Coastal seawater microbial communities near Pivers Island, North Carolina, United States - PICO127 | ecosystem: Environmental > Aquatic > Marine > Coastal | place: USA: North Carolina | collected...
AGAATAACTACCCGGAGCTTGGATTTACCCAGCCCTACAGTAAGCATGGTGAAATGCTCGGACACATCCCCCTGGGTATTGAGACCGTTAATAAACTCTGGCGGGATATGATGGAAAAGCCTTGCGCCGAGGGTTGGGAAAAGCTGGAACCTGCCACCGAGGATGTGCACTTGCACTTGCTGCACTTGATTGCCAGTCACCACGGCACTCACGAGTGGGGTTCGCCCACATTACCACGCACTCCTGAGGCCATGGCCCTGCATTACATCGATAACATGGATGCCAAGTATGAGATGATGCGCATGGGCTATGAGAGCTCACCTGAGCTCGCACCGGGTATCCAGGACCGTCAATTTCCACTGCCGGCGACCTTGGTTGAGCCATTAGCTCATTTTGACAAGCTTGGGTGATCTGCAATTCGGCTTTTGCACTGGCCTTGGGCGCTTTTTGGGGCCCAATTTATGACGAATCCGAGATAATCCATGTTTGCGTTTCGCCCAAGATGCGCTATGAACCCCTCTCAGCAATCCAAAAACCATGGGAAAAAACTTATATCAGAAAGTATGGGGCGAGCACGCAGTCGGCACTCTTGAGGATGGGCGTACCCAGCTATTTATCGGCACACACTTGATTCATGAGGTCACCAGTCCGCAGGCGTTTGGGATGCTGCGTGACTTGGGGTTGAAGGTGAAGTTCCCCAGCCGCACGTTTGCGACGGTGGATCACATTGTGCCCACTGACAACCAGCAGCGCCCGTTTGCCGACCCTTTAGCCGATGCCATGATCACCGAGTTGCGCAAGAATGCCGATGAATTTGGCATTACCTATTTTGATTTGGCTTCAGGAATGCAAGGTATCGTCCATGTCGTAGGACCTGAGCAGGGTATTACCCAGCCCGGAACCACCATTGCGTGTGGTGACTCCCATACAGCAACTCATGGTGCCTTTGGTGCGATTGCCTTTGGTATAGGTACCACCCAAGTGCGTGATGTTCTGGCAACCCAGACGATCGCCATGGAAAAGCTCAACGTGCGTCGTATCAATGTTGATGGTGAGCTGATGCCCGGAGTGTATGCCAAGGACGTGGCTCTACACATTATCAGGCTCCTAGGTGCCAACGGTGGCATTGGCTATGCCTACGAATACGGTGGCAGCACTTTTGACAGCTTTACGATGGAGGAGCGCATGACGGTATGTAACATGTCCATTGAGGGTGGAGCCCGCTGTGGTTATGTTAACCCTGATGAGACAACCTTCGAGTTTCTTAAAAACCGGCCCTACTCTCCCAAGGACAATGCCTGGGATGAAGCGGTTGAGAACTGGAGGTCCTATGCATCCGATGCAGATGCCGAATATGACGATATCGTCAACATTAAGGCTGAGGACATTGAGCCGACCGTGACTTGGGGGATTTCTCCTGATCAAGGGGTGGCGATTTCCGAGTCGATCCCCAGCCCTGACCAAGCTGCAAGTCCAGCTGAGCGCGCGAGCATTGAAGAGGCTCTGGAATACATGCAGCTGCCAGCCGGAGCACCCGTCAAGGGCACTCACATCGATGTTGCTTTTATCGGATCATGCACAAATGGTCGTATTTCTGATTTTCGAGAGGTTGCTCATTATCTCAAGGGGCGCAAGGTCGCAGCCGGGGTCAAGGCCTTAGCAGTGCCCGGATCCCAGATTACGGCAACCATCTGCAAAAAAGAGGGGCTGGATAAAATCTTTACCGAGGCGGGATTCGAGTGGCGTGAGGCCGGATGTTCCATGTGCCTTGCCATGAACCCTGATAAACTCCAAGGGGATCAGCTTTGCGCATCATCTTCCAACCGTAACTTCAAGGGGCGTCAAGGGAGTCCTACCGGCCGTACTGTATTGATGAGCCCGGTAATGGTTGCTGCCGCTGCCATTGAGGGTGAGATTGCAGATGCACGGGAAGTTTTCTCTGTAGTGCCTGTAGCCTGAATCCATAAAAATCATGAAACTAATCACGACATGCTGCATCGCTCTGCTAGCCGGCTCTGCCTTGGCCAAAGAGCATGCTGAAATTGACCTCGCGGGATTGAAGCATCCTGTGAAGCCAATGCTGTGGAAGGTTGAAGGAAAAGGCTTGGAGCAGCCAAGCTATCTGTTTGGCACGATCCATTTGGCAGACAAACGCCTGACCACACTTCACCCCGTGGCTCTGAAGGCATTCGATCAGGCTGAGTGTGTCTACACCGAGGTGGACCTGTCGATTGCCAGCCAGATGAAAATGGTGGGCTTGTTCATGCGTAAGGACAAGAATACACTCCAGCAATTGGTGGGAGATGATTTATACGCTGCGGTGAACGATGAACTTAAAGTCATCAACCCGGCTTTGAATGCGAAGCCCTTTGACCAATTCAAGGTATGGGCCATTGGAGTCATGCTTCCTGTCATGAAAGATCAGCTCTCAGGGGCGCTACCCCTTGATGTGCAACTCTGGAATCGTGCGGCCAAGGCAGGCAAGAAAACGGGTGCTTTGGAAAGTATGGATGAGCAGGTTGGCAAACTTGATCAACTCACTATTGAGGAGCAGATCCATTTGCTGGATGTGACTATAAAGTTTCTCAAGAAAGCCCGCCAGCAGGGAATTGACCCCTACAAAGAGCTCGTCGATGCCTACCTGAGAGGTGACACTGGAGCCATTGAGGAAATTTATAACAAGGATTCTTACCTTGGAATTAAAATGGACCCTAAAATGCTCAAAAAGTTTTATCGTCTCATGCTCGATGAACGCAATGTCAACATCAAGGATTCGATCCTCAAGGCATTTGCAGAGAATGCAAACCAGAGCTCTTTTTTTGCAGCCGGCGCTGCACATTATATCGGTGACACATCTGTCATCAAGCTACTCGAAGATGCGGGTTACAAGATCACGCGCATGTAATTTCACAACAATCCAAACCATCATGTCCATTCCATCCATTACTCAAGTTTCAGGTTCCGCCGTGTTTATTCCAGGTGCGGATATTGATACTGATCGCATCATTCCTGCACGTTATTTGCGCTGTGTAACCTTTGATGATCTTGCTGAAGGACTTTTCCGTGATGTGCGCACAGATCCCGAGGGCAATGATCTGCATCATCCCCTTGATGACCCTCGCTTCGAAGGGGCGAGTGTTATGGTCTCAGGACCTAATTTCGGTTGTGGTTCATCCCGGGAGCATGCACCACAGGCGATCCGCCGTGCTGGCTTTGACGCAATCATTGCAGAGAGTTTTGCTGAGATTTTCTTCGGTAACTCGACTGGACTCGGTATGCCATGTGTCTGTGCCACAGCTGCGGACATTCAGGACTTGGCTGCGGCTATTGAAGCTGAGCCTCAATTGAAAGTGAGTATTGATCTTGAATCGATGACGGTGAGCTACGGGGACCAAAGCTTTGCCGTGACAATGCCTGACTCTGCCCGTGAGGCGCTTTTGTCCGCCCGCTGGGATCCTATTCAAGAATTGCTCGATAATAGTGATGCGATTAAGGCACGTGCCGAGGCTCTGCCCTATGTCTAGCGGATGCCTTTGCTACCATCGTGCCAGGTAAATGATCGCCAATGCCGGCGTGCTAGTGTAGCCTTACGGCATGTCACGACGTGCTGCGCCTGTCTCCCATACACCGGAAGCCATCCGGAAGCGTCTCAATGGCCAGCCCAACCAGAGCTATCTCAAGGATTTTATCTACGGAGCCATTGATGGAGCGGTGACCACCTTTGCCGTGGTGGCCTCAGTTGCAGCCACCGGCCTTTCCAGCGGAGTCGTGATCATTCTCGGCTTTGCCAACTTGCTGGCTGACGGTTTCTCCATGGCCGCTGGAAATTTTCTTGGCACTCGTGCAGAGATTCAGGCACGTGATCGTGCCCGCCGTGAGGAGGAGCTTGAAATTGAAGCCCATCCCGAAGGTGAGCGGGAGGAAATTCGCCAAATCTACGCAGCGAAGGGTTTTGAAGGCGAGGTTCTTGAGGAGGTGGTAAGAGTGATTACCGCGGATAAAAAACGCTGGGTGGACACCATGATCACCGAGGAGCACGGCCTGCCGCTGAGCCAGCCCTCGCCATTGAAGGCAGCCGGCATGACCTACCTTGCTTTTCTGGTGGTGGGCTTCATTCCCCTGATTACTTTTGTCACAGAATATCTCTTTCCGGGAACCGTGGATAATCCGTTCTTAATTGGAGCCATCCTCACAGGTATTGCATTTTTCATCGTTGGAGCACTCAAGAGCCGCTTTGTTGAGAAGTCATGGCTTTGGGAGGGATTTGAAACGCTTTCCGTCGGGGCCCTGGCAGCCGGCATTGCCTATATCATAGGACTCTTGCTAAGTCCTGTAGTCAATGGCGCGGGCTAATAACCCATCCAAGGAGCGAGCCATTTCTCAGCTTCCTCCACACTCCACTCTTTGCGCTGGGCGTAGTCCTCGATTTGGTCTTTCTGGAGCTCACTGAGGGCAAAATACTTGCTCTCCGGGTGGGAGAAGAGCAGGCCGCAAACAGCTGCGCCGGGATGCATGGCACATGATTCAGTGAGTTCGACCCCCGTGGTGGCGGTGGCATCGAGTAAATTAAAAAGGGTTCGTTTCTCAGTGTGGTCTGGCTGTGCTGGATAACCGGGAGCAGGACGAATGCCCTGATATTTTTCATGGATCAGCTCATTGTGGTTGAACTCATTGGGACGCTCATAGCCCCAGGCTACCCTGGCACGGTGGTGAAGCAGCTCAGCACATGCCTCGGCAAGGCGGTCGGCGATGGCTTGCACCATAATGGCGGAATCAAGCTCATGCGCTGCGCGTAGTTCCTCGGCCCACTCATCCGCGCCGTGGATACTGACCACAAAGGCGCCCAGATGGTCTTGGTGGGCGGCGCCGGCTTCTGAGATATAGTCGCTCAGCGCGTAGTTAGGCTTGCCAGATGTTTTTTCAACTTGCTGACGCAGGGTGTGGAAGGTAGCGCCGTGATCGGGCAGGATAATGTCATCACCCTCGGCATATGCGGGGAAGAAACCGTAGATGCCTTTGGCGGTGAAGCGCTTGTTGCTGATGACGTCCTCCAAAACTTGCTGGGCATCATCATAGAGTTTGGCGGCAACCTCAGCGGCTTCCTTGTTTTTGGTTTTGAGCGTTTTGGTCTCCCTGTCCCATACGCCACGTAGTTCCCAGCTGTGGAAGAAGGGCGTCCAATCTATGTAATCTGCAAGCTCACGAAGGGACTGGTTTTCAATCACACGGGTGCCGGTGAACTCAGGCACCGGTGGTGTGTAGTTTTGCCAGTCTATCTTCGTTTTATTGCCCCGTGCTCTTTCCAAGCTCACCGTAGCCTTGTCCTTTTTGTTGAAGTTTGCGCGGAGTTTTTCGTGCCGAGCTTCATTTTTTTCAATGAACTCGTTGCGGCTTTCCTCACTGAGTAGGGTGGTCGTGACTGGGACCGAGCGGGATGCATCAAGCACGTGAATGATGGGGCCGGTGTAATGAGGCGCAATTTTGACCGCTGTGTGCGCAGGGCTAGTGGTGGCACCACCGATGAGAATGGGTGTATTGAGCTCACGGCGCTCCATTTCCTTGGCGACATTGATCATCTCATCAAGAGAGGGTGTGATCAGGCCGGAGAGACCAATAATGTCAGCCCGTTTTTGCGCGGCAGCATCAAGAATTTTTTCACAGGGAACCATGACTCCGAGATCAATGACCTCAAAGCCATTGCAGGCGAGAACGACCCCAACAATGTTTTTGCCAATGTCATGCACATCGCCTTTGACGGTCGCCATGATGACTCGTCCTGCCGTCATGGATTTTTCGGCCTCTGCAATGGCGTGATCTTGGTCCAGGCTGCTGTCTGCCGCCATCAGCTCGGCGGCGATGCGGGTGACTTTTTCCTTCTTCTCTTTCTCCATGAATGGCTCGAGATGAGCCACGGATTTTTTCATCACCCGTGCTGACTTCACCACCTGGGGGAGAAACATCTTACCGGCGCCGAACAGGTCGCCAACTACACCCATGCCATCCATTAGTGGCCCCTCAATGACCTTGAGCGGCACCTCGTATTTGATGCGTGCTTCCTCGGTGTCTTCAACAATGAAGGTATCGATACCCCTGAGTAAGGCATGTTCGAGCCGTTTCTCAACAGGTTGTTCACGCCATGCGAGGTCCTCGACTTTGGCTTTCTTTTTGCCTCCTTTGAATTGCTCGGCGAAGTCAAGCAGCCGCTCGGTGGCATCGGGATCGCGGTTGAGCAGAACGTCTTCGACATGCTTGAGAAGCTCAGGTTTGATTTCATCATAGACCTCCAACATGCCCGGGTTGACAATGCCCATATCCATGCCTGCTTTGGTGGCATGGTAGAGAAAGGCGGAGTGCATAGCTTCGCGCACCGGGTTGTTACCACGGAACGAGAAAGAGACGTTGGATACGCCGCCGGACACTTTGGCACCTGGGAGGTTTTCCTTGATCCATTTAGTAGCATTAAAGAAATCAACAGCGTAGTTGTTGTGCTCCTCAATACCGGTAGCAACAGTAAGGATGTTGGGGTCAAAAATGATATCCTCAGGGTTAAAGCCCACCTCATCGACGAGGATCTTGTAGGCACGCTCACAGATACGGATTTTGTCCTCGTAAGTGGCGGCCTGGCCGTTCTCATCAAAGGCCATCACCACGGCCGCGGCCCCGAATTTCATAATGGTGCGGGCGTTGGACCGGAAAGCATCTTCACCTTCCTTGAGTGAGATGGAGTTGACGATACCCTTGCCCTGAAGGCACTTGAGCCCGGCCTGAATGATCTCCCACTTGGAGGAGTCCACAGTGATGGGGGCCTTGGTGATGTCGGGCTCGGACTGTACTAAATTGAGGAAGCGGGTCATCATCTCCACGCCATCGATCAGGCCATCATCAAAGCAAATATCAATGACCGGTGCGCCGTTTTCGACCTGCTGGCGTGCCACGGCAAGAGCATCCTCTAACCGGTTCTCCTGGATCATTTTTCTAAATACCGGTGAGCCTGCCACGTTGGTGCGCTCACCAATCATGAGAAAGTTTTTATCTGCCGAGTGGTTGTAGGGCTCCGTGCCTGAGAGGCGCAACAATGGCTCAATAACAGGTCGGACACGGGGTGTTACATCCTTCACCGCCCGGGCGATTGCTTCAATGTGCTCGGGAGTGTTACCACAGCAGCCACCTGCAAGGTTGATGAAGCCTGACTCGGAGAAATCACGCAACTTGTCATACATGTCCTCAGGCAAGAAAGGAAAGCCAGTGGGGGAGAGTGGGTCAGGCATACCGGCGTTCGGGTAGCATGAGACGAAGGTTTCACAGCAGCGAGAGAGCTCCGCGATGAAGGGACGCATTTCATCTGGCCCCAGTGAGCAGTTCAGGCCTACAGCAAGAGGTTTGACGTGAGCCACAGCATTCCACAGTGCTTCTACTTTTTGTGCCGAGATCATGGTTTCACCACCACGCCCGACAGCGGCGGAGATGATAATGGGAAGGGTGAAGCCGTCTTCCTCAAAAACATCCTGGCAGGCGACAAGGGCGGCTTTGGAATTCAGGGCATCAAAAATGGTTTCCACCATGAGAATATCCACGCCTCCCTCCACCAAGGCACGGATCTGGCGCTTGTAGTCCTCATAAACCTGGTCAAAGGTTACCGTACGAAACCCCGGATCCTCCGGATCAACGGCCGCATTGTTGAGGCCAACCGTCATGGGGCCGATTGCACCGGCAACATAGCGTTGTACTCCTGTGGCCGCACTTACTTCATCACAGGCAGCGCGGGCGAGCTTGGCGGACTCGATGTTAAGTTCATGAGCGAGCTCCTTGAGAAAAGGGTCATCCAAGACCTTCTGGTAAAAATCAGGATCCTTACGTCCCTCGCCAGATTCACGGGGGTCCTCCACGAAGAACTCAGACTGCGCAATCGAGGTGGCCGAGAAGGAATTGGTCTCGATGATGTCGGAGCCCGCTTTGAGAAAACGGTGGTGGATATCACTGATGACGTCAGGTCGGGTGAGGCTGAGGATGTCACCGTTGTTGAGGATATCCTTTTGGGTGTCTTTGAAGCGTTCCCCGCGTGCGTCCTCCTCGCTCAGTCCGTAACCCCGGATGGTGGTGCCCATGGCTCCGTCGAGCATGAGAATGCGTTCTGTGAGGACAGTAGTGAGTTCTGCAGTAGCGTCGGGACGTGGCATGAAAATCAATGAAAAGATGTGTGCTAAGCGCAGGGATGTGGAGGGCAGCTGCTCGGCACGCAGTGAATAAAGATTGAGTGGCGCAAGGTTAAGGATAAAAGCAGGAAAAACAAGAACAAATCTACATATCTTGATTTGTTGATTTGTTTGTTTGAGCGGGCTGCTTGTCACAGACTATGAAGAGAGTTCGCAAAGCATTAAAAATACAGTGATTACAGAGCCCGGAGAGCAGAATAATGAGGCACCCCCAAGTCCCGGGGAGAAATCTGCTGCGTCCCGCTTCAAGCCCATGAAAAGATGGCTGCTCGTTTTCATGGTATTTGTCATTTTGGCACTCGCTCTCATCAAGGCCTGCCTGCCTGCCATCGTGGAGAGTATCATTTACGATCAAGTCGAGGCTGCAGGATTCCATAATGTGGAGCTGCGAGTTCAGAGAGTGGGCTTGAGCAGTAGCTCTCTTAAACTTGTCTCAGTGACAGAGCAAGATTGGTGCGTTAGTGCCAGCCGTGTGCTGGTGAAATATGCGCTGCTTGATTTAATGGCAGGCAGGCTCAAAGGGGTGGTTATTGAGGGCATGGAAGTGGATTTGAAACTTCCGGAAGGGGAGGCATCGGGGCCGGGTCCTGACTTGATGTGGCTGCAGGATACTCCGGCCGTGATAGAAAATTTGGGTGGCGTGCGTGTCCACGGTGCCACCATTGCTGTTGAACGTGGTGGCCATCCATTGGTCAGAGTGAGCGATGTGGAGCTGAGTGTGGAACGCGATAATCATTCCGGTCCCGGTTTGCAGGGTGCTCTCCATAGCTCGGAGCTCCAGCTGCAAAAAGGTGATGCTGAGCTCATCATTACTGATGCCAGCCTGGCGTTTGAAATGGATGGTGGGCGCTTTAAGGCAGAGGGTAGCATGATGACGGGCGGTAATGAGATACCTGTCTCTTACCAGCACCAACTCGAGTATCTTGATGATGGCTGGGAGCTAGACGGTAGCCTGGAGGTGGAGCAAGCTCACCTCAGCAGCCCATGGCAAAATGCCGCTATTTTGATTGAGGAAATGGAGGGTAAAAGTGTTAGTGGTAAGGTCTCGGCAAAGATGAGTTTTTCTCTGGGCAAAGACCGCGCCTTACAAGCGGCGTTGGAGGCGAGCTTGAGTGATGGCACATTGGCGCGTGTTGATGAGCAGCCTTTCATTGAGGGCATTGACGCAGAGATCATGCTGGATTCAATGATGCATATTAGCACTACTGAATTCCACCGGGTCACAGCACGCAAGGCGACTGCCTTTGATGTTACGATGAGCGATCTGGCTTTGGATTACAAGCTGATGAAGAATGGTGATGTGAGCTTGCGCAATATGAGCTGCAAGGCCATGGGGGGAGAGGTATTGATTGATGATTTTGTTCTTCCCGGGGGAGATGCTGACTACGCATTTATCATGAGGTTTAAAAAACTCGACCTTGCGCTTTTGGCTGATTTGTTCCCCGGGTTCTCGGGTCGCATCAGTGGAACGATGGACGGGTTGTTACCTATTGAAAAGAGGCGGGGGGAAATCAATCCGGCTAAAGGGGGGATGTATCTGAGCCCAAAGACCATAGGGAAGCTGCGCTACGACGCAGGGGATAGTTTCAGTGCCGGGCTCGACCCCAAGACAGAGCGCTACCAGCAGATGAAAATGGTAGAGCAGTCATTACTGGATCTCGACCTCAAGGTGCTCAGTGTGCGCCTCTTCGACCCTCGTGATGGAGACAAGGCGCTAGTGCTGCGCCTCGAGGGGCATGCTCCCCGAGTGGAGGGCTCTCCACCCATTCATCTCAACCTCAACGGATTTAAACCGGATGATGAGACGGTGGATTTCTTTGACTTGCTGCTGCGCCATCGTGACAAGCTTGATTTTGGCCTCTAAGAGACAAGTTGATAAATTTCGTCTGTGAATTTGAATAATATAATTTAGGATACGTCCCAGTAATCAGAATATGATGAAAATCCGGTTTTATTCCTCTCTTTATCTAGCACTGGCTTCGCTCAGTGCCGTGTTTGGTTTTTCAAGCTGCGCCACAGTCGAGGTGGAGCCTATTGAAGTGAAGCCTATTGAGATTAATGTGAACGTCCGTGTTACAGTTCAGAAGGAGCTTGATGACTTCTTTGGTGAACTCGACGCTCAGGAACAAGAAATCACCAACTAACCAATCAATCCCATGATGAAGCAATCCATTACCATAATGTTGTCTGTTTTTGTCCTCCTCACCGGCATGGCCCCGTTTGCCCATGCTGATGATTCAGCTGTCATCAAATCCCGCATGGCGCAACGCCTGAGCGAGGTGGTCTCCTTGAAAAAGAGCGGGGCTGTTGGGGAAAATAATCAGGGCTACCTCACAGTACGGGGTAATTTGAGCAGTGCACAGTCCGCAACAGTCAAGGCTGAGAACAATGACCGCAAAGCGGTATATGGGATTATCGCCAGCAAGACGAAAAGCAATATTGCTGCGGTCGGCAAGACCCGTGCTGCGAGTATTCGCAAGAGTGCCCCCAAGGGAACGTGGCTGCAGTTGTCCAGTGGACACTGGCAACAGAAATAGGCTGGGGGAGGTCAGTTTGCCTAGGATGCCATGCCGGCTTCTTCGAGTTTTTGGGCCATCTCCTCTTTTTGCAATGCC
>Ga0213868_10005983_pt1 | contig 10827 bp, 8 predicted proteins | sample PICome_9_FD_160087 | JGI IMG/M metagenome (GOLD analysis project Ga0213868, IMG submission 160087) | Coastal seawater microbial communities near Pivers Island, North Carolina, United States - PICO127 | ecosystem: Environmental > Aquatic > Marine > Coastal | place: USA: North Carolina | collected...
TGGCATCTAATCCAAAAAGTAGCACAAATAAAAAATGCGGCTTTAGACGTTGTCTAAGCCGCATTTCTAAACTGTTATCTCAGGATCGGAGCGTTTAAGCGCCTTTTTTGGCTCCGCCAAAACGCTTATTAAAGCGATCAATTCGACCACCTGAATCGACGATCTTCTGCTTACCCGTATAAAATGGGTGGCAAGAGGAACATACGTCCAAATAGATCGCGTCAGTGCGCGTTGAACCGACTTTTATAACATTACCGCAACTACATGTTGCAACTAATTCGTTATAGGCTGGGTGAATCTCGTTTTTCATCTTATACTCCAAGTTACGAACCGCCACCTCATCTTTAAACTGGTAAAAACACACTGTTTATCGATTCAGTTTGTGCAAGGCACGGTAGGCCATTTCTAAAGAGCGCGGAGTTTAGCAGAAACTAACCTAGTTACAACAGGAATTAACAAATTTTTATGGCTAAATGCAAGCCTTACATTGTGCGCGTAGCGGTACCCTCCCCGCTACGTCGCTTATTTGACTATTTAGTGCCCGACACTGTATTACAGGAAAACGCAGATCATCGCGCTGACGTGGGCTGCAGAGTTGCAGTTACCTTTGGTCGACGAGAAGTAATAGGCTTGATAATAGAGAAAGCAACTACCAGTGATTTTGATATTGGGAAGCTAAAACCAATCAATCGCCTGTTGGATTCTGCTCCATTAGTCCCTGACCCGTTGTTTGAGTTATTTGGTTGGGCGGCTAACTACTATCAATATCCCATGGGAGATGCTCTGTTTAGCACGTTACCGGTGCTTTTACGCAAGGGAGAATCCCTCCCAAAAATTGGAACAAGGCATTGGCGTTTAACCCAAAAAGGCCAAGGTTTAGGGAAGAATTCTCTGAAAAGGGCGCCAAGCCAACAGACTCTGGTGGAACAACTCAAAACTACCGGCGCTGTGGCTGACTTAGTATTATCAAAAGACTTTTCTAGAGCGATTTTAACGTCGCTTGAGCAAAAAGAACTGATCGAATGTTTTCAAAAAAGCAACACTGAAACCTCAGTTTCCAATATTTTAAAGCAGGATGCTCTAAAGCTACATGACTCTCAGCAGAGTGCATTGGATAGCATAGAACAACATAATTTTAACTGCTATTTATTGGATGGTGTTACTGGAAGTGGCAAAACAGAAATCTATCTGCAAGCAATTGAGAAAACACTTCGCTATGATCGCCAAGCACTGGTGCTTATTCCTGAAATAAGCCTGACCCCTCAGACAGAAAAACGCTTTCGCGATCGATTTAATGTACCCATAGTCACTCTTCACTCTGGTTTAACTGACAAAAATCGCCTGGCTGCATGGACAAGTGCAAAGACTGGCGAAGCACGGATTATTCTCGGCACTCGATCAGCGGTATTCACGCCTTTATGTCAACCCGGCCTGATTATTGTTGATGAGGAGCATGATCAATCCTACAAACAACACGAGGGATTTCGTTATTCTGCAAGAGACCTAGCGGTCATAAGAGCACGTAGGGAAAATATCTCGATCATTTTAGGCTCAGCAACTCCATCAATCGAGTCACTCAATAACTGTGCCGCAGATCGTTACCAACATTTAGTTTTAACTGACAGAGCCGGAAAAGCAGTGCAGCCGACGTGGTCAATCGTCGATCTCAAAAATGAACAATGTGAAGCAGGCATAGCAGCGTCCACGCTAACAAACATTAGGCAAACCGTTGAACAAGGTCAACAAGTCTTAGTGTTTCTCAACCGTCGAGGTTTTGCTCCAGCAATAATTTGCCATCAATGTGGTTGGTCCGGAGAGTGCCACCACTGTGATTCTCGCCTCACAGTGCATCGGGCGCGAGGACGTCTGATTTGTCATCATTGTGATTATCAACAGCGTATCCCTCACCTCTGCCCGAGTTGCCAAGGCCAAGAGCTAATCTCTGTTGGAGAGGGTACTGAGCGCAGTGAGGCTCATCTGGAAAAGTGCTTCCCAAACACCAAAATATTACGGGTTGATCGAGATAGCACTCGAAAGAAAGGCGCCATGCAAGCCGTATTTGATGTCGCTGACAGTGGCGAACCCTGTATTTTAATCGGCACTCAAATGCTGGCCAAAGGTCATCATTTTGCGAATGTCACTTTAGTAGCAGTGTTGGATGCGGATAGTGGACTGTTTAGTCCAGACTTTCGCAGCCACGAGCGAATGGGACAGTTACTGACTCAGGTAGCTGGGAGAAGCGGACGAGGAGATTTACCTGGCAAGGTTGTCATCCAAACTCATCAGCCACAGCATCCACTTTTAGAGGTCCTCATTAACAAAGGTTATGGCTTCTTTGCTCAGCAGTTGATGTCAGAACGACGAATTACCCAACTACCCCCCTTTAGACACATGGCCTTAATCCGTGCTGAATCTGATCGCGCTAATGAAGCTGAGTCATTCTTGCGTTTAGCACGAAGTATCGCTGAAAGAATTAGCCCACCGAGTCTCCTAGTATCATATTTAGGCCCATTGCCGGCTATGTTGGAAAAAAGAGCTGGTCGATTCCGTTTTGTCTTACAAATCAATGCTAGTAAACGCTCTCTGCTGCAGTCTTTACTTTCTGCTTTAGCTTTAACACTTGAAGAGCACAAAGATTCTCGCCGAGTGCGGTGGTCTATTGATGTAGACCCGCAGGAAATTTAGTAGATCACGCCTAAAATCCAATTAAAGTGTTTTAAGTTTTGCTAACACCCCAATACTTCACCTACAATTCATTATCTTAAAAAAGTAAGTACTTTATGGCTCACTCTTCGAAAAACAAATCAGGTCGAAACAGTAACAAATCAACTGGGACGTCCTCTAGACCAGCATTTATCTCTGGTCTGTTTATTGGCGCTTTAATTATGTACGTACTTCCACCTATACTCAACACAGACACAAAAATAGATACTGCTGCTGTGACAGACATCGTGGGTAAGGCTGATATTCAAGAGCTAAAATTCGATTTTTACGAATTACTTAAAGATGATGAAATAATGGTATCTCCTGAAAGTACTGAAATTGAACAGAACTCCCAATACGTGCTACAGGTCGGTTCTTTTAAAAGTGCTCAGGATGCAGAAAATTTAAAGGTTCAACTGTTGTTGATGAATCTTTCCGCTGAAAGTGAAAGTGTCAAAGGTAAAAGTGGTGTTGTCTGGCACAGAGTATTGGTTGGACCCTTTGCTAATACTTCAAAAATGGCTTCTGCCAGAGCAAAGCTTGCGCAAAATGAGATCGATAGTCTTCTACTAAAACGTTCTCTTTAAACCTCAACCCAGCTCTCAAACCCTGTCCGATAGGACAAGGATTCGACCTTAGTGAGGCGCGCGGAAGCTCCACCCAAGATACTTAGCTACAGATAGGCATCGTATTCTAACAGAGTAACTCGACTATCAAATTCCTGCTTCTCCTGTCTCTTACAGCGAGCATAATTTGTCTTCAGCTCGCTCCCCAAATACTCTTCTATAAACTTAGACCTTTCGAAGGCAAGAATGGCATCATTCCAAAAATGCGGTAGCGTTGGTTGCACATCTCCTGCGTCCCCCACTACCGCTGCAGGAGCTTTGAGTTTTTTCTCAATACCATACAAAGCTCCGGCCAAAATTGCCGCTACAGTCAAATAAGGATTAGCATCGGCTCCAGCGACTCTGTGCTCAATTCGCATAGCACGGTTGTCACCCCCAGGAATTCGGAGGGCGGTCGTTCGATTTTCATAGCCCCAATTAGGAGACAGCGGAGCGTAACAACCCGGTACCATTCGTCGGAAAGAATTAATATTTGGTGCAAAAACAGCCATGCTATCTGCCATAGTTTCCAGACACCCTGCCACCGCATAGCTTAGCAATTTACTTCCCTCTGGGGTGCCGTTGTCAAATACATTATTGCCTTTCTCATCCAACACACTAAAGTGGATATGCATACCATTACCAACTTGTTCAGCAAAAGGTTTTGCCATAAATGACGCCACCTTGTCGTGTTGAAGGGCGACACTGCGTATCGCTCTTTTAAGCATGCTTCCCTGATCACAGGCCCGCAACGCACAATCTTGATGATAAAGATTAATTTCAAACTGAGAGGGCCCAAATTCAGTGACTAACGTATCCACGGGTAACTTCTGTTGATTGGTGGCTTCAATGATCGCATCCATTAATGGCGCAGCATCACGCATAATATCGATACCGCAGGTCTGCCCGCCTATTGCGGGGCTGCCATCAATAGCAGTTTGACTGTGTTGCGGAATGCCAAATTTATCTCGCTCTAATGTCAGCAAATGGAATTCCATTTCACTAGCAACAACAGGAGTTAGCCCGAGTTGACCAAAACGATCTACTACACTCTTAAGCACTGATCTACAATCACCTCCATAAGGCCCATCGCCAGACTCATTACCCATTGAAATGATCATCTGTGCTGTTGCTTTTTCAGCCCAGGGTACCATTGCCAATGTCTCAGCATGTGGTACACAGATTCCATCAGCATCCCCAGTTGCCTTTATCAACTCCTCCTGATCACGGCCCCAGCAGTCGAATGAGCAACTGCTTAATGGCATTTTAAAGCCACCATTAAAGACCTTATGGATTTTATCCTTCGGCAACCATTTTCCTCGCTGGGTACCATTAAGGTCATGAAGAAGTATCTCGAACATTTCTATATCCGAGTTATCTTCTAAAAACTGATCAAGTTGCGAAATTGGTAGCATGAATTTTTTCTCTCTTCGTATTTCAGATCACAGTAGAACATAATATCCGATATCAAGTTTTTGTTCAGTACATCCATATCTACCCTTAGAGGGTATTCAGGCACTCCATGTCGGGAGTAAGATTACAAGACTCCAAATTGGTTTCTTTTATGTCATATTTAAAACTAATCGTTTTAACCTTGCTATCAAGTCTAATAATGACGTCTTGTAAGCATGAGAATCTAGAGCACACAGAAAAATTATTTGTTAATGGTGCCATCTATACCGCCAATGCCAAACAGCAGATGGTTACCGCTATTGGAGTCACCAGTGATCGGCTGACCTATGTTGGTGACACTGAGGGTGCGTTGCAGCTTGCCGATGAAGACACTGAAATTATTGATCTACATGGGAGCATGATCATTCCCGGACTCCATGATGTACATATTCATTTGCCAGGAATCGTCGAAAGCGATAATTGTGATTTAAAGAGCCAACCATTCTCATTAGAAAACATGGTTCCTCGACTAAAGCAGTGTATTAAACGCCTAGAACTACCAGAGGGGGAATGGTTAACTGTTGAACAGTGGGCTTTCTCTCATGGTAATGAACCCAGTAATGCCCTCCCAACTATCCGCAAAGCACTTGATTCAGTATCCCTGAGCCATCCCATTGTTCTACTCGGCAATGATGGTCATCATGGCGCAGTAAATAGCTTTGCTATGGATTTAGCTACCGACAGTAACGGTGTAAATGTTGGCCTAACTAAGGCAACTTTGAGCAAAGAGTTTGCTAAACTTAAAACTCTGATTGGCACTGATAAAGATGGTAAACCAAACGGAATGATTAATGAGGATGCCCGAAAAATCGTTAATCTTCCTAATTTATGGGGTTATCCCAAGGTCGATTTACAAGTTTACCAAAGGATCGGGAGGCGACTTGCTTCATCAGGTATTACCTCTACCATGGATGCAGCTCTTCGGATCGATGATATTAACAATTTTGCAAAATGGGCAAAGCGATCGCCATTAACTTATCGCCTAACTGCGGCCTTTTATCCAGAATTTGAAGATTATCGAGCAGGACTTGGCAAGCCTATTAATATTGCTGCCTTGATCACTGATTTGAGAGATGTCCAAGTAGCTCACAAAGACGTAGCCAATCTAAAAATTGATACTGCAAAGATTTTTATTGATGGCGTATTAGAGGGCGATCCCTACGCCTTCCCCCCTACACTGCCCAATGCAGCTTCTTTGACTAATTATTTACAACCTATCTTCAGCTCTGGCAAGAAAAGCCAACCCTTTAAGGTGATAGATTATGTAGATACTACATCGGATCTATGCCTAAAAATCCAACAGCAAAAATTTCAAGACTTTTCTGAAAAAGATTTCCTAGCTGAGCATGGTTTTGTATCCTCACAGTGTTTGGAGAGTAATGGTGTTTTAGAAAAAGAGTATGACTTTATTTACAACTATACCCTGGCACTTTATGAGGCTGGTTACAACGTTCATAGCCATGCCGTAGGTGATCGAGGCGTGCGAGTTGCACTAGACACTTTTGATGCCGCAAAAAGAGCTAGCCCTGAGTCTGATGCAAAATTTTCGATAGCCCACGCCCAAATAATTCATCCTGAAGATATTTCTCGCATTGCCGATCTAAATGTTGCTATGGCATTCACCTATTCTTGGATAGAGCCGACAACCGAATATCAAATGATGGTTTCACCGTTCATTGAACCAATCCTTTCAGAGGATGATCTTTATGATCCAAGTGGCTATGTGTACAAAAACTCCTATCCCGCTGCCTCTATTTTTAAGGCCGGAGGTATATTGGTCTCTGGAAGCGATGCTCCAGTTGAAGAACGAGATCCAAGACCCATGCTAAACCTTGAAAAAGCGGTTACCCGACAAAATGAAGTTACTGGGCGAACTTACAATAGTGATGAGCGAATTTCAGTTCGAGATGCTTTGGACGCATACACCATAAAGGGCGCAGAGATGCTTGGACAGGCAACATTAACTGGCTCCCTAGAAATTGGGAAAAAAGCTGATTTTGTTATTATTGATCAAGATTTACTGCAACTTGAGGCTACTAGCAATAGCCATAAAATTTCGAATACTAAAATACTGGCCACTTGGTTTGACGGCAAAGAAATCTATTCCTCAGGTGATAATTAAGCTATCAAAACCACTCCTAGCGAGAGTCCACTATAAAATGCTTACCCCTCATTGAGAACGAGATGCCAATGATTCTCTTATGGCGTCTCCAAAAGCTTGAAAGATTATTTTTGATACCTTGTTTGATTCAAACTGCCATTCTGGATGCCACTGCACTCCCAATATCCAGTTTCTATTGTCCTCCTTGGCTAGCCAAGACACCGCTTCGATCAAACCATCATCTGCGGTCGCTTCAACAATAAGCTGTTCAGACAATGTCTTAATTCCTTGACTGTGCAGAGAATTAACTGACCAACTTGTTTCTGCTGTTAATGAATATAACAGCCCACCTTTGATGAAGTTTACTGGGTGACTCACGTCATACTGCCCTTGACGATCTTTTGTCTTATCTTCTCGATGATCATGATAACCATCAATGTCATGAACTTTGGCGTGTAAAGTTCCTCCCAGTGCAACGTTAAGTTCTTGAAACCCACGGCATACCGCCAGTATTGGAACTGCTTGTGAAACGCATTCTCTGATCAACTCGAGGGTCAGGCTATCTCGCTGGGGATCTTCCAAAGTTCCCTCTTCATGGGCTGGACCATCGAAATGATGCGGCTGGATATTAGAGGGGCTTCCCGTCAGAAAAAGCCCATCAATGCTACTGACGATATCTCTAACGTTATATAGACCATTAAGATCCTTGATATCTGTTCCTTCACCAAAAGCCGGCAAGAGAACAGGAATTGCTGCTGCACCATGAGCCACAGCATTGATGTATTTTTCTCCCGCACCATGAAATTGATGAAGACCTGCTGTGATGACATCACAAGCGATACCAATGATTGGTAGAGCACTAGGCATAGGATTTCCTTAATCTTCGAGACTATCGTTAAATAGTAACGTCTAGTTCATTTAAATAGTAAAAAAGTTGTCGTCCAACCCATTTGGGTGAATGACCCAGGGTTCAGTCTATGATGAAATAATCACCTAGAAATGACAAATTAAAAATACTCTTTTGGGGTATGGCCTCCTTGGCGCATGAAAATGAAACTAAATAATCGGTCATCGATAACGAGATAAATTATGGGTAACTCTAGATCAACAGCACAATGGAAAGAACTGGATGCAAAAAGTCATCTTCATCCTTTTACCGACTTCAATGATTATCAGCAAAATCATGGTCGGATTATTGAGCGGGCTGAGCATATCTACATCTATGACACCGATGGTAAGCAGATGCTTGATGCTATGTCGGGGCTTTGGTGTTGCAGTTTAGGTTATAGTCAGCCAGAAATTGCAGAGGCTGTGAACGCCCAATTCCAACAATTACCTTACTACAATAATTTTTTCCAGTGCAGCAATACTCCGGCGGTAGAACTAGCCGATAGACTTGTCAAAATGACTCCTGAGCAGTTCACCCACGTGTTTTTTACTAACTCTGGTTCTGAGGCGAATGACACAAACATCCGTCTAATTCGTCGCTATTGGGATATTAAAAAACAGCCCAAGAAGCGCATTATTTTGGCGCGCACCAACGCCTACCATGGAAGTACTATCGCTGCGGCAAGCCTCGGCGGTTTTGAATTCGTACACAATCAATTTGAAACCCTCCCCTATGCGCAACATATCGCTGATCCAAACTGGTACAACAATGGTGGAGATTTAAGTCCAGATGAATTTGGTCTTTATGCGGCTCGCGAATTGGAAAAACGAATTGATGAACTAGGCGAAGAAAATATTGCCGCTTTTATAGCAGAGCCTATTCAGGGAGCAGGGGGCGTTATCGTTCCGCCTGATAGCTATTGGCCCGAAGTACGACGAATTTTAAATGAACGAGATATTCTGTTTATCAGTGACGAAGTTATTTGTGGCTTTGGACGCACCGGGAGTATGTTTGGATGTGAAACCTATGGTATGAAGCCTGATCTACTAACATTCGCTAAGGCGGTTACCAATGGATTTCAGCCTCTTGGAGGAGTAATGGTTAGCGATAAAGTAGCAGACGTCATTACCAATGACGGAGGCGAATTCGGGCATGGATTTACTTATTCTGGACACCCAATTGCTTGCGCTGCCGCCTTGGCAACCTTAAATATTATGGAAAGAGATAATTTTGTCGATCACGTAGCTACTGATGTTGGACCTTATTTGCAAAAACAATGGGCCGCACTTGGTGACCATCCTATTGTCGGGCACGTGCGTGGTGTCGGCATGCTCGGCTCAATCGAGTTAGTACGCAATAAAGAGACTCGCGAACGCCTTGAATCTGAGCAAAAGTCTGGTGGCATTTGTCGTGAGTTTTGCGTCGCTAATGGTTTAATTATGCGCGCAGTAGGGGATTCGATGATAATCTCGCCGCCTTTTGTCAGTAGCCATGAAGAGATCGACCTACTAATTACCCGAGCCACCAAGTCTTTAGACCAGACGGCTGAGCACTACTCTATATAAGACGTAAATATTAAATTCTGGACTAGACCAATGAGTCCCTTCAGAATAGAAACTAATCGATGTAAAAATAGGACATTGTAATGGCAAGTGATTGGGGGAAATTTAACTGGGAAGACCCATTCAACCTCGACGAGCAACTCACCGAAGAAGAGCGTTTAATACGCGATTCTGCTGCTAGTTTTGCTGCAGAAAAATTAGAACCAAGAGTCACTCAAGCATTCCGAGACGAATCTACAGATCGCAAAATTTTTAATGAAATGGGTGAGCTTGGCTTGCTCGGTGCTACCATCGACGGATACGGCTGTCCCGGTGTGAGTTATGTTAGTTACGGACTAATTGCGAGAGAAGTTGAGCGCGTAGACTCCGGTTATCGGTCAATGATGAGCGTTCAATCAAGTTTGGTGATGTACCCCATCTATACCTATGGTACCGATGAGCAAAAAGAAAAGTATTTGCCCAAGTTGGCCTCTGGAGAATGGGTCGGTTGTTTTGGCCTCACTGAGCCTGATGCCGGTTCTGATCCGGGTGGTATGAATACTCGAGCGAAGAGTGTCGATGGAGGTTATCTTGTCTCTGGTTCAAAAATGTGGATCAGCAACTCACCTATTGCGGATGTCTTTATTGTTTGGGCGAAAACTGACGATCGGGTGATTCGTGGGTTTATCCTTGAGAAAGGTATGAAAGGGTTATCTGCTCCTAAGATTGAAGGTAAATTGGCACTACGAGCATCTATTACCGGCGAAATTGTTATGGATGAAGTTTTTGTCGCCGATGAGCAGTTAATGCCAAATGTGCAAGGTCTCAAAGGACCCTTTGGTTGTCTGAATTCAGCTCGCTATGGGATTAGCTGGGGGGCACTAGGCGCGGCCGAAAGCTGTTGGCATGCGGCGCGGCAATATACGCTAGATCGAGTGCAGTTCAATCGACCTTTAGCTGCTAACCAACTGATCCAATTTAAACTCGCTAATATGCAAACCGACATCAGTCTCGGCCTGCAAGGATCCCTCAGAGCAGGCCGTCTAAAAGAACAGGGCAATTTAGCTCCCGAATTGATTTCGCTATTGAAACGTAATAATTGCAGTAAAGCTCTTGAAATAGCTCGAATAGCCAGAGATATGCACGGTGGTAACGGCATTTCAGATGAATACCCTGTGATGCGCCACATGCTCAATCTTGAAGTCGTTAATACCTATGAGGGTACGGCTGACGTGCACGCTTTGATTTTAGGTAGAGCACAGACAGGCATCCAAGCTTTTAGCTAGGTCAATAAATAGTAGGGAACACCATGGCGGGACCACTCAAAGGTTATCAGGTGCTCGATATGAGCCGAGTATTGGCTGGCCCCTGGGCAGGGCAATTACTTGGTGACCTAGGTGCTGACGTGCTGAAAATCGAACGGCCAGAAGTTGGTGATGACACTAGACATTGGGGGCCCCCTTACCGAAAAGACATACAGGGCAAAGATACAAAAGATGCTGCTTACTTTTTTTGCGCCAATCGAGGTAAGAAATC
>Ga0213868_10005984_pt1 | contig 10824 bp, 9 predicted proteins | sample PICome_9_FD_160087 | JGI IMG/M metagenome (GOLD analysis project Ga0213868, IMG submission 160087) | Coastal seawater microbial communities near Pivers Island, North Carolina, United States - PICO127 | ecosystem: Environmental > Aquatic > Marine > Coastal | place: USA: North Carolina | collected...
CATACATGCACGAGCCACTGCGAACAAGACACAACGGAAGCGATAGGAAACAAACATGAATTTACAATATATCATTTCTCTCATCCTAATAAATACTGTTGCTATCCATGGGGAATGGGAAGGATGCAGCTTGTCCTTGGGATCAGATGATAATTTAGTCAAAAGCGGAGAAGTTTCATCCGTATGTCTTACAGTAGGACCATCTACTGATTGGGGTGCCAATAATACTAATTTTGATTACAATCGTTTTACATTTCAACCCAAAGCGGATGAGTTTTCTCATATGCATATTGATGGATGTAAGTTTCGAGCCACTGTATTTGTTGTTATTGCGCCATTCTTGGCTGTGTCCTTTTTATTTTATAAATCTATTCTCGTTCCAACACTCCTTAACTTATCACACGTTCCCGCTCACATTTCATTCCATTCTTATGAATATACCAACCATGTCACTTTAGCCTATGAAGCATATTCGAATGAAAATGAAGACAAGCATATATTTGTGGCCTCACAAACCGCAGTCAGTTTCTTACGAAAGTATTATGATGCCACTTTGGACCATATCTTTCCTCATTTAACTGCCATCATTGACGTAGAAGATGGAGTAAGTATCTTGACCTTTTCTTGTCAATTATTTGTCATCCTGCATTGAGTCTTATTCCATGTACTCTACTATTTGGATTCTTCCAGGTTGTGAAAGGCATAGCATGGGATGATGCATGTGTTTTTTGCAGTGAGACGAATTGTAAAGCAAACACGTACAATTTCGCAGGTGAACTCCAAGAATTGAAAGAGAATACAGGAGGATGTTATTGGACTAAAAAAGAATGTGATACCATAAAAGCAAATAATGGAACGGAATGTGATTTGAACTTGTACGTTGTATGGACTGGAACGGATAAGGATGGTAAGCTTTTGACAAGCTCGAATATGAGATTTAGTTTATTTAACCCAAAGCAGGTTAGAGATTCGTTAAAAGATGCACTATCGAACAGTCTAGATGCTGTGGATGTGTTTGGATGGTTAAAAAGATGAAAAATACGTCGTTTTATAAATGATAGTTACAAGTCTACCCAAAGACAAGGGGTTTGGAACAGTTTTCCTGATTCTCATTCCACAAATCGAAGATATCCACAGGACATCATGGATATACTCAGACCTTGCACACTAATGGAGAAAGGAGTTTTGTAATTCTAATCAAATTGTTATTCTAAACCATTTTGACGCACAGTTTACTCTTTAGTCCCGTCAATTTTCTGCTCAGTAGGAGAAGATGCGAAAGTGCGCGAACAAGTCGTTCTCATTGATTTTGACGTCGGAATCAATCTCAAAGATTCAATTTGTTCTCTAGAGGAATATCATATCACATTCACATTGAAATACAAAAGATTTCATCATGAGGATTACAACTGCGATTATCGTTCTTATTACCAATTTTTCGTCTTCGGATGGCTCATTGTTGAGAGGGAATAAGCCATGGCGACAGTTCAAGTGCACAATCTCCGCTTTCTCGGACGAAAGCAAGTGCAATGAGAGCACGACTCACGACGGTGACCCCTGTTCCTATTGTGTCGTTCGTGACAGTCAGGGAGCCGCTGGACTATGTGTCAACCCAGAAATAGCATCTGAAATGGAAAAAATGAATCCTCAGATATCGTGTCACATGGAGGCATCCAGTTCTTCTTCAGTCAGTACCGATACTTCTGATGTGAATTCCGAACCCTATGCTTGTACGGTCAAGGCATTTACTTCCCCTGACGCATGTTTCGATACCATACTAGAAGATGGAACTCAGTGTGAATACTGCTCATTGGCAGGTCCTTTGGGAGAGTACGGTGTATGTGTCAGCCCGGATCAATCTTCATATCTACAGGAAATTGCCCCTCTTATGAAGTGTACGTCAGAGTTGGATCAGTTTCAATCTTCTATCGAAAGTTCACCCATAAAAGACTGCAACATGTATGGTTCAGATGAAAACACATGTTTAGACCCATCAAAGGTTAATGGAAGTGAATGCATCTGGTGCGATGCATCCATCGGTGGATTTTGTTTCCCGAAATCTTGGCATGAAACAGCTTCCAAATACTTGACATGTTCTGGTGCAGTCGATGAAGATCAGACCGAAGTCAATGCAGTTGAGGAGTCTTTAGTGAAAGATGGTTTCGACCCTTCTGTTCTCAATTCTTCTTGTGTTAAGAAAGGATTGAAAGTAGTGTCACCCGATGAGTGTAGGGCATCGATTGACTTGGATACAGAAGAACATTGTGTTTACTGCAAGTCTCCTGTATTGAACAACATCGGATTGTGCATGCCCCCCACTTTCAAAGGAATGGAAGGACGTTTCTATTCTTGCGATAAGATTGACGAATTGATTGCCATTGAATAGATGTTTCTAAACTAATTCATATAATTCTTTTAATGAGTATTTTATATCTACGGAATCATGGTTCGAACCTAATGGTTCGAACCTAGAACCTTCACATCTACTTAGATAAGAAAGAAAGAAAAAACATCGTTAGATCATCCTATCCATGGGTCATACATTATCAAAAAAACATTCCATTGTTTTCTGTTTTTCCATCATATCTCATAATCCGTACGAATATGCATCAGCCTACTACTTGAGAGAATCACTCTCGGCAATACCCTAAAAAGGAGCTTGCGTCCTTGAGGCTCCTCGTTCGACGGATACCATTCAATACATAACAATCTAGCTTTTATCTTACTCCCACAAAAGATATCTTGTTGTGTATTGAATAGTACCACACTCCATCAAAGAACAGGGTCTCACTCTTGAGAATATTCTTTGACTTTGTGTACCTCTCGAAAGTTATATTTGAATCATTTGGAAAAAAAAACAAAAAACAAATACAGAAGACGTATTCTTCAGGATGTCATAAACAAGGAACTTACCAATATCCATTCGTTTAAGCAAACCATGGAATAACAGCCCATCTATTTTGTGGATACGCTTCAAACTTTTTCAAATAGTATTCATGGTGACTTATAGCTCTAGGAATAAGATTGGCACAGACCCAAGCGAAAAAAGCCCAAGCAACGAGTGAATTACTCGCCACAGCATAACCTAACCATTCCATAATTTCTCCTGTAAAGTTTGCACATGATATATAATGAAATAGTCCTCCTATGGGTATTTTATAGTGTGGTGGATGTTGATTCCGTAATGCTCTCAATATGTTATCATGATATATGTTGATACAGACACCAGTTCCAAACAACAAGGATCCGATGATAAAGGATGGTTTTGTATGAGCATCTTCCTCATACTGATGGAATCTTAAATAATGATTTGACTGGAGATATCCATTGACAGTACAGAACGCAAATGCGGAAGATACGACAGCAAAGTTGACCCTTTGAGAAGCCTTACCTAAGCGACATGGATATATAATACTTCTGTTGATGTAGTGCCCACAATACATGCATAATAATATTTTACTAGCCATGGTGAGAATAGGAACATTTCCATGCAGAGTAGAGCGGAATCTGGAATGGTACGTGATAAGAGTTACAATCAGATTGGGACACTCAAACAGAAACCAAGCCAATCGAGGAGGAAGCGTTGGTCCCCAACCATTCGATGAGTGTTTCCCGAACGGGGCCACAATTTTCCTTCGAAGTAGGATATACAGTGGAGGAGATGAACAGAGTAGCCCTATGGCTACCTTATGATGAAAGGTTTCATTGAAAATGCAATCCAACACCATTATGGCTCAGAGAGAGAGAGTAGACGAGTAGTGTGGTCCAATCAAATATCAAACACTCGATTTTGCGTGGTGCTTAGGAATTGGAGTTACTACAGCCAGGTTAGGATTATCCATAACCTCTCTAAAACGCCTAACCTCCAACCTCTCTCTTCTCTCATTTCAAAAAAACACAACGAAATCATTTATCATTTCTTAGGCATCAACACTCTCTTTCCACTTCCATTCATTCATCACCATATAATGCCACATGCGGGCCTGAACGACTCTCAAAAGGTGGATTTAAGTAAAATATGGGAGACTCATAGCATCGAGATCCGGTCTACTGCGACAACGACAGCAAGTGCAAGCCATCAGAATACAAGTTCAGTAGTACCTATTGATGATAAATGCACATTTTTCATTGCAAGCATCACTAGATTTTTCATCGACGCGTTCAGTCAAACATCGGAAAGTACACGTACTACAGAGTCTTTCGATATTGTATCAAAGCGTAGATTCTTTGCTTACAATACATTACGGCATTTCTTTCTCAACAACAATGACAAGAAGAGGAAAAGAAAACAAACTGACGAAGGAGACTTTTTCGGAATCAATAACAGTACGGACCCTCCGTGTATTAATCCAAGAATATCACAGGGGAGACACACTGTTAGAATAGATCATGCTTTATTCCTCTCAGAGTTGGATGCATACGAAAAAGCATTGCAATCTCCAAATGAATCATCACAGACAGACCATCATGGTGCCAACGCATTTGGCGCATTTCTGTACCATAGACCACACCTTGGTCTATGTGTCATGAACAGTGCACTTGCACTTGTGCTAATGACGCTCCATAGAAGATATATATCATTGTCTGCGATGCAACATCAACAGTCGCAACTTCATTTTGGACCCTCACCGGTAACGACGATTCAACCTCAATCCATAATCATTACGACAAGATTTGATAATGTCTACCCATTGATAGATATACAAGATGTAAAAACTTCAAATGCATATAAGTTTATATCGTTAAGGGGACGGATCATCAAAGTCTATCCCAAACGGCTAAGGTTGCTCTCATCAGATGTATCATGTCTCAAATGTGGTGGACACTTTGAGCATTTGTTTCAGGATGGACGATATACTCTTCCAACTCGATGTAGAGTAGCCGATAGTAATAATTGCCGTGGTCAAAAGTTTGAGTTGATACGACAGTCTGCAAAGTATGTGGATTATCAAATGTTAAAGTTACAAGAGGACGAATCCCTCTCCAGCACCACTGCGGGAAGAACGCCAAGACATATAGAGTTGGAAGTTACGAATGAATTAGTTAATGAGTGTGTTGCAGGTGATCATGTGAAAGTTGTTGGAGTTATCAAAGCTGTAAACTCGGCTGTGAAAAGTGGAAGAGTTGGAAAGAGGGCGACAGAGACTAGTACGTATCATCTACACATGGTTGTGAATTCGATTGTAAATACAACAGCTGAACTCGATCGAAACAAGAAAGATGGAGATGAACACAACGAACTTAGGAGTGGATTGACCTTTACCGATGACCAATTAGGCAAAATTATCAAAGTGGCACACGCTGATCATATGATGGGAGATATGCGAACAAGGATGGCGTTTCCATTTGATTTACTGGTCACCTCACTCTGCCCAAGTATTATTGGCCATGATATGGTAAAGGCAGGTATTCTGTTGAGTCTTTTAGGAGGAACACCCGCATCGAGTGGTTTAGAAGATGTCCGTAGTGGTGTGTCTATTAGGAGTTCCATTCATTGTCTTGTGGTTGGGGATCCAGGTACGATATTGAATTCTTTTCTCTTGAATACGAATCTCTTTCATTTGTTTTCGACGTTCTTACAAAAACACATTTCTCCTGCAAAGGAATGGGTAAATCTTGTATGCTACTGGCCACGTCTCAGGTTGCGGCCAGAAGCGTCTATGTAGGAGGAAATACTTCCTCAACGACAGGCTTAACTGTATCGTTGACACGAGAAGCAGGAGGAGAAGCTGGTATTGAAGCTGGAGCTCTTGTGTTGGCAGATAATGGTGTTTGTTGCATCGATGAATTTGACAAAATGGCGAAAGCAAATCAAGATGGGTTATTGGAAGCTATGGAACAGCAGCAAATTTCAATCGCCAAAGCTGGAGTAGTCGCATCTTTACCTGCAAGATGCTGCGTTATCGCCGCTGCAAATCCTAAACAAGGAAAATATAATCTTAACAGAACAGTGGCAGAAAATCTAAATGTTTCTCCACCTCTGCTCTCACGTTTTGATCTAGTCTTCATTTTGAGAGACGAAGCGGATACATGTCAAGACAAATTGGTAGCAGGAAATATAATGAATCTCTATAAGCAATCATCCAGCGAAGGTCCCATTGGAATGCACATGAATTTATCCAAGGAAAGTGGGGAAGATAAAGGCAACGATGGAATGACAATGAAAGAAAGGTTACATTGGATTGCGAAAACTCAAAATCCTCTCCCAAAAGATCTCGTAAAGGACTACATATCATATGCTCGCGAATATTGCAAACCGAAAATGACACAGGAAGCTGCAGCTGTGTTGAAAGAATACTTTATGACTCTTCGTTACCCAGAATATGGAAAGAGGAATGATAGCATGCCTATAACGACACGTCAACTGGAAGCCTTGATTCGACTGTCGCAAGCCAGAGCTAAGGCATGTCTCCGTGAATTCGTCTTGAAAGAAGACGCTGAAGATGTGGTGGAACTGATGCGCGATTCAGTCAATCAGGTTCACATGGATAGTTCTGGAAATCTAGATCGTACTCGCGGTGGAGTTGTTGGAAAAAGTAAACGAAAGCAAAAGAAAGTCTTTATTGATTTTCTACGAAATTCCCGTCAGACTTGTTTTTCAAAAGATGACTTCTACCGTTATTCATCTCAGCTAGACTTGCCATTAAATGATTTTTGGGTCATGATAGATGAGTTACGGTATTCAGACCCACCTGAGCTGCGCAAGGGATCCGACGGAATGTACTACATCTTGTAAATCTAAAAACATGAATAAGATAATCATTTTTTTTAATAAAAAAGGCGACCCATCACAGGCCACAGTAAGACAAGATTATAAATTTTCTACTCTTCCTTCCGCGTGCACTACCACGATCAGGTTCAACGGTCTACAAATGTGCATAACACATTTGATTTCTCAGCTTCTCGCTCCCGTGAAGTAGATATTTTAAATAATCTGTCCGTTTTAATTAAGCTTCCATTTCCTCAGGGAACTTATCCTGCTCCTGTTCCAATCCTTTCGCAGACTTTTGATCAAAAGCGAAACTAAAAATGGACTTTCTAGCGCTAGTCTCACCAAAAGCGACGATATGAATGAATGAGAAAAGGAATGTGAACACGATGGACATGACTGGAGTAACAATGAATGTCCACATCCTATTAGTTCCACAAAGAGCACAGATGGCACCGTCATCCTTGAGCCAAAACCATTCAAAAGGTTTTGATCCATACCCTGAAAAGAGGAAAAATGGTTAGCTAAATAAGTGAAATCGGAAGAAGCCACCAAACTTCGTAATGTGAAAAAACTTACTCTCTGAATCAACAAGAACCCCACTAACAAGGACGGTGGCAATACCCCCGATGCATCCCATAAAGGCACCAAATTCAGTTGGAGCCAATTTGCCGAATTTCTCAGGTTTCATAAGTCCCAAGAAAACAGGGAAGACAGCAGTAGCACAAACCAAATCTGCGACGAGGAAAAGGCCAAGAACATCATATCTCTGAGCCGACTTTACAATGGCCGCAGCGTTCACTCCGATAAGAATGACACGATTTGTCCATCTGATGAGGTCAGGATTCATCGATTTAAGCAAATCACTGTTAAGGGCACACGTGATTCCATTCTGCAAACTGTCGATACTACTGGCAGCAAGAGCTGTTACGAGGATGAGCACTAAAATATGCCAACCAGTCTTCAAAGGCAGAAGAAGGTCAAAAAAGGAAAGGTACGCGTACTTTTCAAAATTATCATATGCTGTAGGGTCTTTAGCATAAGCAATCATTCCCATGATTCCAAAGAACATCATGAGTAAGAATACCAATGAACTTCCAATAGCATATCCATGACGGAGACTCTTGTCGTCCTTAGCAGCCCAAACTCTCTGCCAGTTTGATTGATTAAAGAGTTCCGCAGAAAGAATTGCTATAAAAAGAATGACCAACGCATAAAATCCATCAACAGTCCAATTAGACGCAAGCTTAAACTCATCGTAGGTAACATGGTTCACAGGGGAAGCGCATACTGCAATTGTAAGCAATAGAACCAGTGCCCCCATAATGATTGCCTGAAATTTATCAGTTACGATGGAGGCAGGTAGCCCTGCAAGGCCCGTGTAAACGATAGTGAAAACACCAATCGAAATTGCAATTCCAGTAGTATAATGGACATTAAGATTCTCATAATAATACCAGTCATAGGTTTCCAACCCTCTAAGGAGAGCAAAAATATTACTGATACTGGTCAACTCAGCAACTAAGAAGATCCACATATAGAAAATGGAGATTGACGCACAAACGAGTTGCATCACTCTACCATAACGCACTTTGCAAAAGTCAGTGGTAGAAAATGCCGCCTCACTTTCAGTCTCACGCTTGATGAGAGGTCCGAGCCATGCAATGCAAAGACCAGGAACGGCTGAAGCGATACTGTATCCGAGAACTCCAAGCCAAGAAAGCTGAGGGGTTGCACCCATCTCAGTAGTACCGTAGACCACCCAAGCACCCATTCCAGACGCAAAGAATGACATGGCGATTCCGAAAGTTCCAGTGGAACTACGTGCAGAACTATTTGATAAAGAGAAATATTATACTCGTTAGTACGACAGATGATAAATAGCTGTATTAATGTAAAAACAAAATACACTTACAGGAAGAAATCAGTAACCAAGAGGCCAGTTTTACGATTACTCGTCTCTTCACTGTTGGATGAAGTGTTCATTTTACCAGAAACTCTGAGGTTGCCATCCTTTCCACCGTGGGCAACGATTAAGTTTTGAACGGAGACTGGGAGAAAAGAATCACCGATTCCGGTAGAGAGGACTGCTAGAATTGTAAAGACACCAAGTACGCTGAATAGAACAGCGTACGCTGCTCCATCAGATACGTCGAATGTATCAGCCATGTTGTTTGTTCAATGTTGAATACTTTGACCTGAATCACACACACAAACACGTACGTGATGCAAAAAAAAGTGATGTCAAAAGAAGACCAAAAGATTTTGTGAAAAGAAAAACCCGTGTGGAGTGTGGAGAGACGAAAGGTAAAAACGCATGCGTAACTCATAACCTATTTTATTTTTCAAAGTAGATAAATCAATCTTTTCGTCACATTTCTTCACTCCGCCACACAACCAAAAAGGAAAAAATTGTCGAGTGATTTGTTTACTTTACTTATTGAAAAACAGACAGGTCTTTTTACATTTCTTCAATCCGCATCCTTGGCACTTGCCCTCTTTACCTTTGGTACTGGTCATAGCCATTTCTTTTTTTCTTAAAGCTTCCTTTTTCTTGTCTTCCTCCTCCTTAATTGCCAAATCATTTAAAAGCCTTTGGGCTTCCATTGCCTCCTTCCAAAGCTTACGTTCTTCTTCCTCTTTCTTCAGCATTTCCTCTTCCCTAACACGCTCAGCTTCCCTTTCTTCTTCGATCCTTCTCTGCTCAGCTTCAATACGCTCCGTTTCTTCCTTCATTAAGGCTGAGACAGCTTCATCGATACTAGCATGACCAAGTGCCTTTGTCAAAGCTTGTAGAGCAGCAAGAGCTGCATCTCGAATTTCTTCGAATTGAACATTTTCAGATACCTTCTTCAACTCAGGAACTAGCAATGGCCCAAACGGAGCAACAGCATCGGGAGTTTCTACCAATCGACTCATGTTCTCAATCACAATACAACATGATCTCTTATTCAATGCCATTTTATCTTTCAAACCACGAGACAAAACTGGACATAAAATCGAAAGTGTGGATGCGTCGACGGTAGCAACAAAAGTTGTGGCCTTGAGCTCATCGATCGCCTTGCTTGTTTCAGCAGGTTTACAAATCGCTTCAACTACAGCAGGAACTGCAGGAGCAACGTCAGGATTTATGTTGGTTTGACAACAAGCTAGCAGAGCCTCTTTGGCAGCCTTGACAACTTGAGGTTTTGTATCCCAAACTTGGGATGTAACGACAGGCACAATCTCAGGTAAAAGGCGAGAAATATGATGAGAATGAAGACCTGCGCTCTGAGAAAGCCTTTCCATAGCCGTTGTTTTAACTCGCCATTCCGGACTATGCAAAGCTTCAAAAATTATGGGACAGATGAGAAGTGGAACAGCTAAACCATTCACAAATCCAACGATACTTTCAGCTGCATCCTCAGCAGCCTCTCTAACAAACGACGAACTAGAAGAACATTCTTCAAGTGTGGCAGCGAATAAAGGTACAACGAAAGGTTCACATGCCTTATCAACAATTTCAACCAATGCACGGATAAACAAAAGACATCCTTCCCTAGCTTCAGGGGGGACAACCTTCCCACGCTTGGAATCTGACACTACTGTTGAAACAGTATCAAAATTATCATCTCCAAAAGATCCCATGGACGCTAAACTGACCGAGGAGGTAATCTTGCGCATTCCACCACCCGGATTCATTCCTTTCTCATTACCAAACACAGATCCAATCCCATTTGGAATCAGATTCAATTCAATTTTCTCTAGGACCCCCATCTGTTTAAGTACCTTAATCGAACCCTTTTCTCTAACAATGATTGCAAGATCTGCTGCTGCTTGGGACCTGTCGGTAGATGTAGATGCAGCTCTGGGGGCAGCTATTCCACCCTCTGCTCCAAAAAGTGCCGGAGATCCTCCAAGAACTTGACGAACAAGATCGTACACTGTTTCAGTCAACTCTGAATCTGATAACCCATTCATAGATGCAATTGATTCCGGTGAATTAAATGATTTAGGTTTTAGTGGTAGAGCACTTCCACGTCTTCCCGTCTTCACCACACCCTTGCCTTTCGTGACTTTGCCGACGGCAGGAGTAGCACTAGGGGCTGCGGCGGCAGTCTTTAGACCAGTATTTA
>Ga0213868_10005991_pt1 | contig 10822 bp, 11 predicted proteins | sample PICome_9_FD_160087 | JGI IMG/M metagenome (GOLD analysis project Ga0213868, IMG submission 160087) | Coastal seawater microbial communities near Pivers Island, North Carolina, United States - PICO127 | ecosystem: Environmental > Aquatic > Marine > Coastal | place: USA: North Carolina...
TGGGAACAAATTTGGGAAATATATACCCATGGCGGGCGAAATGCTACCGGAATAAATGCTGTGGAATGGGCGAAAGATATGGAAATTAGAGGTGCTGGCGAGCTTTTAGTAACAAGTATGGATAAAGATGGAACAAAACAAGGATTTGACCTAGAATTAATGCAAGCGATTAATGATAAGGTAAATATACCAATAATCGCCAGTGGTGGCGTAGGAACACTTGAAGACATGTATGATGGAATAGCAAAAGGATGTGCTGATGCAGTTCTTGCAGCAAGTATATTCCATTTTGGAACATTCACCATAAATGAAGTAAAAGAATATTTAATAAAAAAAGGCATCAACATGAGAATTACAGATGACTGATATATTTGAAAAATTAAATCTTATTCTGGAAGACAGAAAAGATAAAAGCCCAAGTGAATCGTATGTATCTTCGCTTTACGAAAAAGGGCTGAATCATACTTGTGAAAAAATAAATGAAGAAAGTATTGAATTAATTGATGCTATAAAAAAAGAAAGCAACAAAAGAATAATTTCTGAAGCTGCTGATTTATGGTTTCATAGCTTGGTGGCATTATCTATGAAAAATCTCTCCTCAAATGATATATTAGAAGAACTTGAAAAGAGATTTGGAGTATCTGGGCATGAAGAAAAAAATAATAGAAATACTTAAACTATAGGAGTTAGTATGGCTGGAATAAGTATATGGTCATTATTATTGATTTTTATAATTGTTCTTTTGCTTTTTGGCACAAAGAAACTTAGAAATATTGGTGGCGATCTGGGAAGCGCTATTAAAAATTTTAAAAAATCAGTTAACGACGATAAGTCAGATAAAAAGTAAACAAGGTATAAAAAATGTTTGATTTTGGATTCTGGGAGCTTGCACTTGTACTTATAATAAGCCTGATTATCTTAGGCCCAGAAAGACTACCTGTTTTTGCATCTCAGCTTGGCTCAATTATTAAGAAAATTAAGGATTTTGCAAATAATATTAAAACGAGCATTGAGAACGAATCTCGGATGAATGATTTAAAAAATATAATTGAGAAACAAAAAGAAGAGTTATCTGAATTTGAGAAAACAATAGATTCAGATGAAAAATAAAAGAAATACATTTACTGATCATTTATTAGAACTTAGAAATAGATTACTGATTATTATTTCAGCGATCATTTTTTGTGCAATTTTATTAACTCCCTTTGCTAACTCAATATATAGTTTTTTAGCATCACCTCTTTTAAATGTTTTGCCTGAAGGATCAAGTATGATTGCAGTGGACGTTGCTTCGCCATTTCTAGCACCTTTTAAATTAATTCTACTTTTATCAGTAGCTATAACTTTTCCAATATCCGTATATAATTTTTGGGCTTTTATATCTCCTGGGTTATACAGTAACGAAAAAAAATTTATTGCACCAATACTTATATCCAGCACATTATTATTTTATTTAGGCATAATTTTCGCTTACAGTATTGTTTTTCCTTTAATTTTTAATTTTTTCTCAAGTATTGCACCACAAGGCGTTGAAATAGCAACTGACATTAGTAGCTTTTTAAACTTTGTCATAAAATTATTTTTTGCTTTTGGCTTAGCATTTGAAGTGCCTATTATTACATTTTTACTAGTTTTTTTTGAAATTAGCAGTATTAATTCATTATCAAAAAAAAGGCCTTATATAATTGTTATGGCTTTTATTCTGGGCATGATACTGACACCACCAGATGTTATATCTCAAATATTATTGGCAGTTCCAATATGGCTTCTGTTTGAGCTCGGCTTATTGCTTGCTCGTCTACTTAATAAAAATAAAGGTAAGTCAAAAACCAATTAATTTGTTAGAATCTATAATAATTTATTTAAATATATTTAATAATGGCAAATAATGATATTAATAGGGCATTGTTAGTTGTTCTTGACGGTGTTGGAGTTGCCCCAAGTGGAGATAATAATGGCTGGTCTCTTGCAGACACACCAAATATTGACCTCCTATTCAAAGATTACCCTTCTACAACCATACAAGCTTCTGGTGAAAGTGTTGGTCTCCCTGAGGGTCAAATGGGCAATTCTGAAGTTGGGCATATGATCATTGGCTCAGGAACTATATTTAAGCAGGACTTAGTAATAATTAATGAATCAATAAATGATTCAAGTTTTTTCAAAAACGAAGCTATATTAAATGCAATACTAAGTACTAAAGATAACGATAACGAGTTTCATTTGCTTGGACTTGCTTCGCCTGGCGGAGTTCATTCTCATATAAATCACTTGATTGCTATTTTAAAAATGTGTAAGTCATATGGAGTATCTCCAAAACTTCATTTATTTACTGATGGCCGAGATGATGATCCAAAATCGTCAAAAGATATATTTGATGATCTTAATAAATATTTGGAAAAGTATGGTGGAGAAATTTATACTATTTCCGGCCGTTATTACGCTATGGATAGAGATCAAAGATGGGATAGAACAGAATTAGCTTGGGATGCAATTGTTAATAATAAAGGGAACACAGCTGAGAATTATTTAGATGCTATTGAAAACTCTTATAAAAATAATATTACTGACGAATTTATATTGCCTACAATTCTAAAAGAAGCAAAACCTTTAAAAAAAAATGACTCATTATTATTTTTTAATTTTAGAAATGACAGAACACGACAAATAGCGCGTGCTCTTAATGTAGAGAGATTTGACAATTTTAGAAGAACTAATAATAATACTGCTTATTCAATAACTACTATGACTGAGTATGATCCATACTTGTCATGCCCTGTTGCTTTTAGAACAAAAACACCAGACACCACTTTGGGAAGTATAGTAAGCGATCTTGGATTAAAACAATTTCACTGCGCAGAAACCGAGAAATATCCCCATGTCACTTATTTTATAAATGGCGGAAGAGAAGACCCATACCCAGGTGAGAAAAGAGTTTTAATACCCTCGCCAAATGTAGCTACTTATGATTTAAAGCCTGAAATGAGCTGCAGGGAGGTTTCTGAAGAAGTTATTAGAGCAATAAAGAATCCTGAGTATAAATTAATAATTGTAAATTACGCAAATGGCGATATGGTTGGTCATACAGCTATAAAAGACGCCATTATTGAAGCCATGAGTGAATTAGATGCTGCTTTAGGAGAAGTTGTTTGTGAAGCGATAGGCGAAAATGTAACTACATTAATTACGGCTGACCATGGGAATGTAGACGAAATTAATAACCTTAAAACTGGAAAGCCAAACACTCAGCATTCACTAAACCCAGTGCCATGTATAATTGTGGACAATAATAGAAAATGGAAAATAGTTAAAAAAGATGGGGGTCTATCAAATATTACGCCTACAATTTTAAAAATTATGGGCATTGATAAACCAACAGAAATAACTGCTGAAACCTTAATTGAAGAATCCTAATTAAAAACGTCTTCTGGAATTTCGTCACTCTCTTTTTGAGTAGAAGATAAATCATCAAAGACAATATTACCATCTACGGTATCATCAACTTCATTAGAAAAATTTAATTTTGTTTCTGTGTCTTCAATAATATAATTATTATCTTTAGCGTCAAAATCTTCTATTTCTAAATTGCCGCCCAAATTATTACTTTTACCTGTTCTAATTACCAGGCCCTTATGAAAATCAACAATATCAATGAAATTCTCAAGAGCATAAGTAAAATCTAGACCACTTCGAATTGGAATTTTAGTTTCACCTTTTTTAAGTTTTTTTACTATCATTGGTTTAAGAATCTTTTTTTCAAATGGAGTTAAATTTGTTAAACCACCAACAACTCTATATTTAATATTACCTTTTACTAAAATTTCTTTTGTTCCAAAAAATATTTTTTCTCTTTTTTCTTTCATGCTTACATCAATATTAGCAAGGTCTATTTCTGTTCTGATTGTCGCACAACCTTCTATATTAGACCCTTCAGCAGATCCTGACTTTTTGATTGAGTTCCTGCCGCACATTTCTGTTTCATAACTTAAGAACGTATCTTTTATTCTTACTTTTTGTGCTCCTATTGCAGATTTTAAAAATACTTGTCTCTCAACTCGCATTTTCTTTAAATATTCTAAATCTTGTTCATCAGCATACTCCTCGCCGAATGATTTATATATGTCGTTCATAGGATTTTGTGATGTGGCGACTTCACCACTACATAGCGCTGTAACTTGTTCAGTTGTAAATCCTTTTTCTAGATAATAATTAATATCTTCTTTATTACATTTTGCATAAACATTATTATTAAAAATTAATAAAAATAATATTCCTACAGCATGAGTTATTATTTTTTTTAAATTTTTTTTCATATTTCTGTCCTTAATTATATTTAATACATTCTAACATTTGCTATGTTTTTTTGCTCAAAAAAAAACAGGCGCATATAATGCGCCTGCCTTTAATTACTTTTTATTCTAATAATATTAGAACATTGTAATTACGTTTAGAGCTACGATTTCTGTATCAGAACCTACCGCACCTAACCCTGCAGCACCAATACCTGTACCGTATGCACCGTATGTGTCATTACTAACTTCGTTGTATGTAAGACCAAACTCTGTTGAATCACCTAAAGAGTAGTATACACCTAATGCTAACATGTCAGCACCTGTGCTACTTGTTCTGTTAGTTTGACCAGATGCGAATGTAGCATCTACATCATAGTCATCAGCTTCAGCATACATGAAACGGAAGTTTAATGGTCCGCCTGTAGAGTACTTACCAGAAATTAACCATGCGTCACGATCGATTTCTACGTTTGTACCTGCAGTAACTGTACCAAATACGCCTGTTGAGAAACCAAATTCACTGAATACGTTTGTAGCAACATCATCAAATTCGTATTCTAGGTTTTCCCACATAGCAGAAAGTGTAAGACTTGCGCCGTTACCCATATCTTGGATCCATCTACCAGCAATACGGTAAGATTGTGCATCAGAACCACTCATTAAGTCTGGAGCTGATTTTGTAGAACCAAGTTTTGCAGCTGTCCAATCTTCATGTTTTTGGTATGTTACAGCTAACCATAATGGTCCGTCTGAGTAAGCAATACCAGTAGAATAGATAACTGGATCAACTTTCTTTTGACTACCTGAACGACCAGCAGTTGTTTCATCTTCTTCACCTTGTGTCATAGCGAAACGGAAAGAAGTTTTACCAAATGAACCCATATATTGAATGATACCTTCTTGTCTACGGTTGAAACCTAATCCGTATGAACCTGCACCACCATATACTTGAACATTTGTTGCTGATGCTGTAGTACCACCACGGAAATCAGCTGTTGAGTAATCAAAATCACCAAATGAATCATCATCATTAAACATACCAGTGTTGTAGAAAATACCAGATGTTGTACCGATGTTACCCATAATACCTGTGTGTGATAAGTTACCAGCGTCATAGAAAGGGTCAACCCATTGAGCAACCATTTCGTTATATGGTAATAACCATGTAGCGAACATTAATTCACCAAATGAACCTGAGATACCTACTTTAGAGTTACGGTTACACCAACCAGTACCACCAGCAAAGTCTCCTAGGTATGTGAATTGTTCACAACGCCATGTCATTTTTAATCCTTCAATACCAGTATCTACAAAACCTAAGAAACCAATGTTTGCAGCATTACTTCTTAAGTCTGTATAGTCTCTTTCAGAAGTAGTGTTTTTGTTTCTTTCGATACTTTCGTATGAATGATATTGCCAACCGTAGATTGTGATTGGTGACCCATAGGCACCAACACCACCACCGCCCCAGCCTGCGTTTGCAGTAACTGGAAGCATGGCCAATGCTCCGGCTAGCATACTTGCTAAGATTTTTATTTTCATTAGGACTCCTAATAATTGTCTTAATTATAAGAGGAACACATAGTAAACTAAACTTTCCCCCCACTTAAATGCTATCTATACTTCTTGTTATAAAGGTTTTCGTCTTAAATACAAAAACAATTAGGAACAAAAACCTGACTTCTCCGTGTCCATAGCATTTCCTACATTACTGCAGGATTTGTCAATTTTGACCGTCCTTTAGCCTAAAGTCAACATAAAATACAGTGTTTCTATCTAATAACTGCAACAAAATCAATTATGTATAAGTATTTACTAATATAGCTTGTGACCTACTAATATTCAAAACCGCACAAAAAATGTGCAGAAACATAATAAAAACAATAGATTAAATTATGTAATTTTTTTTAATTGATTTTAATAACCCTTATGTAATGTATTTTCTATATTAAACATGTATTATAGTTTTTTTAAATTTTTGAAATTTTGCGTGAAAATCAACATAAAACCATTACTTAGTATCATATACATATGCTTGCCATTATTAATGAACGGGTGCAGTTTATCATTGCCAAAATTCGGCTCTGACGATACAAAAGAAGTCAGCAGTGGGTTAGACTATGAGCAAGTATTAAGTAAAACTTTCGCTGGCTATAATGTGGAAGCTAATAAAAATGAAATTAACAATGGGGCGGAAAATTTTGCGAAATGTGCAAATGCTACCGAATGCGCATTATTATGGGACACGGCCAAAACCTGGCTAACAGAAAAATCTAATTTTAAAGGCAAGCTAAAAACAAATACAAAAAATTTACTAGAAACTATAGCTGACCCTAGAAAGAGCAAAGCAAATAAAATTACTTTTAAAGTCACAAGAATGCCGGGCAACAAAATTAACTTTATTAAAATTGAAGCAAATTGTCTAAAAAATTGCACAAGACATATAGATAAAGAATATTATGCCTTTAATAATTTCTTAAGAACCCACCTAGTTGCATATAAAGAAGGCATTATTGGATATGAAAAAGTTAATGATGAAATTTTTTTTGAAGCTTCAGGCTCAGATGAGATGAATATAGATTTTGATGATATGTCAGATAAATCACAGAAATCTGTTTTAAAAGAAAATGAACTATCAAATAAAATCGAGATTACAAAAATTAAAAAGAAAAAATATATTGGAAAAGTTGCTGAGACTTTAATAGATGATTACTCGTGCAATAAAAAAAGCGAAATAAATCTAGTAAAAAAAACAAACAAAAGAGAACTCTATGAAGTAAATTGCATAAAAGAAATTAAAAGAATGATTTTTGATTGCGATTCAAACGGATGCGAGGTTCTTCAATAATGAAAAAACCGATTTATATTATTTTTACATTTATTTCTCTAAGCCTTTCAACAGGGTGTTCTAGTGTTGGTACAGAAAATATTAAAGATTGGCTTAAAGAAGGTACTCGAGAGCACCAAGAAAGTACTAAAGAAAATAATAAAACAGGAAAAACAAATCTTAAATCATATTTAGAAAAAAGGGGTTGTACCAGCGGGTCTAGTGCTAAATTAATAGAAACCAAAAACAAAGATGCGATCTTATATGAAGTGATTTGTGTAACTAAATCTAAAAAATTTATTGTTAAGTGCGTAAATAATTCTTGTTCAGAGTAAATCTATCTGCTTTTTTTACTATTTAACCAATCTATTATTGGCTCAAAATAAGATCTATCAACTTCAGTCATAGCTGGCCCCATTTCATATATGCCCAATCCTTTTTCTGCGCATCTTATATAATTTTGACTATCTCTTACCATTGTTAAAAAAGGGATCTTTTGACTTTCTAAAAATTCATCTAGCTCCCAATAAATATTGGTATAGTCTCTTCCTCGATTTGCAACCAAAGCTATTTTTGATTTTTTTTTAACAACTCTTGAATGTTTTTTGATATTTTTTATGAAATCGCCTGCTGCTCTCATATCTATAGGAGATGGTAGCACTGGGATTATTACGCTCTCAGCCATATTTAAAACTTTTGTTAAGGCTGCCCCTTGAAGGCCAGCTGGGGCATCAATAATTTTATAATCAATACCTCTTTTTACTTTTTCGCCGTAACCTTTTATACCAATTATTGGTGGCTTGGCTGAAGATCTTGCCTTTAACCAGCTAATTGAACTTTCTTGACTATCTAAATCTACTAGCGCTACAGATTTACCAATTGATGCATAAAAACTAGCTAGATTTGTTGCAATCGTCGTCTTACCAGATCCGCATTTAGAGTTTAAAACTAATATTGATCTCATATTTTTTATCCAGTTAATTAACTAATATCATATTATCACTATTTATTAACATGTCTAACTTTCAAATATCAAAAATAGATACTACGGGGGCGTGATCTGAAGGGCGTTCATTTTTTCGAGGCTCTATATCTATTAAACTTTTAGAACATTTTTTTGATAAAGCCATATTTGTTAAAATTAAATCTATTCTTAAGCCTCTATTTCTTCTGAAAGCGCCTGTTCTATAATCCCACCAACTATATAAATCTTTTTCTTGATCAAATAATCTAAAACTATCTTTAAAACCTAAATCTAAAATTTCTTTCAGGGCGGATCTTTCCTTGTCACTACATAATATTTTTCCTTCCCAAGCTTTTGGATCATAAATGTCAACATCTTTTGGCGCAATATTAAAATCACCCAAAATTAAATAATATTTTGTTTTTTTTAAATCCTTTTTAATAAAATTTTTTACACTTTTTAGCCATTTGAGCTTGTACTTATATTTATCTGAGCCAACCTCGCTTCCATTTACAACATATAAATTTAAAATGGTTAAATCATCTTTGTATCTTGTTAACAAAATGCGCTTTTGCTCTTGCTCTTTTCCGTCTATAGATTTAATAACTTCTTTGGGGGGAATTTTACTAATTGTAGTTACGCCGTTATATGTTTTTTGACCAACAAAATCACAGAAAAAACCTGCTTCTTCAATTTCTTTAATTGGAAACGAGCCGTCTTCAACTTTTGTTTCTTGAATTCCTAAAATATCAACATCACTTTTTTTTAACCAACTAAGAACTTGTGGGAGTCTTACCCTAAGAGAATTGACATTCCAAGACGCTATTTTCATTTTAAGCCTAAGCTTAGAAGTAGAGGTTCGATTTTAGGCTCTCTTCCTCTAAAATCTATGAATAAGTCCAATGCTGGCTTTGATCCTCCAGTTTCTAATATTTTTTTCATAAAATTATTACCAACCTTTCTATCAACTAATTTTTTTTCTTTAAACGCCATAAATGCATCCGCAGATAAAACTTCGGCCCACTTGTAGCTGTAATATCCTGCTGCGTAACCTCCAGAAAAAATATGTGCGAAGCTATTCTCGAACTTATTACTGCTATGAACGGGTATCAAAGAAGTCTCTTGTCTAACTTCGTGCAAAACTTTAACTGCTAGATTTTTCTTATTATTTTTATCGTTCATGTGTAATAAAAAATCAAATAATGAAAATTCAATTTGTCTTAATAGAGCCATCCCCGAGTTATAATTTTTAGTTGATAATAATTTTTTAAATAAAGCCTCGGGAAGTTTTTTGTTGGTTTCGTAATGAAACGCAAAGGTATCGAGAACCTTCTTTTCCCAACACCAGTTTTCCATAAACTGACTAGGGAGCTCGACAGCATCCCATTCAACTCCCGAGATACCGGATATCCCAGCATAATCAACTTTTGTAAGCATGTGTTGAAGCCCATGGCCAAACTCATGAAATAAAGTCTCTACATCATAATGTGTGAAAAAGGCTGGGCTTGTTTTTGTTGGCGGACTTGAATTACATGTTATGAATGCAACAGGAGATTGAATACTTCCATTTAATTTTGCTCTTCTTTGAACACATTCATCCATCCAGGCCCCACCCCTTTTGTTTTGTCTTGCGTAAAGATCGAAATAAAATTTTCCTCTTAGATTATTTTCTTTATCATAAATCTCATACAACCTTACATCTGGGTGCCATACGTTTTTTGTATTTTTTAATTTAACATTTATTCCATATAATGATTTTACAAGCTTAAATAATCCGTTTATTACATTTTCAACAGGGAAATATTTTTTAAGTTCTTCTTGAGAAACACCAAAATTTTCATTTTTATATTTTTCTGCCACGTATGCCAAATCCCATGGTTTCAAATCATTAATTTTTAGTTTTGATTTTGCATATTTTTTTAATACAATAATTTCTTCTTTAGATTTTTTTATAGCTTTTGTTTTTAGGTCGTCTAGAAAAGTTATTACATCATTTGTTGACTTAGCCATTTTTGTAGACAAAGAATATTCAGCAAAATTCTTAAAGCCCAATATCTCGGCCATTGTTTGTCTTAGTTTCAATATTTGTTCAATATTTTTTGTATTGTCCCACGATCCTTTAACTGGAAATTTTTTTGATGCTCTGCTTGCGTAAGCGATATATAAAGTTTTCCTTAAATCCCTTTTTTCTGCAAACGTCATTACGGCCATATAACATGGTTGATCTAGGGTAAGCGTGAAGCCTTTTTGTTTTTTTAGCATTGCAACTTCGGCTGCAATTTCTAATGAGCTTTCTGGCAATCCTTTTAAAAAATCTTTTGTCTTAAAGTTTTTTGACCATGCGTTTGTAGAGTCGAGAATATTTTGTTCAAATTTCGACTCAAGCTTAGCTAGCTTATCTTGACACTCCCTAAATATTTTTCTTTCTTTAGGACTCAAATGAACACCAGAAAGCATAAAACCTTTTAAAGTATCTTCCAAGAGTTTTTTTTGAGATTTGTTTAAACCATTTTTATTTTCTTTATAAAATTTATCGTACTGGTTAAATAATTTTTTATTTTGCCCTATTTTTCCATAATGAGAAGTTAAAAGCGCTAGGCATTTTTCATGTTGTGTTCGGATTTTTGGGTCATTCATTACAGAATTTAAGTGCCGTATAGGCGCCCAAGCTTTTGAGATCTTATCATCAGACTCTTCGATTTTATGAACGAAATTTGTCCAAGAAAGTTTTTTTAATTT
>Ga0213868_10005996_pt1 | contig 10815 bp, 7 predicted proteins | sample PICome_9_FD_160087 | JGI IMG/M metagenome (GOLD analysis project Ga0213868, IMG submission 160087) | Coastal seawater microbial communities near Pivers Island, North Carolina, United States - PICO127 | ecosystem: Environmental > Aquatic > Marine > Coastal | place: USA: North Carolina | collected...
GATAGAATCATTGAGCTAGGTGACAAAAAAGAACGTGTTACCAAGGAAGACCTGCCCTTTATCATTGCTGATGTATTGGGTGATAATATAGAGACTCAAGACATTGAAATCGTCAATTATTCACTCTCCCTGACCCAAGGTTTAAATCCGGTGGCTACGGTTCGTCTTCGTATCAAAGGTGAGTTTTACCAGGAAACAAGCACTGGTGATGGCCAGTATAACGCATTTGTCCGTGCTCTTTGGAGTATCTACGCAAGATTGGGGAAAGATCATCCAACACTTGAGGATTATTCAGTGCACATTCCTCCGGGGGGACATACCGATGCCTTGGTAGAGACCACTATTCTGTGGGATTTCAAAGGCAAGAAGTTCAAGACGCGTGGTCTCGACGCCGATCAGACGGAAGCTGCTATTCAGGCTACCATCAAGATGCTCAACATTATTGAGGAATCTTAGCGGAGATTTATACCCAGCCGATCATGCCTGCTACTCTGTAAGCGGAGTAGAGAAACAGGATAAAGAGGACAAAAACAAAAGCTTTGGCGCAGGCTTCGATGGATGTGCGAGTCATGGGCTAGGTGGGTTCATCGGCTGAAAATACCGAATGTGTGGCAGGCTTTTAATGCTTTAGGCTATGGAGGTCAAGGTTTCCTGTGCGGGAAAGAGCATCTCGTCAACGCTGGCTCTCAGATGCATACAAGATCACGGCTTGCGGTGAGAACCGCAGCGGGTTAGTAATACGGCGTGATTTATCTCGATTCCAATGCCACTACTCGAGTTCATCCTGAGGTGCTGGAGGCAATGATGCCGTTCCTCACAGACCAATGGTACAATCCGTCCAGTGGCTATCGGGCGGCGAAGGTGGTGCGCAAGGCTCTTGAGGTTGCTCACGAGCAAGTGGCGGAGCTGATTCATGCCAAGCCGACTGAGATCGTTTTTACGGGCTGCGGCACAGAGTCCAATAATGCGGTGCTGTCATTTCTCGCCTCGCGCTCTCAGGGCGATCAAAAGATCATCACTAGTGCCATCGAGCACAGTGCCATTCTTCGTCATGCAGAGTATTTGTCAGATCGGCATCATCTCAGAGTCGAAAAAGTTGGAGTCAATAGCGATGGGCGTTTGTGTCTTGATGGCTTTACCAAGGCGATAGCCGGCGGCGATGCTGCTATGGCATCGGTGATGTGGGCAAACAATGAAACCGGAGTGATTCAGCCCATTGCCGAGGCCTGCCAGATCGCTCGTGAGGCAGGAGTTGCATTTCATACCGATGCCATTCAGGCGGTCGGGAAAACTGTGGTCAATGTCAGAGAAGTGCCTGTGGATTACCTCTCTATCTCAGGCCATAAGTTTCACGCTCCCAAGGGGGTGGGGGCGATGTATATCAGAGAGGGTTTAAAATTTGAGCCGATGTTGTACGGAGGAGGTCAAGAGGGCGGTCGGCGCAGCGGCACGGAGAATGTTGCCGGCATTGTGGCGCTGGGTAAGGCCGCTGAGCTGATGAAGCAGTGCCTTGATGATGACGGGCATGCCGGCGTGGCTGCTTTACGAGATCATATGGAGCAACGTCTATTGTCTGAGCTTGAGCACATTCAAATCAATGGTGCTCATGATCACCGCACCGCCAATACTAGTCATATCTCCTTTGATCGCTGTGAAGCTGCCGGGCTTTTAATCTTACTCGACGAATATGGAGTTCAGTGCTCCGCGGGCAGCGCCTGCATGACGGGTAAACAGCAGCCTTCACATGTTCAGACAGCAATGGGCATATCCGCATCCCAAGCAAAAAGTAGTTTGCGGATTTCCTTGTCGATTTTCACCACTCAAGAGGATGCCGATGCCGCTGTTGAAGCCCTTAAGAAAGCAGTCTCTAAATTGCGTAGCGTCCAAGGTGGGCCTGGAGTAGGACCCGTGCAGGTGTTTAGTCGTGACTGACTTGCCTAGCTCAGCGGGTCGAGGGTAGCAATGGCCTCACGAAGCAGCTTAGCGGGCCACTGGCCTGGGGCGGTTTCGGTGTTACCGAGGTAGCCATAATTCAAGAGAGATCCATGCTGAGCGTATAGCAGACGTGATACGGGTGCCAAGGGTCCCATGCCCATCATAGACATCGGGTGATCACTACTTTGGAGAATTTCTACACATCGCACTAAATCACTGACCTCATTATGGTGCACTGCTATTTTAATAATGTCGGCTTCTTCGCTGAGCTCGACAAGGCGTTGAAGTTCAGTTGTTTCCGGAGTTTCCGTGAAATTATGATAAGATAATATTAAGCCAACCCCCTGCGACCTGATCTGGTGCAAGGTGTCTTTCATCTCGGCATAGGAAGCCAGTTCTACATCAATCCATGTGGCCCTCTTGGAGACCTGCATTAACAGACGGGCCCGCTGCTCGACATTGAGTTCGGATAAACCACCCTCATTGGCGCAGCGAGCAGTAAAAAGCAGAGGGAAGTCCTTAAATCGATCGAGTTCGATGTTGAGTGTGTCAATATGGCCGGCCATGCCGTCGAGCCGGACTTCGAGTAGATCGCATAGCGCTTCAAGCTCGACTGGCTGCAGGCAGGCAAGCTGATTGAGGCTCTGCACAGACCCAACGACGAGTGGCTTGTGCGGAATACTGACCGTGTCATTCGACATACGGATACAGTAGTCACATACGAGGGCCTTGTTTGTCAATCCGTCTATTGTTGGTAATTGCCGAGCCGACGGCCAAAACACCCGTCTTTCACGGTGAAAATAAGGATTATTTTAGCGATCATACATTTTGCTCTTTTGGATAGCGTACTAATCATACAGAACTGACGCGGTCAAAGCACCCATCATTTTCATGAGCAACGATCCAAAGACATCATTAGGTATAGGACTCGCAGGATTCGGAACCGTAGGTACCGGCGTGTGGGAGACGCTAGAACGCAATGCAGATCTGATTAGCAACCGCAGTGACGTCCAGGTTGACATTGTTCGTATTGCCGTGCGTGATTTGAATAAGGTGAGAATTGAGGGGGTCTCCGTGGATAAGTTCACCACGGATTGGCAGGATGTGGTCAATGACCCTAAGGTGAATATTGTGGTCGAGCTCATCGGCGGAACAGATACCGCTTTTGATATTGTGGCAGCCGCGCTACGTGCTGGTAAACCGGTTGTGACCGGTAACAAGGCACTGCTTGCTGAAAGAGGCCAGGAATTGTTCGAGCTTTCCAATCAGTTTAATACACCCATTCACTTTGAAGCAGCGGTGGCAGGCGGTATTCCTATTATCAAAACAGTACAGGACTCTTTTGTTGGGAATAGTATCCAATCGATGGTCGGCATTATTAATGGCACATCCAATTACATACTGGAGCGGATGACAGATGCTGGTCTTGGCTATCAAGAGGCGCTTGGTGAGGCGCAGCAGTTAGGATATGCGGAGGCTGATCCTACTCTCGATGTCAACGGCTGGGATGCTGCCCATAAAGCGATTCTTTTAGCGACACTCGCCTATGGATTTACGGTAGATCCCAAGCAAGTATACGTGCGTGGAATTGAAAGAGTACGTGCGACGGATATAGATTTTGCCAAGCGGCTTGGGTTTGTTGTTAAACTACTCTGTGTGGTGCGTGAGCACGCCAAAGGGGTGATAGAAGTTCGCACTCAGCCATCATTCATTCCCCAGAGTCACATTCTCTCCAGCGTAAACGGGGTGTTCAATGCCGTTGCCGTTCGAGGAGACGCTGCAGGGGATTCTCTATTTTATGGGCGTGGTGCCGGTAAGAATCCGACGGCTTCCTCCGTGGTTGCCGATATTGTTGAGGCGGCACTGGGGCTTGGACATGGGGGCAGCCACCGAGGTTTTCTTCCCTATCAGCAGGAGGGTAGTGTCATGAGTATCGAAGATACCGAAACCCCTTATTACGTGCGCTTTGATGTCAACGATGAGCCAGGTGTCGTAGCGGAAATAGCCAATCTATTGGCAGATGCAGGTATTGGTATCTCGGGAATGCATTCGCCGGTTCATCCCGATGAGCCCGATGCAGAATTTGTAGATATGGTATTCCAGCTGCATACCTGCCGCTTTGGCTTACTTAAAGAAACCTTGAAGAAAGTTGAGGCTCTCAGCTGTGTGAACTCCAGGCCTGTTGTGTTCCGAATTGAGGACTTAGGGTGAATAGGCCCGTTACACAGCCTTCTCGGTGACAATCTTGATGGGTGCATCAGGAAGCGCATTGAGGAAGGTCTTACCGTAAGGTTTGGTGACGACGCGGTTGTCCAGTAATACGACCAAGCCGCTGTCTTTTGCGGTGCGAATCAGTCTCCCAACACCTTGGCGTAATTTCAACACCGCCTCAGGAACCGAATATTCGACAAAAGGATTTCCTCCCCTGGCCTCGATCGCCTCAAGTTTGGAAGCTACCAGCGGATGGTCGGGAACGGCGAAGGGCAGTCTGGTGACAATAACATTAGAGAGAGCCTCTCCCGGGACATCGACACCTGCCCAAAAGCTATCCGTGCCAAAGAGAACGCTGTTGGTATCTTTGCGGAAAATCTCGATCATTTTGTGGCGTGCCATACCGTCACCCTGAAGCAGCAAACGCCAATCATGATCATAGAAGAAATCCTCCATCGCCTCGGCTACTTTACGCATCAGACGGTAGCTGGTGAATAGCACAAAAGCTTTACCCTCTGTGTATTTTAAAACGCGTCCGATCCAATGAACGAGGGCATCCTCGTAGTCATCACTGCTTGGATCAGGCATGGATTTGATAACATAGATCTGCATCTGTTCCTTATAATTGAAAGGGCTGCCAATTTTGATGCTGACCGAGCTTTCTGCTCCAATTCTCTTTTTGAAGTAGCTAAGCTCATTGTCTCCCGTGCTAAGCGTGGCACTGGTCATAATACAGGTGCGCCCATGGCCAAACATCATTCTTCTGAGGCGATCTGCCACGCTGATGGGTGCCGAGTGAATACTAAGCATGTCACCTTCTCGGCCACCTTTCTCAACCCAGTAAACACTGTCATCATCTTCTTGATCGAGGAAGATCCTAACTCCAGCGTGAATGTCTCTCATGCGCCTGGCGCCATCCATCAGCTCAGCTTTGGCAGGGGAATCATTTTCTAATCCATCTGCAGCGTGCTCGACCTCGGTCCATAGCCGGCGTAGAGGCTCGGCAAGGGTATTTTCGACAAAGTCGGGTTTGCGGATTCGATACTCTTTGCTGAATTTCCCAAACTCTACCTCGTGCTGGATATTTTCATAAAAATCATCAGCCGCACTCAATACGACCTCTGCCGCTTTGATTGATCCTGCATGGCGTAACGCGCGCAGTAAGCCTTTGCGGTTTTTGGGATTATAGAGACGCTGAACCTCAAACTTCAGCCCCGCGTGACTCTGCCGTAAACCCAACTGAGTCGCGGCTACATGCTCGAGGGTGTGAGCCTCGTCGAAGATGACAAAGTCATCAGCAAAGAGATAACCCAAATCATCATCAGGAAGTTCGTTGAGCACAAAGAGGGAAAAAAACAGGGTGTGATTGACCACAATCACATGAGCAGCCTCCATCTCCTTGCGTGCTTTTTGGTAGAAGCAATTGCCATTTCTGCCGCAAGTGCGCTGGGTGCAGACAGCCCCATCACTGCACACTTGAGCCCAGACTTTCGGGGAGGGAATAAAATCCAGATCACTTTTTGTACCGTCTTTGGTGCCCTCGGCCCAGTCCCAGATCGCCTTCATCTCCTCGGCCTCACTGGTGCTAAATAAGTCGCCTGCTTGGTCCATGGCCCGTCTCATCCTAAGTGGGCAGAGATAGTTGCCACGGCCCTTAAGTAAGGCTGCATGCAGGCCGCCACCAAGAATTTTGTTAGCCAGAGGAATATCTTTGCTGATGAGCTGTTCCTGAAGGTTGATTGTGTGCGTAGATATGATGGCCTTTCTGCCGCTCTCCATAGCAAATTTTGCTGCAGGAATGAGATAGGCTAATGATTTACCCACTCCGGTGCCCGCTTCTGCACACAGAACGTGGCGCTGGTCTAAAGCTTCAGCTACGGCCATGGCCATTTGCTGTTGCTGTGGCCGGTATTCAAAATCAGGTGAAGCAGATAGCCCTCCATCCGTGGAGAACATCTGTTCCATTTCTGTAACCAACTCACCGGGAGCACGGTGGGTGCCTGCTTCTTCTGCGAATGAAATCATCGTCTGGTGAATTTCTACATCATCAGTAGCTAGTCCACAACCCCCAAGACATCAAACCGGTGAGCATGACTCGTTGGACACATGATCTTACTGGACAGCGCGGCTCATCACTATTATTTTCGTGGTGTATAATATGGATTCAAATAATACCTCTCTAGAGCCCATCGATAACCTTGCTGCTGCCAACAAAGACTATCGCGAGCAGGGTTTTATTGAACTCAAGCAACGTCTCCGGATCTTAATGGATAGTCTTGCTGAGGTTCTTGCTAATGAAATAGACTTCACCGATAGTATTCCATGGCGTGAAAAGCAAGTGGTGCAACACCCTATGGATACAGCGGGCATGGCCTCGATGGCGCAACTTCAAGCCGTTTGCTTTGAGATACTCAATATTGTTGAGGAGCGCACAGCCACGGTGGTTAGGCAGAGGCGTAGAAGAGATTTTGGTATTGCCGCCGAGCGTGGCATGTGGGGGAGCGTGATTACAGCCCTTCATGAAGCCGGTTTTAGCCAAGAACAGGTCATTGAAGCGTTGAAGGAAATTAAGGTGACTCCTGTGTTAACGGCCCATCCTACGGAGGCCAAACGTCACACGGTGCGCGAGCGTCATCTGGCTATTTACAAGGATTTAGTCCGTTGGGATCGCAATCTGGATGACCCCTTAACTCTCTTATCAGTGATGAATTCAATCAAGGTTGGCCTCGAAACACTATGGCATACTGGGGAGATCCATGCCTCACGCCCAAGTATCTTGGGCGAACTTCGACAGACGATTTATTATTTGCGCGATGTATTTCCCTCGGTCGTTGCAAAACTCGATGCCTCATTAGAAGCGGCATGGTCTAATGTGGGTTGGGATGTTTCACTTCTTCGCAAATCATCTGCCTATCCCAAGCTGCAATTTGGCACATGGGTTGGCGGTGATCGTGATGGCCACCCACTGGTGACCGCTGAGGTTACCGCTGATACCCTGCGCAGACTTAGAAAACACGCGCTACGAATCCACGCTAAGGGGATACGTGAAGCAGCAGATATTTTGACCTTGTCGCCAGCCTCTGCTCAAGTCCCTGCAGACTTGTCTAGCAGAATCATCGAGCTGACCAAGGAGCAGGGAAGACAGGGTAGGGATATCGTTGCGATCCACTCACGGGAGCCATGGCGTTGTCTCTGCTACCTGATGCGTGAAAAACTCATTGATAGCAATAGGGAGCCTTATCTGCTTGCCGAAGATTATGTGGCAGACCTTGATTTGATGGAGCGTGCGCTCAACGAGGTGGGGGCATGCGCTACATCGGACAATGTCATTCATCCATTGCGCCGGCTGGTCGAGGTTTTTGGATTTCATTTGGCAGCTCTGGATGTCCGCCAGAACTCGCCATTCCACGACAAGGCGGCCATGCAAATGCTGAAAATTGTTGGGGTGGAAGATGCCGCGAATTATGGCTCATGGAGTGAGCAGAAGCGGGTCGATTTTCTCTTAACGGAGTTGAAAAATGAACGCCCCTGGCGTCCTTGGAAAGCAGATCCTGAGAGTGAAATCGGCAAGGTGATGGACTGTTTCAGAGTTTTGCGAAGGCATGCCCGTAAGTATGGGGACATATGTTTTGGTCTCTATATTGTCAGCATGACCAGAAACGTTTCGGACTTGTTGCTCGTCCACCTGTTGGCACGGGAGGGTCACATGGCCGATTGGAAAAATGGGATGTGGGTGAGCCGTATTGCTGCCTGCCCACTCTTTGAGACAGGAGATGATCTCGATCGAGGAGGTGAGATTGTCAGATCTTATTTTTCCACCGCCCCCCAAGGGCATTACATTTCCTCTGACGGTGAGGTGCAGACGATGGCGGTTATGGTTGGCTACAGTGACAGCAACAAAGACAGCGGGCTTTTATCTGGCCAATGGTCTTTACAGAAAGCTCAGGCGCAGATCACCGAGGCGTGTAGTCAGGCCGGAGCACGTTGTGAGTTCTTTCATGGCCGTGGTGGCACGATTAGTCGGGGTGCTGGTCCAGTAAAGTGGTTCCTGCGTTCCTTGCCTCATGGCAGCCTTAATGGCGCTATGAGAGTGACCGAGCAGGGTGAGGTTATTCCTAGGAAATACTCCCACCTGTCCAATGCAACCTATAATCTTGAATTGCTCGTGGCTGGCGTCGCCAGCGTGACCATTTTTAACAGTAAGGAAAAAGATGCCGCAGCACTGGGAGAGCCTGAATACTGTGAGATTATGGATTGGCTATCCACGGCCAGCCGTAAGAGTTATCGTGATTTAATTGAAGCGCCAGGCTTTATCGAATTTTATCGTCAGGCAACACCCATTGATGCTCTTGAGCATGGTCGGTTTGGGTCTCGGCCATCACGCCGTACTGGCGGTGCTAGCCTGGATGATTTGCGCGCAATTCCCTGGGTGTTTAGCTGGACTCAAGCTCGTTATTATTTGCCCGGGTGGTACGGGGTTGGTGCCGCCTTACAAAAGCTGAAGTCTGAAAACAGAGCGGGCTTTGATGGACTAACTGTGATGATACAAACTTCCCCTTTCTTAAGATATTTACTCACTAACGTGGAGACGAATCTGGCCAGTGCAGACCTCAAACTCATGAATGGCTACGCCGATCTGGTGAAGGACAAGAAACTGCGCACTTTTTTCCAGACGATGATAACTGAGGAGTTTGAATTGACGGGTAAAATGATTGATGAGGTTTTTGGTTCACCGTTTGCAGAGCGCCGCCCAAGAATGTTGCGCACACTTGAGACACGTGAATTTTCACTGTATCTACTGCACCAACAGCAGATCCGCTTGCTCAGTGAATGGCGCGAAGCGATGCAGGGTGATGATGAGGAAAAAACAGCAGCCTTGCTAAACTCTCTTCAGTTTTCGGTCAATGCGATTGCCAGTGGCCTACGCACGACGGGTTAAGATAGGGGTCAAGGTCTGAGCTGAGCATTACTAGATGTAATGAGTTCGCTGAGTGATTCTGTGAACCACGCCGCCTGACTAAAATCTAGAATACTGGTCAGCCGGTTTGGTACGGCAAGCACCTCCATGCCTGCCGCGTGAGCCGCGTGCATGCCGTTATGTGAATCTTCTATGACAAGGCAATCCGATGGCTCGACATTTAATTGTCGTGCTGCCTCGAGGAAGAGGTCAGGTGCTGGTTTGATTTTGGGAGCATCACCTCGGCAGACGGTGGTGTTGACCAGAGGCATTAAGTTGAGTTTGTTCATCCATCCATCAACCCAATGATGTGAGGAGCTTGATACGATCGCGGATGGAGAGCGCTCCAGTTTTTTAAGTAGCTCTGCCACTCCAGGCATAGGCTCGGCATCTTCTAAGTCACGCATCAGTTCGACCTGACGCTCGGCGTTGATTTTGTACCAATCAAAAGTTTCTCCAGTGAGTTCCTCGAGGTAGGCAGGTGGTGACCAGGTATCAAAATCAGAACCAATGCAGCGGATGTAAATATCTTGTGAGAGCTCATGTCCCTGACCTTGAAAAACACGTCGCCATGTTTGATAGATCGGCCACTCACTATCAATAATGACACCGTCAAAGTCGATGAGTACGGCGGCAGCATTGGAGACGGCATCGGCAATGGAGTTGGGGTCTTTACGGTCTATTTGCACGCGGGCAAGGTTGCTTGTGTAGGGTGCAGTATCAAGCAGTAAGTCGATGGAATATAAGCCAATACTGGCCAGCTCAACAGCGCTCTGCTGAGAATCTCCTTGGCATGGCGGGGTGGGGTATTAACGTAAATTTAGCTCTAGTCATCAGTGCATAGGTGCATCGATGCTGTGAACCTTAATCATTCAATGCATAAACAATGACATCTTCTGAATCAGCCGATATATTTGCGCGCTCTTGGTCACTGTACGATCATATTACAGAGCATAATTATATGTTTCATCAGGAGATCTATGCTGAGATCTCTGAGTTGTTGAAGCAGCGCCACGATGCCGGCCAATACCGGATGCTCGATCTGGGATGTGGCAATGCTCGTTACCTCGTGCCCGCTCTGACGGAGACGATGCCCGCACATTACCAAGGTATCGACCTCTCCCAAGCCGCCCTCGATGAAGCAGCTGATTACCTTGCCGAACTGCCTAGTGTAACATTAACCCATGGTGATTTACTGCAAGCGGTGGAATCCACAACGGATACATGGGATGTCATTTTCACTGGTTATGCGCTGCATCACCTGTCGGCAGAAGATAAGGCGAGGTTTTTTCAGGCTGTTGCGAGATGCTTGTCGCCTGGCGGTTGGTTGGTGATGGTAGATGTCGTTCGGGAAGAAAAGCAAAGCCGGGAGCATTACCTAGAGGGGTATTTGAAATTTATGCGTGAGACCTGGGTCAAGGTTCCTCCAGAGCAGCTCGACGAAGCCTGCGCCCATGTAGAAAGCTATGATTTCCCCGAGTGTCTATCTACCTTGAATGAGATGGCAGAGGCATCTGGCTTGGCTCATGGCCAGTTGATCAACCGGCACGGGCAGCACCACACGGTGATGTTTTCGAGGCCTGATTTGGCAGCTGATGTGTGATGAGCGAGCTTCCGAAGATTGATTATCCTGACCTCCCCGTGGCACAGCGCCGTGATGAGATCATGGAGGCAATGCGTGGGCATCAGGTGGTGATCGTGGTGGGGGAGAC
>Ga0213868_10005997_pt1 | contig 10814 bp, 9 predicted proteins | sample PICome_9_FD_160087 | JGI IMG/M metagenome (GOLD analysis project Ga0213868, IMG submission 160087) | Coastal seawater microbial communities near Pivers Island, North Carolina, United States - PICO127 | ecosystem: Environmental > Aquatic > Marine > Coastal | place: USA: North Carolina | collected...
GGACCGAGAAAGATGTACCGCTAGTGTACCAGTTATTGTGCCATCAGTACGTGCTGGGTAGCTATGTATAGTTAGGATAACCGCTGAAAGCATCTAAGTGGGAAGCCGTCCTCAAGATGAGTACTCTCAGGTTGCGGCAAGACGAGCCGTTTGATAGGTATCCGGTGTAAGTGCAGTAATGTATTCAGCCTAGATATACTAAAAACCATATTTTTAAGCATTCTTTAGTTAAAAACTTTTAATTTCGGTATTTATAGCATAATGGTACAACGCCATCCCATCCCGAACATGGCTGTTAAACGTTATTGCGGCGACAATACTTAAGGGGTTGCCCTTTGGGAAGATAGCTCAGTGCCGAAATTTTCAATTGAGTATTACATCAGTGTTGACTTTTTACGTTCTTAGATTTATAGTTACAATTACGAAAAATAACCAAAAACTATTTAAATGCTGGTTGTTTTACCTATTTATAAATCACAAATTGTAACGATTTTTATATGAGCATCGAAAAAAGACATTATGTGAATGTTTGCGTTGGAATAGTTTGTAAGATCTTCGCGGATGAACAGAAGCGTAGACTTAGAAGCGCTTGTTTTCAGTTCGTTTTTAAGTATATCGGGGTTATTGTTAAAAACTCCTGGTTTTCGTGGTTTCAAAATCCTTACTTTTTTAGTATTCTGGGGTTAGGACTGGAGTACATCTTAAATACGAAAGCCGCAGGAATCTTGTTTAAATGGCTATCGTATATTGGAGATGATGGAACTCCCAGTTGGTACTAGTTCCGCTTAACTTTGAGTTTTTGTTTTATTAAAAACTCAAAGTTTTATTTTTTTAATAAATTTTATATAATTTTATTTGGATCGCCTCAGGTAGGACTTGAACCTACGACCAATCGGTTAACAGCCGATTGCTCTACCACTGAGCTACTGAGGCAATTATGTTACACCTTTATTATACCTAAAAATAAATAGTTAACAATTAAGAAAATTTAAATAAATACTTCATAAATATTTATTTTTCCTGTTTTTTTATTTAGTTGATCTTTTTTTATTTTTAGTTGAAGTGGTTTATTTTGTTTCAAATAATTTGAATATGTTCTATAATAGTGTCCAAGTATTTAGAAATTAATTAGGAGAAAACTTATGGTGCATACAGTTAAAATTTATGATACATGTATTGGTTGTACACAATGTGTTCGTGCTTGTCCAACAGATGTTCTAGAAATGGTAATTTGGGAAGATTGTCGTGCAGGGCAGATTGCTTCGGCGCCTAGAACTGAGGATTGTGTAGGTTGCAAACGTTGCGAATCGGCTTGTCCTACGGATCATTTAAGTGTTCGTGTCTATTTAGGTGGGGAGACGACTCGAAGCATGGGGTTGGCTTATTAATTTGTTTTTTAGATTTTTTCATTCCTTTCTTTAAATTAGCAAAGATGTTATTTTTGTGTCTTAGTAAAATTTTTTACTAAGATACATTTTATGCACATTAGGTCTTTGTTCTTTTTTAATATTGAGTGTTCTTTTTTTTACTCATCTTTCAAATCATTTTTCTATTTATAGGAACAAAAAAGACATTTTTGTGAAAAATTTTCGCTTGATTGTATGATATATTGTAAAATCTTCTCATTTTATTTTTAATAAACTTTTATTTTTAGTAGGAAAAATAAATGCTTATACTAAAACCAAGTAATTAAAAATTTTTGATGTTATTATGAAACTGTTCTTCCTTTATGATTATCAACTACCTGTAATTGGATGTTTTTCGCTTTTTTTTGCGATGGTCACTTATTGGATTAGTTTGGCAATTCCAAAAAATAATATTGTTTTTACGATAAGTAGAATTTTAGTACTTTTTAGTAACCTATTATTCTTTGTTATGCTTTTTTCACGTTGGGTTGGAGAAGGGTATTTTCCTCTGAGCAATTTATATGAATCACTAATCTTCTTAAGCTGGGGAATTTCGTCTATTCATTTATTTGTTGAATCTAAAACGAAGAGTCGTTTAATTGGTTCTATTTCAACTCCAATTTTGTTCTTTATTTCTGGCTTTTCAAGTCTTACTTTACCAACGGATATGCAAAAAGCATTGCCGTTAGTTCCATCCTTACAATCTAATTGGTTAATGATGCATGTTAGTATGATGATGGTTAGTTATGCTACTTTAATTATTGGCTCACTTCTTTCTATTTTATATTTAGCCTTTAATTTTTTTGCATCGAAAAAAAAGACAACGTCCACTACAGTCAATTCAATGAGTTTAGATTCGACCATTACTGCTTCGGTGGATTATTCTAAATTATCCCTTTTACAGACTGTAGATACTTGGAGTTATAGAATTATTGGGTTAGGCTTTCCTTTTTTAACTATTGGTATTATTTCTGGGGCAGTTTGGGCTAATGAAGCTTGGGGTTCTTATTGGAGTTGGGATCCAAAGGAAACATGGGCTTTAATCACTTGGTTAGTTTTTGCAATTTATTTACATTCTCGACTTTTAAAAGGTTGGCAAGGTGAAAAAGCAGCCTTAGTTGGTTCGGTTGGTTTTTTTGTGATTTGGATTTGTTACTTGGGTGTAAATTTTTTAGGAAAAGGTCTTCATAGTTATGGGTGGGTTTTAAATTAATTGTTAAATGGACAATTTTTTTATTATTGTTTTTTCTTAGACGTATTTGGGATTTTTAAGGTTATTTGATTATTTATAGATCTGTATTAGCTCTATTTTTAGGTACTTTTAAGATCTATAAATAATCAAACTTATCTTGTTACTTATAAAATGCATTTTTTATTTTTTATTTAGTTTTTAATAAAAAAAAATTCAAGTTGGGATTTCATATAAAAAAAATCAGTAGTAGTTACTTATAGTGGAAGAGGGGACGAATATGACAGCAACTTTAGAAAGATATGAAAGCCAAAACATCTGGGAACGTTTTTGTTCTTGGATTACAAGTTTAGACAATCGTTTATACATCGGATGGTTCGGTGTTGTAATGATTCCTACACTTTTAACTGCTACAACTTGTTTTATCATCGCATTTATCGCAGCTCCGCCTGTTGATATTGATGGTATCCGTGAACCTGTAGCTGGTTCTTTAATGTATGGAAACAACATCATCACTGGTGCTGTTATTCCAAGCTCAAACGCAATTGGTGTTCACTTCTACCCAATCTGGGAAGCTGCATCTGTTGATGAGTGGTTATACAACGGTGGTCCTTACCAATTAGTTGTTTTACACTTCTTAACTGGTGTTGCTTGTTATTTAGGTCGTGAGTGGGAACTAAGTTTCCGTCTTGGTATGCGTCCTTGGATTTTCGTTGCATTCTCTGCTCCTGTAGCAGCTGCAACTGCAGTATTCTTAATTTATCCAATCGGTCAAGGAAGCTTCTCTGATGGTATGCCTTTAGGTATTTCTGGAACATTTAACTTCATGTTAGTATTCCAAGCTGAACATAACATCTTAATGCACCCATTCCATATGGCTGGTGTAGCTGGTGTATTTGGTGGATCTTTATTCTCTGCAATGCATGGTTCTTTAGTAACTTCATCTCTAATCCGTGAAACTTCAGAAAGTGAATCTGCTAACTATGGTTACAAATTTGGTCAAGAAGAAGAAACTTATAACATCGTAGCTGCACATGGTTACTTTGGACGTTTAATCTTCCAATACGCAAGTTTTAACAACTCTCGTTCATTACATTTCTTCTTAGCAGCATGGCCAGTAGTAGGTATCTGGTTAACAGCTTTAGGAATTAGTACTATGGCATTCAACTTAAATGGTTTCAACTTCAACCAATCTATTGTTGATAGTCAAGGTCGTGTAATTAACACATGGGCTGACATCGTTAACCGTGCTAACTTAGGTATGGAAGTAATGCATGAACGTAATGCACATAACTTCCCTCTTGATTTAGCTGTTACTGCTCCAGTAATTGTTGGATAACATGGAAAAAGTATCTAAAAGAACTTGTTCTTTTAGATATTTTCTTTTTATAAATAATTTTTATTTAAATTTAATTTCGTTTCACTGTTTGATTTGTTTTTGAGTTAATTTTCTCAATGTATCGAATCAAATTTTCAAATTCAATTTCTAATTGTATTTTTCCTCTGTTCGTTAATCCTCCAATCCAAGAATTTTTTGATTGGTTAAAAACCCAAATTTGTGTGTATGGTAAGTAACTTAAGGAAGTTGTTATCATTAGTAATCCAAATCCGAAATAAATAGTTCCAATACTTGGATCATATTTTACTAGTAAACCTGTGGCGGGTATGATATCTAAAATCCTTGAATTATTATCAATAAAATCTCCAATATTTTTTAAAGATCTAAAAGTTCCATTTTCATCATAAACTAAAAATGTATTTTGTAGTTGATCAAAAATTAGTGTGTACGTTTTGTCTTTATTTTCAATCCATGTAATCCAAGCTTTCGAATTTTTTTTCAGGGGAAATAAAGGAAATTCATAAATTTTATTTTCTTTCACTTTTTTTACTCGAATTCCTAATAAGTTCCAATCACTTTGATAAAAATCGATTCCTTTATATCGTAGAGGATTATTCACTGAAATTGTTTGTTCTTTAATTTCTGTTCCATAATTATCTAAGATAGATAAGTTGGAATAAAATTGATGGATCTTATTTTTTTCGTATTCGACCCAAAAATCATTTACTCTCACTGTCAAGTTAGGTAGGCTTGTAAACCAACCCACTTTTATAGGGTTTTGTATATGAAATAATTCTCCTTTTGGTAAAAGCTCTTGAGCTTTAAAATTCTGAAAAGCTCCAATGGAGGATCCTAATAAGACGATAATTAAACTAAAATGAACTAAGATTGGACTAATCCTCCCAATTAATCCGCGGTAACCGTAAATTAAATTTTCATTTTGATACAAATAAAAATTCATATTTTGTAATTTCAACAAAATTATTTCTTTTACATAAAAAATATTTTGTATTTTTACAAAAAAAGGTAAATTTTTAAACGATTTTTTTTCAGTTTTGAAAATATATTCTTTTGAATTAACAAATAAGGGGAATTGTCGGGTAATAGTACAACTGATTAAACATATTCCTAAAATAATCAAAAGAGATAAGAACCACCAAGCTCGGTAAATATGGTCTATTTCTAAGCTCGTTATTATTTTCCAATCAATGAATCCATAAATTGGTTTATTGGAAGGATAATTTTCTTGGTAAAATAAAAGTGGTTCTTCTTGTTCAATAAATGAACCTAGTGAGCTTCCAATTGCAATAATAATTAATATCAATATTGCAAATTTTAAGTCTGTAAAAATTTTTAATAATTTTTGAGTTTTTAATAACTTCATTTAACTTTTTTGAATAAATCTATTAATTTTTATTACGATTTTGAGTAAATTTGTTGTGTATTGTTTAAATTGTTAATTTCCAACGTCCTCTACGTCTTCTATTTTTTAAGATTCGTCTTCCACTTTTTGTGGCTGTGCGGGCTCTAAATCCTGAGGTATTAATTACTTTTCTTCGACGTCCGTTTAATGTATGTTTTGACATAGCTTTATTGAAAATTTATTGGATTATTTAGAAAGTAGTATAGCATATATGAACGTATTTGTTCGAACATTAATTTAAATGATTTAAATGCTTCAAAATTATATTCTATTAGTGGATTTTGTTGTCCATAAGAACGCCAGTTAATTGTTTCTCTAATATAACTCATTCTTTCAAGATGTTCGGTCCAATAAAAATCAACGATTGTTAACAAAATTGTGGAACGTGTGTTTTTTAAAAATCCTAGCTGATAGAAATTTGCTTGGGCAAATCGTAAATCATGACTAATCCAAATTTCTTTATATAAGTTTTGATTTATTTTTACTTTTTCTTGTTCTTTTTCATAGTTTGAATAAGAATCAAATGACTTTTCAAAATTGCTATTTTTTATTTGTTTATCTTTACGTAGTTCTTCATCTAAACATGTTTCATCATAACGTAGAAATAATTCTTCATAAATATTTTTAAAAACTAATTCATTACGAGCATTAAATAATTGTTTTCGTTGGGAATTTAGAATGTCATCATATTGAAATACATTCTTACGCATGTCGTAATTATATAATTCCACTTTTTTTTGTGCATTTTCTAAACTTTTTGTTAATAGATTTGATTCCAGTGGTGTATCATCATCTTGAATTAAGTAATTAACCCATTTACGAATACTATCTCCGCCAAAAACTTTAATAAGTTCATCTTCTAATGATACAAAAAATTGTGAAACCCCTGGGTCTCCTTGTCTCCCAGCTCTTCCGCGCAACTGGTTGTCAATTCGTCTTGTTTCATGACGTTCAGTTCCTAAAACGAAAAGACCTCCTAAATTTTTTACAATTTGATTTTCTTTTTTCCATTCATCGGAGATTGTTTTATAGGTTGTATCATAAATATTTTTTAGTTCTACCTCACAAGTATCTAACGAATATGGAAGGCTCTTAATATCATTTTCAAGTTGTTTTAAATTATTTTTTAAAGTATATTTTTCCCAAATTTTTTCGATTGGGTCTTTTAAATTCGTTGGTATTTCTTTTTTTTCAATTAGTAATTCCCAAAGCTCTCGTTTTGCTTTAAAAGTTGGGTTTCCACCTAATATGATATCTGTCCCGCGTCCTGCCATATTTGTTGCAATTGTGACAGCTGAACGTTCTCCAGCTTGTGCAACAATTTCATTTTCGCGTGTTACATTTTCAGGCTTTGCGTTTAAAACTTGGTGGGGAATTTTAGATATTTTAAATAAATCAGATAAAAATTCAGACTTTTCGATCGTCGCTGTTCCGATTAAAACAGGTTGTCCTTTTTCAAAACATTCTTTTGATTGATTTAAAACCGCTTTCCATTTCGACACTTCATTTTGATATACTAAGTCTGCTAAATCTTGTCTTAGAAGTGGTTTTACGGTTGGTAATACCACTACATCTAGATTATAAATATCTTTAAATTCTTTTTCGGTTGTTTTTGCTGTTCCAGTCATTCCAGCAAGCGTAGGGTATAAAGTAAAAAAATTTTGATAAGTAATTGAACTTTTTGTTTTTGTTCCACCACCAATATCCATTTCTTCTTTAATTTCAACAGCTTCATGGAGTCCCATACTCCATCTTCGATCTTCCATTATTCGACCTGTAAACTCATCAACAATTACAATTTTATTATTTAAGATAATGTAGTCTTTATTTAATTTAAAAAAGTATTTTGCTTTTAGTGCGTTTAATATTTCTAAAATCCATGGATCATCTGGGTCATAAAGAGTATTTTTTCCTAATTTATTTTTTGTTTCTTCGTATCCTCTTTCTGTTAAATTAATATCTTTTCTTTTTTCATCTAACTCAAAATCAATACCTTCTTCTAAAATATTTGCAATTGCTTTGGCAAAGTATAACTTATTTAAATTTTCACTTCCTTTAAATTCTGATAAAATTAGAGGAGTACGGGCTTCGTCAATTAAGACGGAATCAATTTCATCAATTAAGCAAAAATTAAAAGGGCGTTGTACAATTTCATTTAAATTGTATGCGGAACTATCTCTCAGGTAATCAAATACTACTTCTGAATTTGTCACATAAGTAATATCCGAATTATAACTTTTTTGTTTTTCCAACGTTTGACTGTTACTTTTTATAAGACCTACACTTAATCCCAACCCATTATAAACTTTTCCCATCCATTTTTGATCTCTTTCTGCAAGATAATCATTTACGGTGACAACATGGACACCTTTTTTTGTTAATGCGTTTAATCCGACAGGTAAAGTAGAAACTAATGTTTTTCCCTCTCCTGTTTTCATTTCTACAATCTTCCCTTGGTGTAATAAGATTCCTGCAAGTAGCTGGGTATCAAAATGACGTAATCCAATCTCACGAAAAGAAACTTCTTGAATTAATGCAAACCATTCGGTAATTAAGCTTTCTAATGGTTCTTTCATTGCACGTTTTTTTATTTTTGCAATTTTTAATTCTAATTCTTCTTCGGTTTTCTGATTTAGTTTATCTGCTTCTAATTTTATGTTATAAATTAGTTTTTTCATTTTTTTTTCTTTTTTTAGTAAGGTTTTTTATTTCTTTTTTTTCTAATTTTACTTTTTAAAGTCTTGTTATTTGTAAATATTTTGATTTCTCTTAAAATATAAAATATTAAATAGATTAGAAAAAAATTAAAAAGTCTATATAATAGAATGTACTAATATTTTTACTAATATCATAGACTAATATTCCTTGTTTAAAACTAATTAAAATATTTTTTCTTACATTTATGGTAAAAGATAATTCTAAAACCCCATCTTTATGGTCCAGATTCGTCTCTTTCAAGGGTGCCGTCTCTAAAATCATTAATAAAATTCTCAATGCTTATACAAGAAGTAATCGAAAAAATCATCTTATTATTGAAGGAATTCAACTTACTTTTATTTACTATTTTGCTGCAATTACTGTATCGTATATGTGTCAGTCCTTTATGGGTGGATTTCCCCCGATTGTTTTTCAACTTTTTCCGTTTTTTACTAATGTTTTAAGCAATAATTGGATGAAATTACTTTCAAGCCCGGAAAAAACATTTATACTTTATATATTTCTGATCGAACTTATATTGACTAAATCACGCTTTAACTTTTCACTCCTAGTTAAATATAATATTCTTTTGGTTTTTATTTTAGAGATGTGTGAAAACTTATTTGTTAGTTATTTTGATATTTTTATTAATAGAGATATTGAATACTTGTATGAGGGAGGTCAAGAAATCTGGGCAGAAGATTTAGCGCATGGTTTTTTCCTTGCTTTATATTTTTGTACTATTGGTACTTATTTTTATTGTTACTCACGCGCTATTATTGGGAAATTTCCTGTTTTCCCAGGTCCTGCAAGGTTTTTTACCGATTCGATTGCATTTTGGTTAAAAATTGATGTTTCTCCTAAAGGTCGAGGTAAACGAAAAAAACAATTTCCTAAATAAAATAAACGGTATAAATGCCGTTTATTCTATTTTTTCTTCAATTATACTTACAAATCCAGATTTGGAGAAATTTACAACTCCATCTGTTAAAGCATATAATGTATGATCTCTCCCACATCCTACTTTATCTCCTGGCTTGAATTTTGTTCCTCTTTGTCTTACCAAAATTGATCCACTTGTTACTTTTTCCATCCCAAAACGTTTTACACCTAATCGTTTCGACTGTGAATCGCGGGTGTTTTTTGTACTTCCCGCTCCCATTTTATGTGCCATATTTTCCTCCTAATAAAATCAATTTAAGTTAAGTTATCAATTTGAACACGTGTATATAATTGTCGGTGTCCTCTTGTACGAGTGTAGTTCTTTTTGGGTTTTGTTTTTAGGACTGTTATTTTTTTTCCTTTTACTTGTTGTATAATTTTTGCTGGAATTTTACTATTTAGTAAGAATGGTTTTCCTAATTGAATTTTATTTTCATTTCGGAAAAATAAAATTTTATTTAAATAAATAAAATCACCTAAGTTCCCATTATTAATAAAATCAACATCGTACCATTGACCCGGTTTTATTACGAATTGCTTTCCTGAAGTTTGAGCAATAGCATATTTCATATGTTCCTTTTTCTCTTTTGTACTTTTATTATGGAAGATTTCCTTTATAAATTATAATCAATTATCTAGGAGTTGCAAACTATTTTGTTTTCCTTTACGTTCAAAAGTTCGAAGAAGTTATTGAAACCTTCCCTTCCATGAAATTTTGTTCTGATTGCGAATGGAGAGACTTGAACTCTCACGAGCATTGTTCACTGGATTCTAAGTCCAGGGCGTCTACCAATTCCGCCACATTCGCTTAAATTTTGCTATTTTTAATATACAACATAATATAGTAAATAAAAAGTATTAATGCAAACTCTCTTTTAATACGCCCTATCCATTATACTATATATTTATATAAAAATAAATTCATTATGAGTCTAAAATATTATTATCTTATTATGTCTCAAAAAGAGATGATACAAAATCAAGTTTTAGAAGAAATTCTACGAGAAAGAGCTACCTATTACTTTGCGAAACAAAAAAGTCTTGACTTTTGGGTGACACTTTCCCCTCTCTTTCTAGATAACCTTAATTTACATGAAAAAATATTAAAAACGAATTTCTACAAACAACAGAAATCTAGTATAAGTTCTACAAGTGATTTCGATTTTTATAGTGCTTTAATCTCCTTAGATAAAGATTTCATAAATTGGATTCAATTAAGATTAGGTTACTTTGAGGATATATCCAATCAATCAAATGAAAAGAATCGAACAAATTACATTTCTGATGGTATCTACGGATCATTTCATTTAAATGAATTAGATCAAGTTTCTCCTTTAGAATCGAATGACAACTTTATAAATCCAGAAATAATTTTAAATAAATACAAGAAAATTCTAAACATTTCATATTCTTATAAAGATAAAACGAAATCAAACTAATAACTAAGAAAAAATTTCTTAGTTATTAATTAAGTTGAAGGGATACTTTTTTTGATTAAGAAAAAGATATTATAAATTGCCCAAGATGCTGCTATTAATACTGGAGCGAAAGTGAAAACAAGTCTCATAATTAATAAGTAAAAATGTTAATCTAATATATTATTGCTTATTATTATATCATTTATATTAAATATGTATTTTTTAAAAGTCCTCATCTGTAAACAATATTTAAAAATATTTTATAAATCTTAAACTACTTATTCATTAAAGTTCCAAAAATGTGGTTAACTCTTTAATAAACTTTAAACATCAAAATAAAATTAAATTTTAAGAAATACTTTTGGTTATTACTCTTTTTATTAACTCAAGTAAAAACATT
>Ga0213868_10005998_pt1 | contig 10813 bp, 10 predicted proteins | sample PICome_9_FD_160087 | JGI IMG/M metagenome (GOLD analysis project Ga0213868, IMG submission 160087) | Coastal seawater microbial communities near Pivers Island, North Carolina, United States - PICO127 | ecosystem: Environmental > Aquatic > Marine > Coastal | place: USA: North Carolina...
TAAATCGTTTAAAGTTTTCACAGAATCTTCCCTTTTAGGCTTGTTGAGATCGAGTTTCAGTCTAAACTGGCTGAAGTCAAATGGTTTTGCGTCCATGTTGCAAATATCGGAAACAGTCATCATCCTTCTAGTTGTCGCCCTCGCAACGGCCTGTCTCGCTAAACGCTTTTTGTTTAAGGGGAAGCGAGGCTGCGGTCATACCGTCAGTTGCGAATGCGCAAAATCCTCTCTGCCAACTCACATCAAAAAGGTCGACCCTTCGTAACGGGTTTCTCGACTAATCGAAATCAGCCCAAATTCCTTGGGACTATGGTTCTTAAAGCGGCAAACACCGCCACCCTAAAACTTTTAAACACTAGGATCGCATAGATCAAAGCCTCGGGATAGTCAGTCCACCATCCACCATCAACACCTGTCCCGTTGAATACGGAAAATCGCCTCGGGCGAGCGATGCTACTGATTTTGCCACATCTTCAGGGTAGCCCCAGCGCTTGGTGACGCACAGACCTTCTCCGATCAGCTTGTCGTACTTTTCGGTCACCGCGGGTGAGGCGGTCATGTCAGTTTTCGTTACTCCAGGGCGAACCTCGTACACTGGGATATCAAATTCACCCATACGGGTCGCAAAAAGTTGGGTTACCATACTCAGGCCTGCTTTAGCAATGCAGTACTCACCACGATTCACCGAAACGACCGTTGCTGAGATCGAGGAAACATTCACGATCGCTCCCGAAAAGCTTTCGTCCTGCTTCTTTGCCTCCACCATGTCGTTAGCGACGAGTTGAGTCAGAAAGAAAGCGCCTTTCAAGTTTGTATCTACGACGAAGTCATAGTTTTCCTCCGTCGTTTCCAGAATGTCCAGACGCTGTTTGGGAGCCACGCCAGCATTGTTGACGAGCAGATTTAATGCCCCGCCTGGGGCGGATCGTACGATTTCGATGATCGATTCACGGCCCTCATTAGAGCCAATATCGCCTCTTGCGTAGGCAACCTCAACCCCCTTCGATCGGAGTAGATCGAGCACATCTCGAACGGTATTCTCAGGACGTATACCATTCAGTATAAGATTCCAGCCTTCATCCGCTAGGGATTGAGCAATTCCGAAACCGATTCCTCTTGTTCCACCCGTTACTAGAGCAGTTTTACTATTCGCTTTTGCCGTCATGACTTTCTTCAGTTATTGTTATTACCAATATACCAAACAACGGGCTTGGAAAGAATCCAAGCCCGCAATCAATTTTCTACAAATCTGGAACGTTAAGCCACTTGCGCTCTTCCCAGCTTTGCATACCAAGCTCGGCTAGTTGTACTCCTTTTGCTCCTTCAAGTAGTGTCCAACGGAAGGGCGTATCCAGCACCACGTACTTCAAATACATTTCCCACTGAACCTTGAAAGCGTTGTCGTAAACTTCCTGGTTGGGCACCTCTGACCAGTCCTTGTAAAAATCGATAGGCTGATCGATATCAGGATTCCAAATCGGCTTCGGCGTATTCGCATAATGCTGAATATGACAGTCCCGCAAACCGGCAACCGCGGAACCTAGCTCGCCATCTACATGCAGCGTTAGCAAATCGTCTCTGCGGACGCGAGTGCACCATGAAGAGTTGAAGTTAACGACAATTTCACCATGTGGCCCGTCAATCTCAAACATCGAGTAGGCCGCATCATCCGCCGTGCACGCATAGGGGTTTCCACTTTCGTCGATGCGCTGATTAATGTGCGTCGCTCCACGGCAACTAACGGCCTTCACGGGTCCAAAGAGGTTGTCGAGAACGTATCTCCAATGACATAGCATGTCGATCATCATTCCACCACCGTCTTCCTTACGGTAGTTCCAGGAAGGTCGCTGGGCCGGAATCGTGTCTCCTTCAAATACCCAGTATCCAAAATCTCCAGTTACCGAGAATATGCGTCCTAGGTAGCCTTTTTCGATCGCCCGCTTCAATTTAACCAATCCAGGGAGCCAGAGTTTGTCCTGAACCACGCCACTCTTAACACCCTTGTCCACGCAAAAGTTGTGTAAATCAATCGCGGTCTGCGTGTCCACTGCAGTTGGCTTTTCGCAGTAGACGTGTTTTCCTGCCGTCGCTGCCGCTTTTACGGCATCCGCCCGCCTCAAAGTGCTTTGAGCATCGAAATAGATGGAAAACTCTGGATCTGCCATGACGCTGTCCAAATCGGTAGTCCATCGCTCGATACCGGATCGGGCTGACAATTCCTTGAGCTTAGTTTCGTTCCTTCCAACTAGAATGGGAATGGGTATAATCGTCTCTTCAGGGTTCACCCAAACGCCCCCCTGCTTGATAATTTCGACGATCGAACGCATGAGATGCTGATTCGTGCCCATGCGGCCAGTGACGCCGTTCATTATAATACCTACTTTGTGAGTTTTCATAATATTTAATTGTTGAGTTTCACCCTCTAAGAAAGCGATTTGTAAGCGTCTATTATTTGACCAAGATAATCGTCTTGATCCATAGCCCAGTACTTGCTGGAAAAAATCTCCACTTCTTCGTATCCGGAAAATCCTGCCTCATTCACCCATCGACGTATTCCAGAAATATCGATAACACCCTCTCCCATAAGCCCCCGATCGTTAAGCATGTCTTCAGGCAAATTTTTCCAATCGCAGATGTGAAAAGAGAAAAGACGGTTTTTCTCACCCGCGATCTTAATTTCCTTCTCTAATCGATCGTCCCACCAAATGTGGAAGACGTCCGCGGTGATCCCCAAATGGGAATGCCCCACTTCATCGCAGATCGCATTGGCTTGGGACATGGTGTTCACCGCACTTCGACTGTCCGCGTACATGGGATGGAGAGGCTCTATTCCTAGTTTAACTCCCGCATCCGAGGCATGTTGAATCGTCGCAGCGATTCCCTCGGTTATTTGCTTCCTCGATTCAAAAAGCGATTGGCCTGGAGTGGCACCGCAAACGAGAACGACGAGGGGGGCACCCAGCGCAGCGGCTTCATCAATGATCCGCTTGTTGTCGTCGATCGCCTTCAGTCGTCCCTCACCTTCCAGAGCGGTGTAAAACCCTCCGCGAACATAGCTTGCAACATCGATCCCTTCACTGCGAAACATTTCTCCCGCAGCACGGTGTCCGTCTCCGAAAGACGCCGCAGCATCCTGCCAAACCGAAATTCCAGCTACACCAGCCGTCGCGTACTTAGTCGCAGCTTCCCTCAAGCCCCATGACTTTGTAGTTATACTATGTATACACAATTTGGATAAATCTGACATAATAATGTTTCAAAAATTATTGGTTCAGACACCCAAAAAAGGTGTAATAGGAATCATTCCGAATCTCTCGCTGCAGCAAGAGGGCCGCCTCCCGGATATGGTAGTCACCCCATTGACTCGATTCGCCACAGGCAACCTTCTCCCCCTGAGGCACGTTGTCCCAGCCATTGGGCTCGTGATAGATGGAATGCAAAAGCAGCCCTTGATGCCCGCTATCTTCGCTCAAGTATGGAGCGGCTAAAAGCGAACGCATACTAGTAAGTCCCGCACTCCAGTACTTTGATCCTTCCTTTGTATCCAGTCCCAGATAACGGCCTAGACGCAGTAATCCTTGGGAGCCTATCGCGGCCGCAGTACTGTCGATGGGTTCCCATTCATTGTAAGGGTCAGATACTCGATCTCTCCACTCACCCAATCGGTGCAATTGTGGAGCTCCACCATCCCAGTAAGGAATTCCGTCGGTCGGCGTATTCTCGATAAACCAGTCGCAGGTCGCTTTAGCACCTTTTAAGCAAGTTTTCTTAAAAACTGCTTTGCCTCCAAAAGCTTCAAACTGCTCATCTGGAAGTGTATCTATAAACTCGAGTTCCTCCGCGAAACCAACCATCGCCCAGGACAAACCGCGTGTCCATGTCGTGAACCCGCTAAATCCCTGCTGGGCATTTGGACAGCGATAGCGCCCGTCATTCGTATTAAAAACACTTTCGTGAGCGGTCCGTCCCCACTCGTCGTATTTATCTCGGCCCTCCCCATAGTATACACTGTACTTGGCGGTGGCGTTGATGTGGTCGATTGCTCTGCCAAGCAGGCTAATCGGAGAGTCATTCTCGCCCATGAGAACATGCCCCAAAGCGTGGGCCACCATCACTATTCGGCAACTGCGAATGGTATCCACGAACAAACTATGCGGCCCATTGAAGGAATAGATATAGCCACCTTCTTCATGAATGGTCGACCAACGGCTTGCTTGCACTGCTCCCGAAACCTTCAGTGCCAACTCGCAAAAATCGCGTTCGGCCTGTGGCCCCTTGGCCTTACCTTCGTTAAGCAAGCGCAACCAGTTGCCATAGCAGCTCAAGTTATTAAAGCCATGGTCATGTACACCCACGTGGCTCACGTGAGTTGCCATGCGCTCTACCGTACGTGTTTTCCCCAGCTTAAGGAATCGCTCGTCGCCGGTAGCATCGAACTGCAGAAACGACGACCCATAAACGAAGCCCTCCGTCCACTCAGTCCATCCGCGAGTGGCGTATTTGCCATTTACTGTGAAGACCGGTGAGCCGTTCGACATGTCGTACTCGTTTTCGATGAGATCGATCTTCTGTCCTGACAACTCCCAGAACTGGTCCAGCTGCCCTTTCAATGATTCGGGTGTAATCGTAGTGTCAATTTTCATACTAAATGCTAATAGCGTTTATCTTTTCTGATGTGCACGATCATGAACTGGCAGTCTTCGAGCACCTCATAGCCGTGCTCTTGAATCGCATCGAACTGGATACTCTGCCCTTTCGACAAGACTTGGGTTTCCTGGGGAAGCGTGACGCGCAGCACCCCTTTCAAGACCCAGCAAATTTCATGGTCGTCGTGGTGGATCTCAGGCTTGGAAATACTCGCTCCACTCTTCGCTTCTCCAAGCAAGCAGTTTGCATTCGCATACCGTACTGCCTCGAATGTGAATCCTTCAGACGAGTAGATTTCAGACTCTTTTCGATTGGAAAGAGGCGCTTCGGCCAAGGTCATTAAGTCGGTGGCCCGCATTCCAAACACTCGTCCTATTTTGTAAAGCGTCTCCACCTCTGCTTGAGACTGGTTTCTTTCGAGCTTAGAGATGACTGCGATTGACACCCCGCTAGCTTGGGAAAGGTCATTCAATGTCATCTCCGCCCGCTTGCGGATCTCTCTCAAAACAGAGAAATCAAACATCGGCAATGCACTGGGCTCTTCCAAAAGGACGCTGGACATAGGAGACTATCTGCCCTCAATGTTTTTCTTTAGCAAGCATAAAGTGTATTTCTTTTATTCTCTAAGAAAACTATTTTAGGGATGCGACTGTTCAAAAAATACCTCAAGAATCACGTTTCTCCCAGCAAACCGTGGTTACACTTTTACGCACAAACGTCGATCTGTAAAAGCTCATAACCTAAGTTCACGGACTCAAAAACTTTTTCACTTACTCCCCCCCAAGGCAGTACGAACGACATAAAAAGGCCCGTCTCACTAGTAAGACGGAATAGTCCAGGAAACCGTAACGGTCATTGCCTGTATATCGAATTTAGATAAAATCGTTTACGATTTGCTCGTAGCGCTCTTGTTTGCCACTTATTTGCTTCGGCTCGCCGCCCACGCTTCCGATCGCGTAGACGTCTTCGAGAGAAAGTTCACCCTTTTCGAAGCGAGCCCCATCTCCGCCGTCGAAGCTACCATAGCGCTCTTGCTTCAAGGCGGGCAACCTTGACTTGTTGAGAATCTTGTCAGCAACCAAGGCCGCTCGAGCAAAGGCATCCATGCCCGCAATGTGAGCGATGAAGATATCTTCCAGATCCGTCGAGTTACGGCGAGTCTTCGCGTCGAAATTCACGCCGCCACCTTTGAAACCGCCCGCATTGAGGACAACCAGCATCGCCTCTGTCAGCTCGTTCAAATTCATGGGGAACTGGTCGGTATCCCAACCATTTTGATAGTCTCCACGATTCGCATCCATACTGCCAAGCAGTCCAGCATCGGCAGCCATACGCAACTCATGATCGAAAGTGTGCCCTGCTAACGTGGCGTGATTCACTTCTACATTGAGAGAAAAATCCTGCAAGAGGTCGTGCTCGCGCAAAAAGCCAATCACCGTTTCAACGTCGAAATCGTACTGGTGCTTGGAGGGCTCCGCCGGTTTCGGCTCAATAAAGAACTGACCCTTGAATCCCTGCCCACGAGCATAGTCCCGAGCCATTGTAAGCATACGAGCCAGATGAGCTTTTTCACGCTTGGTGTCCGTATTCAGCAGGGACATATAACCTTCGCGACCACCCCAGAAGACATAGTTCTCACCCCCCAAGGCAATGGTCGCGTCTATCGCGTTCTTCAACTGTGCACCGGCATAGGCCACCGTGCTAAAATCTGGGTTAGTGGCTGCCCCATTCATGTAACGCGGGTTGCTGAAAAGATTAGCCGTTCCCCAAAGCAGCTTTACGCCCGAAACCGCTTGCTTCTCTTTGGCGTAGTCCACAATCGCGCTCAGGTTTGCTTCAGACTCTTTGAAACTCTCTCCCTCTTCAACTAAGTCGAAGTCGTGGAAGCAGTAATAAGGCACCCCCATTTTTGTTATGAATTCGAATGCGGCATCCATCTTGTGCTTAGCTCGCGACACGGCATCTGCTCCGTCTGCCCAAGGGAATACTTTCGTACCCGGACCAAATGGGTCGCCTCCCGTTCCGCAGAAGGTATGCCAATAGGCGATCGCGAAACGGAACAGTTCTTTCATAGATCTTCCGCCAATTTCCTGATCCGGGTTGTACCATTTAAACGCTAGCGGGTTGTCGCTATCGCGCCCTTCGTAGGCGATCTTTCCAATTCCTTGAAAGTACTCTCTGTCTCCTTTGATGATGCTCATTTGATTTCAGTGATAGTGGTTTAAGAGAATTGGACAGCCATCAAAACAGACCGACCGCTTCGAGGAGGCGAAAAAAATTTCGCAGTCTTCTATATGATTTAATTATGACAGAAATCGATTCCCTATAACCTTAACCATTTTCTCAAATTATAGCATAATATGCCCATTGTTGTTTGACGATGCATATACCTTATTCCAAAAGCTCGAGACGACTTAAAGCAAAGTGCCCATTCTTCATTCCACAAAAACTAGCACGATCGTATTGCAAAGGAACATCGAATGACCGGAATCCTAGCCGAAGGAAGAAACTACTTTGAAGACGCGGCCTACCCCATTACGGCCAGGCACGTCATCACTTCCTCCTCGAACGAACCCTCACACGAGCACGATCTGACTGAGGTTAAGCACGCCCACGACTTTTGTGAGCTCGTCCTAATTGTGGGCGGAACCGCTCAGCACTGGCTCAATGGTGATGAGTTTCCCGTCGTCGCTGGCGATGTCTTTTTACTCCAGGGGATGCAGGACCACTACTTCCACAATCGGGATCGACTCGAAATGATCAATGTCATGTACGATCCCGAGCAGATCGAGCTGCCTGAGAATCGCCTCCTTAAAATTCCGGGATACTGCGCCCTCTTTCTCTTGGAGCCCGTATTCAGGAAGCAACACCGTTTCTCTAGCCGACTGCACCTTGAGCGACTATCCCTTTCTCGGGCTGAGCGAATCGCCCTAGAAATGGTCGGGGAAGTGGAACACCGAAGAGACGGATACGAATCCGCCTTGCTCGGTAAACTCATAGATCTGGTGGTTTTTCTCTCTCGATCCTACCAGGAAACCCAATCGGAGTCCAATCGCTCGGCCGCCCTGCTTCGAGTGGGTTCCGTCATTAGCATTATGGAGCAGGATTGCACCCGGGACTGGAAGTTGGATGATTTCATTGAGATGTCTCGCTTGTCCCGCAGCCATTTCATGCGCACTTTTACCAAAGCGACAGGCTTGCCGCCCTTCGAATACCTGATCCAGCTCAGGCTACAAAATGCGATGCGCCTTCTTCGCAACTCTAGGCTGACCGTATCTCAAATCGCGTTCGAGGTGGGTTTCAACGACAGTAACTACTTCACCCGCCAGTTCTCCAAAAGGAAAGGTGCGTCTCCTCTGGCCTATCGAAAGTCGTTTGGCTCGGATTTATGAAACTGTGTAAGTGGTTTTACGGATGCCGCCTGAAATCACCCTACTCAATAACCGTCGCTTCCGACAAAACTCCTAAGCCATCTACGAAATTAACCCAATTCGCATTGAATGCTATTAAGTCTTTTTCAGCTTCTCCGATTCAACTACTGAATGAGCAGCACCACCTTTGAAGCACCTCCAGTTTTCCCCCTTTTCAACGCAATTGCCTTTGGGCTCTGCCTGGCTCAATTGACTTTTGCCAGCGAGGAGTCTCGTACCACTAAGGTAAGCGATGAGGCCTTTCTCCAATCTGTTCAATCGAGCGAGCAAAGACCTCCGATCGGAGCTTTTTTTGCGAGTATCATAAAATCCCAAGACCAAATCGAATTTCTCGCTGGACACAAAAGGTATGAGGATCTTTTCAAAGAAGTAGAAGGCTTTCGGAATACCCTTGACCAGACTTCGACCGTTCTCCCGGAACACGAAAGGCAGCGAGCAGCTCGTTTCATCGCGACTTCGCGATCCCTCGGAAAACTTTCCAAAGCGGTTCACTCGTTTATGTGGAACGGACAGGACGAACAGCTTTACAACGCTACGGACAAGCTGAAACAACTGCTCGCACACGTCAAAACCCTCATTAGTCCGGAAGAGCTCGCCCAGGCTCAGGCCTTTCGGGAATCGGCTAAAGGCTAGCGGCGAGAAGCCTTTCAACCTGAGCCAGGCCTTTGTCCGAATATCGGAAAGACGGCCAAGTGACCGCAATCATAGGAGACAGCGGCGATGGGTTTTCCAGCCAGGCACCCCAAGCAATGATACCCTCTTCTGACTCACTTCGATTCCAGGAAAATCCATCTTTTCCAGCCCGAGCGATTTCCTTGCGAAGTTCGTTGGAAGCCCCTTCCGGAATCAGGTCCGGTCGCTGACTTAAGGCTAGTTTGCCCATCGCCATCTTCTCAATGGCAAAAGCCCTTCCCAAAGGTGGCGCTACGCGAACGCGGCAATCGGGCTCCTCATAATGAAGATGGAAGATCCTCCTTCCCTGTAGCCGGCCCAAGACCGCCATTTCACCCACCTCGTCAGCGATCTTTCTTAGTAAGGGCCGGTATTTGGATATGAGCTTTTCGTCCCGGTCCTCCGACCGCCAATCCCGAAACTTCGAGGTCACACGATACCGCCGCTCCAAATTACGCTCAACTAGCCCATAATGCATCAGACTATCTAGAATGCGAATCAGGCTACTACGCGGAAGACCCATTTCCGAGACGACCTCCCCAATCAGAGCACCGTCCGAACAGCCACTCAGTAAATTGAGCGTATCGAGCGCTTTGAAAAGTGATGTCGCCAAACCTTTGGTTTCCATTGACATATCGACAGCAATAACCAGATTGTCTGTATTACTGTCTTACTTGTCAACTATACTGACAGGTAATCACTGATCCTGAGCAACTTTAAGGTAGCGGGCAACCTCTCAATATCGAATCAGCGAGCCAATAAATCACTAGCCTCTTCAAACATGTTTCCAACGGAACTACATCAAAAGATAAAGAAGTCCGCCATCATCGCGGTGCTCGTAATTGACGATGCGGCCAATGCCGTGGCGCTCGCACGCGCTTTACTTAGGGGTGGCATTGACGCCATGGAGTTGACGCTGCGAACCGATGCGGCTCTCGGAGCTCTCAGAGCGATTCGCGAAGATGTCCCCGAGATGCTCGCTGGAATCGGCACCATACTTACCACAGGGCAGGTCGACGAAGTCGTCGGAGCGGGAGCCGCCTTTGGGGTTGCTCCCGGCCTCAATCGTAAAGTCGTCGAGTACGCTCAGAGCAAGGGACTACCCTTTGGACCGGGAATCGTAACACCTAGTGACATTGAGCAAGGCATCGAGCTCGGCTGCCGAACTCTCAAGTTTTTTCCTGCAGAAACCGCCGGTGGCTTAAGCCATCTTAAAAACATGGCCGCCCCCTACCAGCACCTCAACATTGATTTCATTCCCCTCGGTGGGCTCAATGCGACAAACATGAAAGACTATCTCGCTTCCCCGCTTATCTCAGCGATCGGTGGTTCCTGGATTGCTAAGCGTGAACTTATTGCCGCTCAAGACTGGAACCAGATCGAAGCCAACGCCCGTGAAGCTCGTCAAAATGCAGACAGTGTCCGTGGATAATTTTTCTCCCACGAAGAACACTTCCTACAGACAACAGGATCTATGACCAAACGATCACGATCAAGTATTCAAAAATCAGTTTTAAAAAATCGCTGTGAATCCTGCGTCCTTAATGGGTACCATACCTCAATCCAATCAATCATATGAAAACGATCGTAACCTTCGGTGAAATCATGGGCCGCTTTTGCCCTCCTGGCTTTAAACGTTTCCGTCAGTCACTTCCCGGTGATCTCAATCTCACCTTCGCCGGAGCAGAAGCCAATGTCGCGGCCTCTATCTCAATGCTAGGTGGAGACGCTCGATTCGTCACCGCAATTCCCAATAACGACGTCACCCAAGCTCTAATATCCAACCTGCGCGGGCTCGACGTAGACACTTCGGAAATCGTATTGAGTAAATCTGGACGACTCGGTCTTTACTTCGTAGAAGCTGGGGCCAATCAACGTCCGAGTCGCGTGATTTACGACCGTGAGTACTCCTCTGTCAGCATGACCCCCGCGTCGGGCTACGACTGGGATTCGATCTTTGATGGAGCTGGATGGTTTCACACTACCGGAATCACTCCCTCATTGTCCGAGGAATCAGCCGAAGCGACGATCCAGTCCGTCAAGAACGCAAAAGCGGCCGGGCT
>Ga0213868_10005999_pt1 | contig 10811 bp, 9 predicted proteins | sample PICome_9_FD_160087 | JGI IMG/M metagenome (GOLD analysis project Ga0213868, IMG submission 160087) | Coastal seawater microbial communities near Pivers Island, North Carolina, United States - PICO127 | ecosystem: Environmental > Aquatic > Marine > Coastal | place: USA: North Carolina | collected...
GCTTATGATGGCTCCGGTGTTCCCATGAGTGGGGGGTTCAAAAGCCTTAAGAAACGCCGCCGCGTTCAGGTGCTGTCGATGGCAGGGGTTAGCCTTGCGCTGGTTTTGGCGCTGCTATGGTTTTTGCCTGACGATAGCTTTCAGTTCTTCCGCTCGCCCAGCGAAGTGGCCGAAGCACCGCCACCGCCGAATGAACGATTTCGGATTGGCGGGTTGGTCGCTGAAAACTCGATCGTGCGCGGGCAAGGTGAACAGGTTAGCTTTTCTGTGACCGATGGTGGGGCCACTGTTCTTGTCGTTTACACAGGCATTTTGCCAGACCTGTTCGAGGAAGGTCAGGGCATGGTTGCACAAGGCCACTACATCAATGGACGTTTTGAAGCTGTTGAAATCCTTGCAAAACATGACGAAACTTACATGCCATCCGAAGTGATCGACGCGCTTAAGGCGCAAGGCACTTATGTCGAACCGGACGGTACTGTCGTCACCAATTAACCTTTAGCGCGCATCTTTTTCCCCAGTTTGATTTGAGGGGCGAAGATGCAAACAGTGACCGACATCGCACGCGAAATTGTGGCCCGCGAGGGCGGCTATGTGAATGATCCGGATGATCCTGGTGGTGCGACAAATCATGGCGTCACCATTCATACGATGCGCCGTCTGGGCCTTGATTTGACGCAGGATGGGCGCATCGATGCGGAAGACGTAAAGGTTTTGACGCGCGCCCATGCTGTATCGATTTTCGTCGAGCACTACTATCGCCGCCCCAAGATTGATCAATTGCCAGATGCTCTGCAGTCCAGCGTGTTTGATATGTATGTCAATGCGGGCGCTAACGCTGTGAAAATCCTTCAGCGTGTCTTGGGCGAAATGCGGATTGAAGTCGTCGTTGACGGCATAATCGGACCGCAAACCGTGAGAGTAGCCCAACAAGCAATGAATGCAGCGCCCGATCATTTTGTGGACGCTTACGGCATTGCGCGGCGCAATTATTACTATGATTTGGCCGCACGCCGCCCTTCTAGTCGCAAGTTTGCGCGGCGCAGGAATGGCGGCAAGGGCGGGTGGATCAAGCGGGCAGAGGAATTCATCGCACCCCGTTTTCATTTGTCAGACGCCCAACACCGCGAAAGGACAGCGCAATGGGTTTGATCACTGGCTTGATGCAGTTTTTATTCGGTGACGGCCGGAATGTGGTCGCTGAAACCGCTCAGGTTTTTCGCGAAAACGCCGAACAAGGCGCCGTGAGGGCCGCCGATGCGCGCGCCGACAGCTTGCAACAGTTTGCAGCTGAATTTGCACACCCAACGCGCGGCATTTTTGACAGGATTGTGGACGGGCTGAACCGTTTGCCGCGTCCCGCATTGGCTTTGGGCACGATCTGGCTGTTTGTCAGCGCGATGCGCACGCCACAGCAGTTTGCGCAAGGTATGCAAGGATTGGCGTTGGTGCCAGAGCCGCTTTGGTGGTTGATGGGCGCGATCGTCAGCTTCTACTTTGGCGCACGCCATCAGGTCAAAGCGTTCGAATTCCAAACCTCTATCGCGCGGGCATTGGCCGCGCCAAGCAACGTACCAACAGGGGTATCTGATAACCCTGCGCTGCAGGAATGGCAGGTTCGCAATGGACAATGATTGGGCCGACCATCTGGTGCGCCGCATCGTTGCACTCGAGACGCGAAATGCGGTCGATGAAGTGCACCGAACCAACGTGGCCGACCGTCTGAGCGCGATTGAGGATACCCTTAAATGGCTGGTCCGTTTGATTATCGGTGGGTTGTTGATGGCGGGTCTAACCTATGCAGTAAAAGGTGGATTAATACGCTAAGACAGCGGCGCTCATGTGCCAAAATGTAACGCCATTTTGAGCATGGTTCCTATTTAGTCCGCCAGACGAATGCGCTATTGTGCATGTATGTTGATAGAACTCGGACACTTCGCTTTGATTCTCGCCTTTGGCATTGCCATCGTGCAGATGATTGTTCCCATGGTCGGCGCGCATCGCGGCAATGCCGCTTGGATGGCTTTGGCCGAACCTGCGGCCACTGTGCAATTCCTGCTAACAGGCTTTGCCTTTGCGGTGCTGACATGGGCCTTTGTAACCTCGGATTTCTCGCTGCAGTTGGTGTATCTGAACTCGCACACTGACAAGCCGATGATCTACAAAATCACGGGCGTTTGGGGGAACCACGAAGGCTCTATGTTGTTGTGGATGCTGATACTAACGCTGTTCGGGGCGTGTGCGGCATGGTTTGGAGACGGCTTGCCGACGCGTCTGCGCGCGCGGGTTTTGTCTGTGCAAGCATCAATTGCAGTGGCTTTTTTCGCTTTTGTCTTGTTCACTTCCAACCCGTTTGTGCGCCTCGAAGTGCCGCCGTTGAACGGACGCGATTTGAACCCGCTGTTGCAAGACCCCGGCTTGGCCTTTCACCCGCCGTTCCTATATTTGGGCTATGTCGGCCTGAGCATGTCATTCTCTTTCGCGATTGCTGCCTTGATCGAAGGGCGCGTTGATGCCGCTTGGGGACGCTGGGTGCGCCCTTGGACGCTGGCCGCTTGGATGTTCTTGACCATCGGTATCGCACTCGGCTCGTGGTGGGCCTATTATGAATTGGGATGGGGTGGTTTCTGGTTCTGGGATCCAGTTGAAAACGCGTCGTTTATGCCATGGTTGATTGCCGCCGCCTTGCTGCACTCTGCAATCGTTGTGGAAAAGCGGGAGGCACTCAAAAGCTGGACGATCCTTCTGGCAATCTTGGCATTCGGGTTCTCGCTTCTGGGTGCATTTATCGTCCGCTCTGGCGTGCTGACATCTGTCCATGCTTTTGCAAACGATCCTGCGCGCGGCATGTTGATCCTGATCATTCTTGCTGTCTTTTTGGGCGGCGCGCTGACGCTATTTGCGTTCCGCGCGGGCAAGCTCGAGGCGAAAGGCGTGTTTTCGACTGTCAGCCGTGAAAGCGGCTTGATCCTGAATAACATTTTGTTGTCCGTTAGCTGCTTTGTGGTGTTCATCGGAACGATCTGGCCATTGGTGGCTGAGATGCTGTTTGACCGCACGCTGTCTGTCGGACCGCCATTCTTTGACGCGGCATTCACGCCGTTTATGGTTGCAATCGCGATTGCTTTGCCGTTCGGGTCGATGCTGGCATGGAAGCGTGGCACGTTTGAACGCGCGACCAAGGCGTTGGCAGGTTGGTTCGTTCTGGCCATTGCTTGTGCGGCGCTGGCCTATGCGATCCAAAGCGGCAATTCCGCTCTTGGACCCATTGGTGTGGCTTTAGGTGTTTGGGTTGTGGGCGGCGCATTGGCTGATCTTTGGATACGGAGCGGGCGCGACACTGTTGTGGAACGTTTGCGCCGCATCGCACGGCTACCCCGCGCAGATTGGGGCAAAGCCACTGCGCATATCGGTATGGGCGTGACCATCTTTGGTATCGCGGCGATGACGGCTTGGCAGCAAGAGGACATTCGCGTGGCTGATGTCGGCGAGCGTTGGTCGGTTGGCCAATTCGAATTCCAGTTGGACGGCGTCAATCAACTGCAGGGACCGAACTACCTGACGACAATGGCGGACATCTCGGTCTGGCGCGGCGATCGTCAAGTCGGCGATCTGCACCCTGAAAAGCGGTTCTATCCGGTGGCAAACATGCCAACGACAGAGGCCGCAATTATCAACGGGGTGCTGCGTGATATCTATGTCGTCGTCGGCGATCCCCAAGAGAATGGTGGTTGGGCTGTGCGTATCTACCTGAAGCCATTCGCGAATTGGATATGGGGCGGCGCGATGTTGATGGCACTCGGCGGGTGTTTCTCGTTGTCTGACAGACGTTTGCGGGTCGGTGCATCTTCGGCCAAGCGGTCCGCCAAGGCGGTGCCAGCGGAATGAAGCGTTTGCTGATTATCGTGATGCTTTTGGCGTCACCACTTTGGGCCGTTGAACCCAGCGAGATGCTGGATGATCCGGTTCTAGAGGATCGGGCGCGTGCATTATCGCAAGGGCTACGCTGTCCGGTGTGCCGCAATGAGAGCATTGATGAAAGCAACGCGATACTGGCCAAAGAACTGCGGATCGTTCTGCGCGAGCGGATCAGCGATGGTGATACAGACAGGCAAGCTGTCGATTTTCTGGTGGCGCGCTACGGAGAATATGTGCTGTTGCGGCCTGATGCGCGTGGTGCAAATTTGATATTATGGCTGGCAGCTCCTGCGCTATTTTTGATTGCTCTTGGTATCGGCTGGTCCACGATCCGAACCAAACGCGCAGCGCCTGCGGGGCTAAGCGACGAAGAAAAGGCCGAGCTGGAAAAAATATTGCGGTCGTGACGTGCGGTCTGGCTTTTGTGAACTGAACAGTTCACTAAGTTGAACCAAAGCGGCGCATTCATCTGCGTTGCGAACAGTCACAAGGATTACGGACATGGACTATCAGGCTATCACTCTTGCCATACGGAACGACGTGGCAGTGATCACTTTGAACCGCCCTGACATGATGAACGCGCTGAACACGCAGATGCGTGCAGAAATTACGCATGCGGTCAAAGCGGCTGAAAAAGACGCGCGGGTTTTGGTCATGACGGGTGCGGGCAAGGCATTTTGTTCCGGTCAAGATCTTGGCGATGGTGGCAGTGCTGCGTCCTTGGATCTAGAGCGGACGTTACGCGACGAATATGTGCCCATGCTCAAGGCGATTTTCGATTGCCGTATCCCCACAATCGCCGCTGTGAACGGGCCTGCGGCAGGGGCAGGGGCAAACCTTGCGCTGGCCGCAGATGTCGTAATTGCATCAGACGCAGCATACTTCGTTCAAGCCTTTACTCGCATTGGCCTGATCCCGGATGCAGGCGGCACCTACTGGTTGCCGCGTCAGGTCGGGTCGGCCAAAGCAATGGGCGCCGCCCTGTTCGCGGACAAAATCACGGCTGAACAGGCCGAAGCGTGGGGCATGATCTATGAAACTGCACCTGCCGCAACTTTTCAGGAACATGTCAGCGCGCGTGCGGCCCATTTGGCCCAAGGCCCGACTGTTGCATACCGAGAGTTGAAACAGGCGATCCGAGGATCGTTTGAGAATTCATTAGACGAACAACTGGCGCTTGAGGCGAAACTGCAAGGGCGTTGCGGCAAAACCCGCGATTTCCAAGAAGGCGTCGTCGCCTTTCTAGAAAAACGCAAAGCGGTCTACGAAGGTCGCTGATCACAATGATAAAGGCCGCATCAATGATGCGGCCTTTTAATTTGATCTATTGGGTCATCGGCCCGATCAATTAACGTTTTTCGATATCGACATAGTCACGCTGCATCTCGCCGAGATAGAGCTGACGCGGGCGACCGATTTTTAACTGTGGATCGGCCAATTGTTCGGACCACTGCGAAATCCAACCGACAGTCCGCGCAAGCGCAAATATCGGTGTGAACATCGATGTCGGAAAGCCCATCGCCTCGAGAATGATGCCGGAATAGAAATCGACGTTCGGGAACAGTTTCTTATCTGCGAAATATGGATCGGCCAGTGCCTGACGCTCAAGTTCTTTTGCGACTTGCAGGATCGGATTGTTCTCAACGCCCATAAGCTCAAGCACTTCGTCCGCGCTTTGCTTCATCACCGTCGCGCGGGGATCGAAGTTTTTGTAAACGCGGTGCCCAAAGCCCATCAGACGGTAAGGATCGTTTTTGTCCTTGGCGCGCGCGATGAATTCCGGAATACGATCTGGCGTGCCAATCTCCTTGAGCATCTCAAGGCAAGCTTGGTTCGCACCACCGTGGGCAGGGCCCCAAAGGCATGCAATACCGGCCGCAATACAAGCAAACGGATTAGCACCGGACGACGAGGCCAAGCGCACTGTAGACGTCGAAGCGTTCTGTTCATGATCGGCATGCAGTGTGAAAATCCGGTCCATCGCACGGGCGAGGATCGGGTCCACATTGTATTCTTGCGCAGGCACAGCAAAGCACATGTGCAAAAAGTTGGCTGCGTAATCAAGATCGTTGCGCGGATAAACAAAAGGTTGGCCAATCGAATATTTATAGGCCATCGCGGCCACAGTCGGCATCTTTGCAATCAGGCGGATGGTTGCAACGTCACGCTGATGCGGATCGTTGATATCAGTGCTGTCATGGTAGAACGCTGACATCGCGCCGACAACGCCAACCATCGTAGCCATAGGGTGCGCATCGCGGCGGAAACCACGGAAGAAGTTATGCATCTGCTCGTGGATCATTGTGTGATTGGTCACCAGTGATTCGAACTTTTCAAGCGCGTCTGCAGACGGCAATTCACCATAAAGCAGCAGATAGCATACTTCGAGGTAATGGGATTTGCCTGCCAGTTGATCGATTGGATAGCCACGGTGCAGCAAGATACCTTCATCGCCATCGATGAAAGTAATTGTGCTGTCGCACGCGGCGGTCGACGTAAAACCGGGGTCATAAGTAAAGACATTCGCCTGACCATAAAGCTTGCGGATGTCGATGACATCGGGGCCACCAGTCGGGGAATGTACGGGCAACTCGTAAGTCTTACCCTTGAGCGTCAGCGTCGCAGTATCAGTATTCTCGGCCATTTAAATTCCCCTCTTGGACCTGTGCGCGCGTTATCGGCACAGGGGCGTCTTCAGTTCCCGGATAACTGTTCTTTGTAAAGAACTCGTATCAGGCGCTCGCGTCTCTTAGGCGCGCGATGGTTTCATCACGGCCCAGGACCAACATCATATCGAACATACTTGGCGAAACTGCGCGCCCAGCAAGCGCAGCCCGTAGGGGCCCCGCGAGTTTGCCAAGTTTCATGTCATGAGCTTCGGCAGTGGATGCGACAATCCCTTCAAGGGTGTCTTTTGACCAGCTAGCATTTTGCAGCTGCGGCGTCAATTCCGCCAGTATACGACGGGATACATCGGTCAACTGCTCTGCGGCCTTTTCGTCAGGCGTAACAGGGCGTGAAGCCAAAATAAATGTTGCTTTATCAACAAGTTCCGGAAATGTCTTGGCGCGTTCTTTCAGGCAGTACATTGCCCGCAACATTCCGTCATTTTGTGTTTCGGTCAAAGGATCAGCACCGGTTGCCGCAAGGAAAGCCTGTAATTCATGCAGCAGTGCAGCATCGTCCGCCGCAGCAATGTGCTGACCACAGATATTGTCCAGCTTTTTGAAGTCAAACCGCGAAGGCGATTTGCCGATTCCGCCCAAATCAAACCATTCCCGTGCTTGCGCATCCGAGAAGAATTCGTCGTCTCCATGGCTCCAGCCCAGACGGGTCAAATAATTGCGCATTCCGGCGGCAGGATATCCAAGGGCCTGATATTCCGCAGCACCCGTTGCGCCATGACGCTTGGACAGTTTCTTGCCATCGGGGCCAAAAATCAGCGGGATATGCGCCAAAGTCGGTTTGGCCCATTCCATCGCGTCATAAATCATGTTCTGGCGAAACGCATTGGCCAGATGATCATCACCACGGATCACATGGGTCACGCCCATATCGTGATCATCGACAACGACCGCGAGCATATAAACCGGCGATCCGTCAGAGCGGAGCAGGATCATATCGTCTAACTGGTCATTGGACCAAGTCACATCGCCCTGCACTTCGTCATGCAAAGTAGTTTTGCCGTCGCGGGGCGCTTTGATGCGCACGGCATAAGGCGCATCCGGATGATCTGACGCGGCCACGTCACGCCAAGGCGAGCGGAACAGGGTCGATGTCTTCGCCGCACGTGCAGTTTCGCGGAATGCTTCAATCTCTTCAGGCGTGCTAAAGCATTTGTAAGCCTTGCCCGCCTCCAAAAGCTGATGCGCGACCTGCGCATGGCGATCCGCATTTGCGGCTTGGCTGGACGGTTCCCCGTCCCAGTCAAGACCCAGCCACGTCAGCCCGTCCAAGATCGCTTGAGTATTTTCAGCGTTGGACCGCGCCTTGTCGGTATCTTCGATGCGGAGCAAAAATTTGCCGCCACGTCCACGGGCATACAGCCAGTTAAACAAAGCAGTCCGCGCGCCGCCAATGTGCAAAGCACCTGTGGGCGAGGGGGCGAAACGAGTGACGACTGACATGAGAATATTAGCCTTTCGCTAACCAGCTTTCCGGTAGTGTTCCGGCTTGGGTCGGGGATACGAGACTGCGGGGTGAAGGACAAGTGCGTGAACGGATCTCAGACGCGCTGCTGGCCCAACGGGACAATTTGTTTGGCTGGGTGCCGATTTGTTTGGGCATCGGGATTGGCGTCTACTTCAGTATGGGGCAAGAACCCGACTTGCCGGTGATCTGGATGGGGGTTGGCGGTCGGGGTGACATTGCTAATCCTTGCAAGACTGGTGTCTACCGCGTTTTTACCCTTGCTGTTGGCGCTAGTGTTAATTTTGACTGGCGCAGGCCTTGCCAAATGGCGCGTCACGACCGTTACCGAACCGGTGCTTAATTTTCGCTATTACGGCCCGATTGAAGGGCGGCTCGTGCACATCGATCGTTCGAGCAGCGACGCGGTGCGGTTGACGTTGGATCATGTGGTGCTGGCGCGGATGGCTCCGGCGCGGACCCCTGCAAAGGTGCGCGTGTCGTTGCAAGGCGATCAGTCGTTCACCTCATTCAACCCAGGCGATGTGCTGATCCTGACAGGCCATTTATCACCCCCCGCAGGCCCTGCGGAACCGCGTGGTTTTGATTTTCAACGTCATGCTTGGTTCATGCAATTGGGTGCGGTCGGGTATACGCGGACGCCAGTTTTACGACTGGCGGTCCCGCAGTCGCGGGGCTTTGCCACGCAGGTCTTTGCGCTGCGTATGGCGATATCCCAAGCTGTACAAACCGCGATGCCGGGCGAGGCGGGCGCATTTGCGGCAGCCATTATGACAGGTGATCGGTCCGGCATGGGACAACAGACATTGGCCGAATTGCGTGCCTCGAACCTTGCGCATCTGTTGGCGATTTCCGGACTGCATATGGGGCTTTTGACAGGCTTTGTTTTTGCAGTGATCCGGTACGGGCTGGCGCTTGTTCCGCGTGTGGCCTTGCGTTGGTCCACAAAAAAGATCGCTGCAATCTGCGCTTTGATAGTCGGGGCATTTTATCTGCTATTATCAGGGGGAAATGTCGCGACCGAACGGGCCTTTATTATGGTGGCTGTGATGCTGGTAGCGGTGCTGTTGGATAGGCGCGCCTTGACCCTACGAGCGGTCGCGATTGCTGCCACCATTGTTTTGGTCTGGCAACCCGAAGCGATGACCGGATCGGGATTTCAGATGTCTTTTGCAGCCACCACGGCATTGGTTGCGGCATTCGCCGGGTTGCGCCGCTTTGACCTCAGTCGGTACCCAAAATGGTCGCGGGCGGTGCTGTCGGTTGTGCTGTCGTCGTTCATCGCAGGGCTTGCGACAGCACCGTTTGCCGCCGCGCACTTTAACCAGATTGCGCACTATGGCTTGATTGCGAACTTGCTGAGCGTGCCACTGATGGGTGTCTTGGTGATGCCTGCAGCCGTTCTTGCCGTGTGTCTTGCACCCTTTGGGCTGTGGGGGATCGGGCTTTGGGCAATGGAGATGGGTTTGCGGTGGATTCTATTCGTCGCGAACGTTGTCGCAACACGCGATGGTGCGCTGAGCCATATCTGGGCACCTGATCCGTTGGTGTTGCCGGTTTTGACGCTGGGGTTGCTTTGGGCACTGCTGATCAAAGGGCCTGTGCGTTTTGCGGGGTTGGTGGCAGTGCTTTGTGCTGCGGTTCTTTGGGCGCAAACACCGCGTCCTGCGTTGTTAGTCGCTGATAACGGCAGTTTGGTCGGATTGCAGACTGACACAGGCAGGGTCCTTTCAAAACCGCGTGGGAGCGGATTTGTGGCAGGGGTCTGGCTTGAAAACGATGGCGCGCCAATTGCGCAAGAAGACGCCGCCGCCAAACAAGGTTTTCAGATTGACGGGCGGCGCATATCCGTTGATTTGGACGGTTGGAAGGTCTTGCAGGTATCAGGAAAGACGGCACTTGCCGATCTAAATGGCTGCGATGGGGCCGATATTCTTGTGTCTAATCAGGTTGATGCGACTGACCGCCCATGCATCATTTATGATCTTGCGCGGTTGCGTCAAACCGGATCTCTGGCCATTGATGTGGCCCCAAACGGTGATCTCTGGATCGAAACTGCGCGATGGGTTGCGGGCGCGCGACCATGGAATGCACGGCAAGGCGGGCGCAGCGAGTTGATTGTCTTGCCCGTGCAAACACAAAAAAGGGTCGCCGAAGCGACCCAATTCTTTGATTTAGAACAGCCTTAGTAAGTGCGGATCAAGCCAACAAGCCTGCCTTGCACTTTCACCTGATCGTCGCGGAAAACACGCGTTTCATAGGCTGGGTTCGCCGCTTCAAGCGCGATTGATCCTGCATTGCGACGGAACCGTTTGAGCGTTGCCTCGTGGCCTTCGACCAAGGCCACGACGATATCACCATTGTCGGCCACAGATGTTTCGCGAATGACCACGACGTCGCCGTCATTGATGCCAGCGTCGATCATCGAATCGCCTTTGACTTCAAGGGCATAGTGATCGCCGGCACCTACCATCGACTGCGGCACAGACACATTGTGCGATACTTCGCTGATGGCTTCAATCGGGACACCTGCCGCAATCCGGCCCATCATCGGTAATTCTACGGCGCCATTATCGACATGTAGTGCCGCGGTCGGAATGCTGTCCGGTTTATCACCGTCAATCACGCGCGGGGTGAAACCCGTTTTGTTCATCATCGCATCGGGCAGTTTGACGATCTCAAGTGCGCGGGCACGGTGCGCCAAGCGCCGGATAAACCCGCGTTCTTCCAGCGCTGTAATCAAG
>Ga0213868_10006002_pt1 | contig 10807 bp, 8 predicted proteins | sample PICome_9_FD_160087 | JGI IMG/M metagenome (GOLD analysis project Ga0213868, IMG submission 160087) | Coastal seawater microbial communities near Pivers Island, North Carolina, United States - PICO127 | ecosystem: Environmental > Aquatic > Marine > Coastal | place: USA: North Carolina | collected...
AGCCATCCCACGCTCCGACAGCGTCTTTGAGATAGCAGCAGTCAACGTCGTCTTCCCATGGTCAATATGACCCATGGTGCCAATATTCACGTGCGGCTTATTCCGCTCGAACTTTTCCTTGCTCATTTGCTTCCTCTACTCCTGAGGGTGTTATCCGTTGATTGATGTTTTTTGTAGCGGCGGTCGGACTTGAACCGACGACCTTCCGATTATGAGCCGGATGCTCTGACCAACTGAGCTACGCCGCCATATGGCCCCGATGTTCCGGGTGGTGTTACTTGGCACGCGAACGGGTTGCCCCGACCACTTGGTCGAGCCCTCTGTGGGAATCGAACCCACGACACCAGCCTTACCATGGCTGTGCTCTACCGACTGAGCTAAGAGGGCGTCACGGCGATGCTCAGAATTTTCAGGTTTCTGGGCACCCTTCGGGAGCGGCCTGGGCCGCAACCGATCCTCAAGTGTATCGGCGGCGGTTGCAAGACCACCCTGCCTTTGTGCGCGAAGTTTCCCCCGTTGCCACTCTCAAGGAACTACGTTCGACATCAATGGGTTTTACTGACGCAGCCAACAAATCGGCCGGGCAACGACCCACCGTAACGATCCGCCTGGCGACTGTTGACGACGCTGCGCCAATCCTTGAAATCTACAACTACGAAGTTGAAAGCAGCACCAGTACGTTTGACATCGTTCCGCGCACGCTCGATGACCAACGCGTCTGGCTTACCGAGCGTTCCGGCGCATTTGCTGCTGTGGTGGCTACCATTTCCAATCGCGAGGGCAACCCTGCAGTCGTCGGGTTCGCCTCGCTCTCGCCATACAAAGAGCGCGCTGCGTATCGAACAACCGTCGAGAACTCGGTCTACGTCTTACGCGAGCACAACGGCCTCGGAATCGGCAGAACGTTGATGGATCACTTGATCGAAGTGGCACGTGAAAGTGGGTTCCACTCCATCATCGCTCGCATTGAGGCTGGCTCGGAGGCCTCGCGGGCGCTGCACCAAGCGTGCGGATTTGTGCTTGTCGGCATCGAAACGGAAGTCGGTCGCAAATTTAATCGATGGCTCAGCACCGCAGTGATGCAACTTATGCTTTGAGATCAACGTCATAGCGCTGGGCCACTCCAAAGCTGACGTCGCTAGCGAACTGCTCGTCGACTTCTAACGCCGAATTCGGTGACGCCGTAGAGCATGCACATGAATGCATCAGTTGATCCGAGACGGCCTGCGTTTATCGATATTTGATCTGACATCTACGAAGCCGGAAACATCAAGAGCCCGCCGACCGAAGTCGGCGGGCTCTCGTTTCCTAGGCGTTTCGCAAACGAGGTGACCCTCGTTTTACGACCGCCTCAGTGTGGGCCGAGAAGGATTTGAACCTTCGAAGGCATACGCCGGCAGGTTTACAGCCTGCTCCCTTTGGCCGCTCGGGCACCGACCCATGTTGATGCGGCGTCGATCGTACCCACCATGGTCGAAAACGAACACCCGGTATTGTCTCGGTATGGGAAGTTTTGATGTCGTATCCGAAGTCGACGACCAGGAAGTGAAGAACGCAGTCGATCAGGCCCAACGTGAGATCTCGCAGCGATTCGATTTCAAGAACACCAACTCCAGCATCGAGCAAAACAACACCGCCATCACAATGGCAACGGTTAATGAGGACAGGCTCAATGCGCTGCGGATCGTTCTTGAAGAAAAGTTGGTGAAGCGCGGCGTATCGCTGAAGGGTGTCGACTATGCAGATGTGCAAGAGGCCTCAGGCGGCACAGTGCGCCAGGTGATGACGATTTCCTCAGGAATCAGCACAGAGAAGGCAAAAATGATCAACAAGGCCATCAAAGAAAAGGGACCCAAGGGCGTTTCCAGCTCCAACCAAGGCGAGTCGATCCGAGTTCAGAGCAAGAAACGCGATCACCTGCAAGACGTCATCGCAATGCTGAAGGCTGAGGACATCGGCATTCCGCTGCAGTTCAACAACTTCCGCGACTAAACATCGCGACCAACTGACCATTCACTCTGTCTGGTCAAGGAGGCCAAAGCGAGGTCCTGGTTGCGTGGAGAATCCTGTGGCTGAGCGGCGAAGTTCAGCGACGTGGTGTCAAAGGGTCGCTAACATCGCTCGGAGCCTGAGATACACAATTCTTCGTCGCCGCAGGTCAGGTTGAGCCAGTGGCCGAAGCCAGCGCCTCAGATTCCACCGAAACGACGGTCTCAGTCGGTGCAAGGTCAGAAATTTCGATCAGGCAAACGTAAGGTCGGCGAAGGTACCGACGTGAGGGTGGGCAGTTGTCAGCGCCACTACGAGACCCGCCGGTGCCAGACCTTGCGACATAGGTATGGAATCACATCGGGGCAGAGGGACGGAAAGTTGAGATCCATGCCGCCGAGGAAATTCGCATTGCTGTGTGCGGCGGGCACGCAAGTTCCCAAGCGGTCAGCGCCCAACAGAGGCAGGTCGAGTGCCAAGTGCTGCGTACTCAACCCGAGGTCATCCACGACGCGCTAACCAACCGGCGAAGAATTTGATGTCAAGACGGGCGGCGGTGGCCGACATTTGCGCTTTGGCCAGAGCCGAGTTCGTTCAGCGCGCTTTGCAGTGAAGAGCGCAATGGCGTCCGCAACGGACTCCCATGACAGCAGCGAAAGACCGGCACCGTTGCCTGGCTGCGGACTCATGCTCGTAATCGGTGTCGCCCAAGAGCGCCTTGATGCTCCACCGGAAATTCCCTACTCCCTGGTCCACCCGTTGATCCGACAGCCAGTTCCGCATCAGTTGTCGGCTGATTGGGCCGCCTTCGCTTGGAGTTCGTCAACGATTGAGGAGTCAGCCAGCGTGGTTGTGTCTCCGATGTTGCGTCCTTCGGCGACGTCGCGCAGCAACCGACGCATGATCTTGCCCGACCGCGTCTTGGGAAGATCCGGCGTTATGTAAATCTGCTTTGGCTTCGCAATCGCCCCGATCTCGGCAGCCACATGGTTTCGGAGGTCTTGTGCATGGACGTCTTCGCCTCCGCGCAAGATCACGTAGGCAATCACGGCCTGACCGGTTGTCGGGTCAGTCGCGCCCACGACGGCAGCCTCAGCGACAGCAGGGTGTGACACCAGCGCCGATTCGACCTCGGTCGTTGAAATTCGGTGCCCTGAGACGTTCATGACATCATCGACTCGACCGAGCAGCCACAAATAGCCGTCGTCGTCAAGCTTGGCACCGTCTCCAGCGAAATACCGGCCCTTGAATCGCGACCAGTACGTCTCCTGATAACGATCAGGGTCACCCCAGATCCCACGCAACATCGCTGGCCATGGTCGGGTGAGAGTCAAGTAGCCACCGCCACTCGACACAGTGTTGGCCTCGTCGTCGATCAACTCGGCAGACACCCCGGGCAGGGGGAACGTTGCCGATCCGGGCTTGGTGGTCGTCACTCCCGGGAGTGGGCTGATCATGATGCCACCCGTCTCGGTCTGCCACCAGGTATCGACAATCGGGCAGTTGCCGTTGCCGATCGTGTCGCGGTACCACATCCAGGCTTCAGGATTGATCGGCTCACCAACGGTCCCAAGGAGTCGAAGCGACGACAAATCATGCTTTTCAGGTTCCTGTGCGCCCCACTTCATGAACGTGCGGATGGCCGTGGGCGCAGTGTAGAAAATGGTTACGCCATATTTCTCCACGATTTCCCAAAACCGATCGTTGCCCGGGTAATTCGGCACACCCTCGTACATAACTTGCGTACAGCCATTACTTAGCGGCCCGTAAACGATGTAGCTGTGGCCCGTAATCCAACCGACATCAGCAGTACACCAGAACACATCAGACTCGGACTTGAGGTCAAAAACGTACTTGTGGGTGTAGGTGACCTGGGTGAGGTAGCCGCCCGTGGTGTGCATGATCCCCTTCGGCTTGCCCGTGGTCCCCGAGGTGTACAGCAAGAAGAGCAGGTGTTCCGCTTCCATCGGCTCAGCCGGACAATCAGTGGATGCTCCGGCGAGCAGCTCGTGGTACCAGTGATCGCGGCTCTCTTGCATCGTGATGTCGTTGCCACCCCGTTTGACGACAACCATGTGCTCAATGGTTGGCGCCGATTCACATGCCTCGTCAGCAGCAGGCTTCAGTGGAAAGACTTCGCCGCGCCGGTATCCACCGTCCGCAGTGATCAACACCTTCGCTTCGGCGTCATTAATGCGATCGCTCAACGACTGACTTGAGAACCCACCGAACACAACACTGTGTGCAGCACCGATCCGGGCACACGCCAACATGGCGACAGCCGCCTCAGGAATCATCGGCAAATAGATGTTGACCCGATCGCCCTTCTGCACGCCAAGTCCTTTGAGCGAGTTGGCGAACTGGGACACCTCGTCAAGTAGGTCCTGATACGTGATCTTGCGCGTATCACCCGGCTCACCCTCCCAGTGAATGGCTACTTTGCCGCCATTGCCCGCATTGACATGACGATCAAGGCAATTGTGTGCGACGTTGAGCGTGCCACCCTCGAACCACTTGGCATACGGGAGCTGCCAATCAAGCACGGTATCCCACGGTTCGAACCACTCGACCAACTCGCCCGCCTGACGCGCCCAGAACGCCTCATCATCCTCGTTCGCCTGGTCATACAGCGACGTGTCGATGACCAGAGCATCACGCTGAAAAATCTCCGACGGCGGGAAGCTTCGATTCTCGGAAGCAAGTGCGTCGATGGTGTCGTGCTGTTCGTCGCTCATTCCGTGATCGTAGATCAGAGCAGCGACCCTCTCGGAGGTCGGACTCAGGCCCGCCATTCAGCAACGAGGAAGTTACCGAGTCCGCTTGGGTCTAGGAGCGCTTCGGCCTCACTAATCCGGCTCCGCATCCTCATCGCCTCGAGACCGGGCCGGGCAGCCTGAACGTCCCACACTCGCTTACCTTCGGCGACTAACTCGTCAATACCCCAACGCTGGAGGAATTGTGCCTGGGTGCGCATGGCATCGGCCTCGGGAAGCTGATCGAAAGGGATGTCGGTCGTGATGTCCTGCGAGCCGGGCGAGGTGAGATAGTGACCGCCGCGCTCGTTGCCCCGATAGGTGCGGAGCCATTCATGCCATGGCCGCATCGCCAGCTCGGCAGTGCGCGGCACTCCGTAGTCGATGATCAGCAACGAACCGGACCGCAGCAGCTGGCGGGCGTCCTCAACAAATGTTGCCGCCTGCTCAACCAGTGGGACTCGAGCGCCTAGCGCTGCGTCCATCAGCAGATGGGCCGGCGGCGGATCGAACGGCGCAGACAGTATTTCGCTCGACGCGCCCAATCGGTCGATCGACACGTAGGCCTCGCGCCAACCGCTGTCGAAGACAGCCAGCCGGAAGGGGAGATTGTCAAGCAACTCGTTCGCAATGATCACCCCATCGAGCAGAACCGTCGGAATCGTTGCCTGCGACGTCACACCGCTGGGGTGACGCTTCCGTTGTGACGCAGATACCTCGACGGCGACATAGTCGAGAGCATCGGCACAGGCAGGTCCGGCGGCAAGGATCGATCGAGCGAGAGTCCCCGGTCCAGCCCCAACGTCGACCACGGTAAATTGTTGAGGCCGACCGATGCGATCCCACTCGGCATCCAGATAGTTCGCGATCACCGCACCAAAGAGCGGTCCGACTTCGGGCGACGTCAAGAAGTCGCCGCGACGACCGGCGTGCCCGCCATCAGGACGTGTATAGAACCCGTTCTCTCCGTACAGCGCCTTGCGCATGAATTCATCGAACGGAACCGGCTTCGGCTCTCTCGCACTCACGTACCTATTCTCCCAAGTACCGATGCGTCAACCTCGCTCAAGCAACGATTTCGACGAAACTGTCCGCTACCCCGCGCTGGCGGTGTGCGGGCCGACGGGACCCATTCTGACCAGTTCAGCGAGGCGCAGAACATAGCGCCTGCGCATGAGGCAAGCTGTGAGGATGCGAGCGAGAACAGTCAGCGCGATCATTTTGCTGTCCTTGGGCGCGTGCGGCGGCGAAGCCGCCGAGAGCGTTACGGCGCCTGGTGTACCCGCCGCCGGAGATGTCCGACCGCCAGTCAGCACGATTGGCTCTACTCTGACCACCGGCCCACCGACCACTGTGAAGCGAACGGCGACTACGATCACGATCACTCCAACCACGCCAGAGACTGTCGCACCGAATCCCACACCGATCACGTCTACGACCGCCACAGCAACGGTTTCAACGACCATGGTGGCTGCTTCGACCACCATCATGACTCCGACCACGACCGAACTCGTCTACGTCGCCGAACTACCTCAGGGTGCGCTCTTCGTGGGCGTCGAAGGACCGCGATCACTCGCTGTGCAGCAGCAACTCATTTCCTTGGCCATTCTGCCGTCGACTGCAGCCGATTCGAAGTACGGCCCGGGCACAGCAGCCGGGGTCCGCCGCTTTCAAGAGTCGCAGGGCTTAATCGTTGACGGCGTTGCCGGGCCAATCACCTTGGCCGCTCTGGCTTCAGCAGTCACAGCCGGGTCATCGACCACTCCCCCAACCACCAGCGACTAGCGACGAACACGTCGGAGCTCTCGCAATGTCGAGCGGCCGAACTGTCACCGCTCGGGACTAAGGGAGGACAGCGCCGCTGAGGTCTTGGAGTTCCCCAAAGCCCGCAACGAGGCGGGGATACACGCCCACTGTAATAGTGCCGATGACGGTGAGCGCCAGGGCGGCCATGATTGGGCTAGGAGTGACGATCGGCGTCATATCGCCGTCGGGTGCATCATCCATCCACACGACTCGGAGTACCTTCATGTAGTACGCCGCCGAAATGACCGTGTTCACCGCAGCAATCGATGCCAGCGCGTACGCCCAGTTGTTTTGGGCGTCAAGCACAGCTTTAAACGCATTAAACTTGGCAAACCAGCCGCCGAGCGGCGGGATGCCAGCTAGCGATGCAAAGAAGATCGTAGTCAGCACGGCAAGACCAGGGGCATAGCCGAACAAGCCACCGAAGCTTGAGATCTCGCCGCTGCGAGTTTTTCGGCTCACGGCGATGACCACAGCGAAAGCACCGAGGTTCATAAAGCCGTACACCAGCAGGTAGACAACCACGGCGTTGAGTGCCGACCCGGCAGCTTCGGCCTCGCCCGCAAACGCCAACGGCATCAGGATGAAACCACCCTGGCTGACTGAAGAGTAAGCGAGCATGCGAACAATGTTGGTCTGACGCAGAGCGAGCACGTTGCCCACCGTCATCGTCAGCGCCGCAAGCACCCAAATGAACGGCTGGTAGACATCGGCCGCGTTCGGCAGGGCGAGGTAGACAATCGTCACCAGGGCAACGAAGCCAGCCGCCTTGGATGCCACCGATAGGAAGGCCGTAACCGGAATGGGGGCACCTTCGTAGGTGTCTGGTGCCCAACTGTGGAACGGAACAGCCGAAATCTTGAAGGCGAAACCACTGATGATGAAAATGACGCCGACAACTTCAATGCCGTTCAGATTTCCATCACTCAACGAGGCCCCAATTTCAGAGAGCAACGTCGAATTGGTCGAACCAAACAACAGGCTCATGCCGTACAGCATGACTGCAGAAGCAAACACCCCGAGCAGGTAGTACTTGACGCCTGCTTCGTTTGACTTCGAGCTGCGCTTGTTCCAGGCAGCCATCATGTAGGCCGGAATCGAGAGCAGTTCAAGCGCAACGAAGATGCTGATGAGGTCACGCGAAGAGGTCATCATCACCATGCCGAGTACAGAGCACATCATCAAGACATAGAACTCACCCTGGTAGTACCCGCCTTCTTCCAGTTCGGTCTGGCTCATCAAAATAACGACGTATGCCACCAGGAGGAAGAGCGCCTTCATGATGAGTGCATATTCATCAATGACATACCGGCCTCCAAACATCGATCGCGAGTCGTCACCGATGACGAATAGCGTGACGACAGGGATGAGCGCAGCCAGCATCACGAACCCCGTGAGGGTGGCCATGATCCACTTCTTCGACTCAGAAATGTTGAGGTCGATAAGGAGGACGATGTTGATGCCCGCCACGAGCACGAGCTCGGGCGCGATGGCATGCCAATCAATAGTTGGAGCGACCCAGTCGGTCACTTGTGCGAGCAGAGCAGCGAGCATCAGCCCAGTGACTTCCCGAGGGTTTCCACCATGGCCTGAACGGCCGGGTCCATGACCTTGAACATCAGTTGCGGGTACACACCGAAGACGACAATGGCGACGAGGAACGGCGTCCAGGCAATCCACTCGGTGAGTTGCACGTCCTTGATCTCTTCGTGCTCATGGGTGTCCGCATCGGCGTTGGCTGCCGAACTGAGGCTGTGTGCCATGGCCTGACCGTGATCGTTTGCACCGTGACCGGCGTCGATTTCAGCGGTCGAGTGACCTTTGAACTCATCGCTCGGAACACCGAATGCGGTGCGCTGGTACAGCCACAGAAGGTAGGCGGCAGCCAGGACAGTGCCTATCGCAGCGATGACCATGAGCGTCCGGAACAACGGCTCGCTGAGCCCAAAGTTTGGGTTGTAGGCCGACAGAATGGCCGGAAATTCACCCCAGAAGCCAGCGAGGCCAGGCAGACCGAGCGAGGCCATCGAGGCGAAGCCAAGAATCCAGCCCATCTTCGGCATCTGGATGAGCAGTCCACCCAGACGTCTGATCTCAAGGGTGTGGAAGCGGTGCTTCACGGAACCAGCGACAAAGAAGAGCATGCCGGTGATCAAGCCGTGAGCAACCATGCCGAACAGGGCGGCGTTGATGCCGAACGTGGTGAGCGTGGAGATTCCGAGCATGACGAAGCCCATATGAGCGACAGACGAGAACGCGATGAGGCGCTTCATGTCGGTCTGGGCGAGGCAGCCGAGCGAGCCGTAGATGATGCCAATAACCGCAAGAATGCCGATGGCTGGCGCCCATGCCTTTGCGCCTTCGGGCAGCATTGGGATGGCGATCCGGACGAAACCGTATGTGCCGAGTTTCAGCAGGATGGCGGCCAGAATGACTGAGCCTTGCGTCGGTGCCTGCGTGTGCGCATCGGGTAGCCAGGTATGGAACGGGAACATTGGCACTTTGACCGCGAAGCCCAGGAACATGCCGGCAAAGATCCAAACTTGGACGTCACGGTCGATACCGGCGCCCAGGTCGATCAGCGTGGCAAAGCCAAAGCTCTCCGCACCGGTCTGAAAGAACAGCGCAAGGAAGGCCACCAGCATGAATGCCGAGCCAAACATTGTGTAGAGGAAAAACTTGAGCGAGGCGTACTGCCGTTGCTCGCCGCCCCACACCCCGATCATGAAGTACATCGGCAGGAGCACAACCTCAAAGAAGACGAAAAAGAGAATCAGGTCTTGGGCGATGAACGTGCCGGCCATACCGGTCTGCAGCACAAGCATCAAAATATAAAACGCTTTGGGGTTACCGGCGTCGGGCATGTTGTCCCACGTATAAATCATCACGAGGAACGTGACGCACATCGACAGGAAGTACAGCGGCAGGCTGATGCCGTCAAGGCCGATGGTGTATCCCGACCGGATCACTTCAATCCATTCGGCGTCGACCGCGAACTGGAGCTTCTCGCTCTGTCCGTAGTCAAACTTAATGAGCGTGTAGATGCCGACCAGCAAGGTCGCTCCAGCGGTCGCGATGCCGATGGTCTTGACGCCGGACTCATCGTCCTTCGGCCAGAACATCATGACGAGCGCGCCGACGAGCGGCAGGAACGTGCCAACGGTCAGCAACCAATTGTTGTCTGTGAGTGTTTCCATGAGATTAGTAGTCGTTCTTTCAGCTCACGTTGAGGATGACGAGGACGATGGCGCCAACAGTTGCAGCGCCGAATAGCAAGGCGCCGTACTGGTTGACCTTGCCGGACTGCACCGGTTGCAGACCGTGACCAGTTTCTGAAGCGACCGTGCCTGAGGCATTGACTGCCCCGTCGACGATCTTCTGGTCGATGTTGTTGTAGACCCAGTTGCCCGCCTTCTTGCCGCTGGTGCCGACACCGTTAACGACACCGTCGATGACGTTCTGGTTTAACCAGTACGTAGCTTTAGCAAGCGGGCGGGAGACGAAATACACGAAAACGTTCTGGTAGAGCACGTCGAGGTAGTACTTGTTCTTGAGAAACAGGTATCCACCGCGCGCGATCCTCGAGCGCTCGGTGAGACCGACAAGTCGCGGGTTCTTGTTCTTGTAGAACGCGATGCAGAAGCCGATGGCGGCGGCGTAGCCGAGTGCGACGACACCAAGCGACAGCAGGATCTTGCTGAGCTCAGGGACAGCGTGCTTGACCTTCGGGAAGTAGCACACTGTGCCGGGCTCGGGGGTGGTTCGGCCGCAGCCGGTGGCGTAGGCGTCCTTGCCGTCTGCGCCTGCTTCGGCTGCAGGTAACGGAGTGACTTCGAGCAGTTGGATGCTTTCGCCGGCGTGCCCCGCCGTCTCGCCAATGGCGACAGGTTCGTAGCGGGGCTCGACGTACTTCTTGAGCAGCTCAACGCCTTCGCCCAGGTTCGCCCCTAGGGCGTCGCCGGCCAGCGGCGTCGGGTTAACGAAGCCAGACGTGAGTGCCAGGAAGGCGAGGATCACAATCGGGACGAGGATCAGCTTGCCGGACTCATGTGGTCCGTGATCGTCGTGTTCGTCTGCGTGGTGGCCGCCATGGGCAGGATCGCCTTCGGCATCGTGTTCAATGTCGTCGCCCGGCACATTCGCCGCGGCGCTCAATGATCTCGGCAGGGCAGCGACCAGATCGGCCGAACGAATTGCCGTCTCACGAAACTCTGTTGCGTATTCGTCGTGACCGCCGTCGTCGTGATGGATGCCAGCGG
>Ga0213868_10006003_pt1 | contig 10807 bp, 8 predicted proteins | sample PICome_9_FD_160087 | JGI IMG/M metagenome (GOLD analysis project Ga0213868, IMG submission 160087) | Coastal seawater microbial communities near Pivers Island, North Carolina, United States - PICO127 | ecosystem: Environmental > Aquatic > Marine > Coastal | place: USA: North Carolina | collected...
CGCGGGGTGGCCAATGGCTTGCGCCGCGATGGCACGCCCTTGGATCCGAATGGCACCCATCCTTTGGAGGTGTGGACGGGGATCAACTTTGGAATCGCCAGCTATTACCGCTTGATGGGGGAGGGCCCAACGGCAGAAGCGATCTGCTCCGCGGTGGTAACCCAGGTGTATGCCGGTGGCTTGCAATTCCGCACGCCAGAAGCGATCACGGCCGTGAACACCTTCAGGGCTTGCCACTACCTGCGGGCGATGGCGATTTGGGGCCTTTGGGCCACGCACACGGATTGGGAAACGATTCCGGGCGCGCAGCGGGGATGAAGCCGTGCTCCAGCTACTTTGATCATGTACGCTTTTGCGTACGTATTGATCATTGGGGTTGAAGTGGCTTCGATTTCCGTGACTGAAGCGCGCAAGCGTTTGTTTGCCTTGGTGGATGAAGTGGGTGAATCCCACGCACCAGTGGAGATCCACGGCAAGCGCGGCAATGCCGTGTTGGTGTCGGAGGAAGATTGGAAGGCGATTCAAGAAACCCTTTATCTCACCTCGATTCCCGGCATGCGGGAGTCGATCCTTGAAGGGATGGCAGCACCGGAATCTGCGCTCAGTGAGACCCCTGGCTGGTGAGCTGGCGCGTGTTGTTTACCCGCCAGGCTCAGCGGGATGCCCGCAAGCTCGGTAGCGCCTCTCCTGCGTTGAAGGCCAAAGCTGAACGTTTGCTTGCCTTGCTCCAAAGCGATCCTTTTCAGAAGCCTCCTCCCTATGAAGCCTTGGTTGGAGATCTCAAGGGTGCCTATTCCCGCCGAATCAATATTCAGCACCGGCTTGTCTATCAGGTGCTTGAAGACGAGCAGATCGTGAAGGTGTTGAGGCTTTGGACTCACTACGCATGAGGATTGGCCTTGCCGGCTTGTTCTGCACGCCATAGGGTTTGAGCATGCACGCGACTGGAACCACAACCAAAAATGCTGTGGCCGCGATTCGAGAGCGGAAAAGGGAGGAGCGCGTCCAAGCCCTCAGGAGCAAAGCCAGCTCATTGCTTTCACATTTTGATGGGTGCAGCCTCTGGTTATTTGGCTTCTTGGCGCGGGGAGATTGGGATGCTTTTTCGGATGTAGATGTGCTTGCGGTCGGCCGTGATCAGGAATGTGCTGATCGATTGTCGGATCAGGTTCTTGCCTGCGGGATGGCGGATGACGTGATCGCGCTCACCGTGCAGGAGTGGCAAAAGTTGCGCCAGGGGCATGACCCCTATTGGCGTGCGATCGCTGTAGATAGCGTCTGCCTGGGCGATCGATGAGTGCACGGATCGACGTCATGGTGCAGTACAGCGAAGTCCAGCAATGACAACACAACTCGCTTTTCAATCGTCGCTGCCACGTTCGGGATCGACTCTGTTCAGCAACATCGTGGGGCAGAACCCTGCCTTTCATGTGACCCCAACATCGGGGTTGTTGGATCTGCTTTATGTGGCCCGCGGGCAGTTCAGCCGCGGCGAGGAATTTAAGGCGCAGAGCCGAGAGGAGATGGAGCGGGCCTTCATCGGCTTTTGCCGCGGAGGGCTGGAGGGCTATGCCAGTGCCCTCACGGATAAGCCCTGGCTGTTGGATAAAAGCCGCGGTTGGAGTGTGCATTACGCCTTCCTGGATGCGTTTTATCCCAACCCCAAAATTGTGTGCATGATCCGCGATCCCCTCGACATTCTCTGTTCGATGGAGCGCAATTTTCGCAAGGCAGGATTGCGTGATCCCGGGATGGTGAATCACAGCGAGATGCTGAACACCAGCTTGGAAAAACGTTTGGATCATTGGGTGGTGTCGCCGCCGGTGGGTTTGGCGATGGAGAGGTTGCAGGAAACGTTGCGCCAGGGCATTGATCAAAAGATTTTGTTCATTCGCTATGAGGATTTATGCGCTAACCCGCGTTTGGAACTGGAGCGTTTTTATTCCTATGTAGGCCTCCCCTATTGCCCTGCCCATGATTTCAACCATGTGGAGCAAATCACTGTTGAAGATGATGAGGTGTATGGGGTGTTTGGTGATCATCAGATCCGCCACAAGGTGGAACCGCAGCCCAGCCAGGCTTTAGAGGTGTTTGGACCGGGCTTATGCGATTGGATTCGTGAGCGCTACGGCTGGTTTTATGAACGGTTTGGGTGAGCTAAATGCCGAAGCGGCGCAATTGGATTCGATTCACGCGCAGCACACAGGTTTGAAGTCTCCTGGGGCGATGCGAGATTAGATCCAAATCGGTCCCAATTTCAATACCTCGCTGGACGAGTTGTATGACGGGGCTATTCAGCCTTCTCGGTGCAATCAGCCATGAGCCGAATTTTGTTCGACACCCATCTGCTGCTGTGGTGTCTCATAAACAATCTTTATACTAGTTCTTTTCGGCCTGTAGTCGCCAAATAAGGTGCGAATGATCCCACAGTTGGTTGAGTAACAAGAATTGTCCTTTAAAGCCATATCTTTGTCCTAATTCGAGACCCCAAGGATCGATCAAGCTGCCATCTATTTGGGGCCTGCGAGCGAAGTAGCTCACAGTCGTGTCGGTAATAATGTTTACGTGAGTTGGGTCTTGGAAGCATTCAGGATGTGGGAATGCAGGGGTTCGTGCGTAAAATATACCTTGAGGTTTCAAGACACGCCAAATTTCGCTCATCGTTTCAATAAAAGGGTTCGTCATTTCACCATCCTTCCAAAGTGATCTCGGTAAATGTTCTAGAAAGTCAAAAGCAGTTACAACATCAACACTGGAGTTTTCAAGAGGGATCGTTTCTATGCCGACCCAGCAATTCAATACATTTTCGCCTATTGCTTGAGAATCAATCCCAATGACGCGATCAGCGTTAAAAGGATTGGCTGGATGAGGACCGCTCCCTAGATCGAGAGCAATGGTTTCGCTCATGTCAAAGCCTCCTCTAAGTCTTTGTATAAAACTTGATCCACTGAAAAGCCCATCGCACCCATTAATCGTTGTCTAACTAGTAGCTCCTCTTCCTTGCTGAGCAAGCCATTGGAGAAACGCTTTTCTAGGGAGCTAAAGGCGCGGACGTGGGTGAGAGGGGTGCAATCGATGGCAGCAAATCTCCAAATATTGAGGTGAGCGGCGCAGAGAGGCATCGCGAATCGATCGAGGCCATACCCACTGCGTACGCCTTGGAGAAACGGCATGGAGGCATCGAGCAAATCACGACGCAAAAAAGGAGCCATGATTTCAATAATCGGTACTCTGTGCAGACTGCTGCCCACCCTTTGGCGTAACCAGCCGTATTCCTGGCAAAGGCTGCTGCTAAAACTCACCGCCGGCTGGGCGGCACTGAGGTTGTAAATGCGAGCTGTGGCCAACAAGGTTTGGATGTCGCTGCTGCGCAGCAAGACGTCGTCATCAATGAAGCCCATGTAATGACCAGGCCCAGGAGGAGGGAGCTGGCGCCAGGCTTCTTCCATCAGATGGCCTTTGCATTCAGTGGCCACACTGAGCACCTCAAACCCGTGGGGGTTGCTGCCCGCTTTGAGGCCTTCACCCGTCCAATCAAAGAGCACCACCCGGCAGGGCAAGGGTTGATCCAACACCACGCAGTGCTTGCCGCGTTCACAGGCAATCACCACCAGGTCCTCGGCGCTGGCCCCTGGATTCACGATTGGAGCCCCTGCGTTGATCGGATCGTGTTGTTCAAGCTGCTGAACAGCAGCCAGCATCTCTGGCAAAAACTGATCGCTATGGCTGCCCAGCACCCAACGGGCCCATTGTTGGCGTTCCGCTTCCGGGCGATCTCGCATCAAGGGAGGGAAGTTGGGTGTGGGAAGTGTCATGGTTGAGACCCGTGAGGCGCCGCCTCCGCCACACCTCCCAGCAGCCGCTGGGCTAATTCCAGAAAGGCCCAATCGGCGGCATAAAAGCGATGCAATGCAGCAATGGCTTCTGGGCTGAGTTGATCCCGGTGCAGACGTCTCCAGGGATTGGCTTGTTCCAGGTTTTGGGACACATGTTGCGGGGTGGTGTCGAGCTGGATGCCAGCGGATTGGCCCCATTGCTGTAGGAGCCAATCGATCTGCTCCATGCCCAAAACAGTGGCGTAGGGCCGGGGGTCGCCGCCGAGATAGCTCACCTGGGGAATCGTGTGGTGGCTCCAATCGAGATGGCACTGAATCCATGCCGGTAGCTGCAGCGCAGCGGCATTCATGGCCTCTACAGGATCAACGTTGTCGTCAAAGCTGCGTACCCCTTGCTCTGCAAACAGCTGTTGGTGGAAGGCAAGCGCCTGTTCGTAGGCCTGTGGGTTGCCTTGGCAAAGATCATCAAATTTGGCATGGATGCGGCCGCTGGTGAGCTCTATCAAGTGGCTGCGACAGGCCGACACGTAGCGATCAATTGGATCGCGCCAGATCGCTACCAAGGCTCGGTGCTCTGCGACGGCGCTGAGCTCAGCTGGCCGCAGCCAGTGGGTGCTGGGCAATACGGCCTGATGGATGTCTGCAGTGAGCTGTGCCGTAGGTGTCCCCTGCAGTTGCAGCCAGGCGCGCTTGAGAGTGGAGCAGCCATTTTTAGGAATCCACACCAAGCCAGCATCGGCGCCTAGAGGCAGCAGGGGCGTAAGGGTTTCGCCTTGGCGCAAGCGCAGCTGAATCTGGGCCCAGTCTTCTCCGCTTTGAGCACGCAACCCTGGAATCGGATCGCTGGCTAGTAGCTGAAGAGGTGCTGAGGATGAGCTGTTCATCAGGCGGCCGCGCTTGATTGCTGGGCCAACGGCAAAATTTCGCTGGGTTGTTGGCCCACGCTTGGTGTTCGCCGGCAGATGGTTTCCACTGCGGTTTGGAAGGCCTCTGCCACGCTTTTATCAAGAAAAAGGCGCTGCTTGCGTTCTTGAATCGCTTGTTTCATCGCTTGATAAAAGGCAGGATCGTCGAGCAGTTTGCTGGAGATGGCGATGTAATCGTCGGCGTTGTTGGCGATCAGCTCAGGGAGCTCGAGCACCTCGAGCATGGCCACGGTGTGGCGGCCGCGCATGAAGGCTGTGGGCAAGGTCACCACAGGGCAGTCCAGCGAGAACGATTGCAAGGAGCTGTTGCCACCGTTCCAATCGATCGTGTCGATGGTGTGGTGGCTGATCGCAAACAAACCCATGAAGTCGCCGTAATCGAGTCTGGGCAGGATGCGCAGATGGTTATCGATCTCTAAGCCGCGCTGCTCGAAATGGGGCTTCATCCGCTCGAGCAAACGCTCGGCGATGCCACCACTGCCCATGTGGCCTACGAGCACGATGAAGGCCTCGGGGTGACGTGAGGCAATCTCCGCAAAGGTCCAGTCGTTACGCGGCAGGTATTTGAAGGTGCTTTGCAGCGAATTGAGGATGGGCCGATCGCGCGGCAGGTCGTATTTGTCGTAGAGGAGCTGGCCATCGTGAATGGCGGCGGGGATTTCGTAGTTCAGTCCTGTTTTGGGAAGTCTGTACAGGGTTTCGCTGTAGTGAGCCTCATTGCCATCCGGTTCCATGTCGGCGCCCGATAAGTAGTAGTGGATGGTGCGCGAACCGCTACTAATCGGATGGCCCCAGCCCTGACCTTGCACGGGCGCGAGCTGCAACACCGAGGTGACCTTGCTCGAGGGGTGCATGCCGATATCGGTAAAGATCAAGAGATCGAGCTGGTCGTCCAGGATTTGCTGGAGCATCGCCTCGGGGTTTTCGGCCCGCAGCGGCAGATGCCGGTAGGTGCCCAGAGCCGCGAAGCGTTGGCTGCCGCTGTCTTCTCCATCAGCGGTGTTGTAGGCGAAGATCTCGTAGCCAGGATTTCCGGCAATCCCTTCCAGCCAACCGAGGGCCCAGATCGAGCCGTTGTGGTTGATCAAATGGGGGGAAATCACGCCTACGCGCAGAGGAGATGTATCGGCGGGGTTGCGTTGGGGTAGGGGTTGCATGAACGCTCCCAGCCTGGGGCGCAGGATCCGGTCAAGGATGCCGGCATAGAGCTCCTGCAAAGGCCGATCGTCTTCCATCTGATAGGCGAGATAGAAGTTGGTGAGCGACCAGGCATGGGCATAGAGCAGCTCCCAGGCGGGATCCTCCTGGGTGATTCCCTCTAGGAGCCCGTAGAGCTCTGCGCAATCATCCTCCCAGCGCTGTCGGACTGTGCTTACTTGCTCGTCTGTGCTGTAAAGCACTGGCAACGCATGCAGGCGTGCCATCAATTGCACGCGCCGATCGCTATGGCATTGATCAGCGGCGGTGAGCCCTTCCTCGTAGCGATCAAGTTCTGTGAGGCAAGCGATTGCTCCCTGCAACCCCACGACCTGTTCAAAGGCGGAGAGTCCGTTGATCGCACCAAACAGCTTGAATTGCTCTAAAGCATCGCCATGGCGTTTCTCTTGAATCAGCGCTTGGGCGAGGTTTTGGCGTGATGGCTTGAAATCGGAGGCAATGGAGAGGGCTTGGCGGTAGCTGGCCATCGCCGGCTCCATTTGCTTGAGATTGGCGTAGGCCAAGCCCATGTTGTTCCAGGCATCGGGGTAGGCAGGGGCGTGCTCCAGGCAAAGCCGAAAGGCTTCAATCGCCTCGGGGTCGCGCTTGTGATCCCTGAGCAAATTGCCAAGCGAAAAGGCGGCTTGGGAAAAGTTGGGTTGGTCACGCAGCAGCAAACGCAGTTCCCGCTCGGCGGCCTCAGGATCACCTGAATCAATCAGGGCTAGTGCTCGGTTTTGCCTCGCTTCTCCAAACCCAGGGAAGAGGGCAATCGCTTCGTTGTAGAGGCGGAGCCCCTCCTCCGTATTGCCTAAAGCGCGGCAGGCATTGCCGCCGTTGAACAACACATAGGGGGTGAGAAACCCCCTTGTTTGGGCTGCTTCATAGGAGCGCAACGCCAACTCGTGTTGATTCAGCAGGCCGTGGGCAAGGCCTTCTAAGTAAGCGATCTCACCGGCATGGGGATGGCCTTGCAGGGATGCGGTTTGATCAAGAATTTCTTGCGGCCGGTTTTGGCTTAGCGCTTCATAGAGGTGGGCCAGACCCGCTTCCGGAGAGTTGTGGTTGGGCCACTGCCCGCTGGGAGGCTGGAGTTCGGGCAAGGGAGGCTGCTGTAGCTGCTGCTGAGCGAGAGCTAACTGTTGCTGGAGATCCAGCAGTTGTTGCTGCAGTCCAGAAATCTGCAGGTGGCGATCGCGCAGCTGTTGGAGTGGATCAACAAGGGCATCTGCATCGGCTGCGGCCAGGGGGCGCACCTTGTCGCTGCGGCGGCGGGGTATGGCGTAGTTGTAAGCCTTGAGATCGTCTGCGTATAAGCGTTCAAGCAGGGCTAACCCCTCTTTGCCAAAGGCGTCGTCCCAGCGTTTGCCTAAGCGTTGGCGGTAGCGCTGGTCGTAGGTCTGCAGTTCTTTGCGAATGCGCAGCAGGCGATCCGCTGGGAGAAGTGGTTCGAGGAGGGGCGGCAACTGCTTAATCAGCTGATCACGGTCGAGCCATTGGTTAAAAAAGCTTCCATCACCAAGACACTCCGCTTGGGGCCTTAGGTGGCCATCGTTTTTTAGCAACTCCCAATGCTCGCTGAGGTAGGCGAGGAAATCATGAAAGCGGCAAGGCTCTGCTGGATTGTTGCTGCAACTGGCTTGCACCGATGCATTCAGGGGCGCGTAAGCGGGATCTGCCAGATGAAGCTTGTCGTGCCAAAACGAAAGCAAGCGCTCTCCCGGATGGCGGGTTACGGCAAGCCTTAGTGCGTGGGGATCGTCTAGAAGCTTTTTCTGCTCCTCACTAGAAAGGTCAGTGAAGGCGGGTAAGCCATGCCGATTGGCCCGGTGGATGGCAAGGGCAGGGCGCGTTTCACCGATCGCGGCGCCTTCAAATGGTTCGCGGCCAGAGGCAATCACCGCCAGCCGCTTCAGCAACGTAGAGCTTGTTTTGGGAATTGGTGCTAAGCACCAACGCTGTTCAGGAACGCTGAGCACTGCGCCAGGCAACAAAGAAACAGCGCTCATCGCCTTGAAAGAAGGATCGAACGAATGTATCGGCTTTTTGCTTGGAAAGCTCATCAAGGTGGAATCTAGATTTGAGACAAGGTTTGGCTTGATCAAGTGCGGAAGATTGGCTTGCCTAGGTGGCTTTGGGATTGAGATTTTAAAAATGATTCCAATCGTGCTGGTACCGGTGAGACTCACGCGCTTTTTCGCTGTTTCTCAGGAAAAACTCAGCAAAGTGAATTTCTATCAACAAATTCATTCCAATGCTTTTCCTCCTTGGATCTGTCCTTAAAGCAGGTGGATTCCGTCGGGGTGGAACAAAGCGAAAGAGTTCTCGAACTAAACGCTGGAGCCGTGCCTCAAGGGTGGTTCTAATGAGTTGGGCCGTTGTTGGACAGCTTGGAACTGTTGGTGTCCTTCTTCAGCATCTTGATGTAAAGCCTGTTTTGGCTGACACCGTTCCTAACAGCTACGGAGGAACTCCTACTGGAGTAGGTGCAAGCAAAGATGAACCTACTACTTTTAACAGTAGGGGATCTATGGCGATCGGATATGCTGCTAGTGCAGGATATGAAACGGACAATATAGGGAATGCTAAGGGTATAAATAATGGAAGTTCTATCGCGATTGGAACGCTCACAAATGCTTCTCAATATGGTGCTGTCGCTATTGGCATTGGCGCTGTCACAAACCGAGAGAATCAAATTGTTTTAGGGGCTTCAACTAATCTCGTTGGAACGAGTGGCTTTACTTATGCCAATGCAAACAAAACAACAGTTACTGTTCCAAATCTTTCAGGTTCTAGTTCTGCACTCGTAGCTGCCAATGAAGATGGAACGTTGTATCGATATGAAGGTGCAGGTGGATTAGATAATCTGGATTGTGTGGGTGTAGGCGATAACGCCGTTTGTTATGGCATAGGCGCAAATGCCACAGGTAAAAACACGACTGCTATTGGTGCGTATGCCAATGCGGCATCATCAACTGGAACACAGATATTTGGTGCCACCGCTATTGGATCAAGTTCTGAAGCACGTGGCACAAATTCCACCGCTGTTGGTGCTGAAGCTAAGGCACAAGCCAACAGAACTACCGTTTTGGGGGTGGGGGCAACTGCTGCAAGTAATGGCTCTTCAGCAGTTGGGTATCTTGCGACTTCTTCTGGCTACCGAAGCCAATCCTTTGGTGCTTATTCGAATGCAACTCAAAATTCGGCGTCTGCATTTGGTTTTCAAGCGCAGGCTCTCGGAAACCGATCATTAGCTTTTGGTGCTTATTCAAATGCAACTGATAATGCTGCAATCGCCATTGGAGTTAGCTCCAGTGCAACTGGACTTCAATCTTTAGCCATTGGATCCAATGCCAGTGCTACAGGCCAAAAAGCAATTGCATTAGGCAGTCAATCTCAAGCCAATGCTTTTAGGTCCACGGCCTTCGGTACCCTTAGCGTTGCCAGTGCGGCAAATGCACAAGCCATAGGAAGTGAGGCAAATGCATCCCAAGTTAACTCTACTGCCGTTGGAACAGTTGCCAAGGCTAGTGGTAAGTACGCCAGTGCATTTGGAACATCGGCCAATGCCAGTGGCCTAGCTTCGATGGCCTTTGGCGCAGGTGCGAATGCCAGCGATACTGGCGCGATTGCCCATGGCGTGAATTCGATAGCGTCTGGAGCTAATTCATCAACCTTCGGTACAGCATCCACCGCAACTAAAGAGGATGCCATCGCTTTTGGATATTCAGCAGCAGCTTCTGGAATTGATTCGATTGCTATTGGTAAATCTTCAATTGCTAGCAACACAAACGCAACAGCCATTGGTACAGAAGCCAATGCAAGTGGAGTTAATTCAAGTGCTTATGGCGATAGTTCAATAGCTAGTGGGGCTGATAGTTCAGCATTTGGATTTAATGCGAAAGCAACCGCATTGGATTCAACGAGTTTTGGCGTTTCAGCAAGAGCATTAGCGAATCAATCCATTGCTATCGGACGAGCCTCTAAGGCCAATGCAAGCGGTTCTGTCGCAGTTGGTCACGTGGCAGTTGCTTCAGGTTATCGCTCCTCAGCTTTTGGCAAAAATGCTAATGCCAGTGGCACCTACTCCACATCCATTGGTGCTTTTGCGAATTCTGCTAACAATGATGCTCTAGCAATCGGCTACTCATCACTTGCCTCCGCAGAAGATGCAATTGCTATTGGTACATTCTCAGTAGCAAGTGAAACCAATTCAACAGCGATTGGTACGGAAGCCAAGGCTACAAAGGTCAATTCCAGTGCTTTTGGTGATGCCGCTGAAGCGTCCGGTAATCAAGCCACTGCGTTTGGTGCTGGCTCAGTAGCGACGAAAGAAAATGCCACAGCAATTGGAGAGAAGGCGGAGGCTTCTGGCACTCAATCAACGGCCGTTGGCAGACAATCTTTAGCCAGCATGCACGATGCCACAGCTCTTGGCACAGTCAGTAAAGCAACAAAAGAGCGAGCTACTGCAATTGGTGTTTTAACCAAAGCCAGTGGTAAGTGTTCAACAGCTGTGGGTGCCTTAGCCGTTGCTAATGGCTTCCTTTCGCAAGCTTTTGGTGCCAATGCAACCGCTTCTGGCACGAACTCCACTGCTCTTGGCAGCTATTCCAAGTCAATCAAAACGAATTCAACAGCCATCGGTACAGGGTCAGTTACCACACGTGATGATCAATTAATACTGGGTAAGAGTGATACACAGGTCACGGTTTCTAATATTGCGACCGATAGTTCAGCAACAGATGGAAGTCAGTTTGAGATGGTTGTCGCTAATGGGGATGGAACTCTGTCTGGGATTCAGGTTGGGGATGGTCTGACAATTAATAATGGTGGTCAATTAGAAGT
>Ga0213868_10006012_pt1 | contig 10793 bp, 15 predicted proteins | sample PICome_9_FD_160087 | JGI IMG/M metagenome (GOLD analysis project Ga0213868, IMG submission 160087) | Coastal seawater microbial communities near Pivers Island, North Carolina, United States - PICO127 | ecosystem: Environmental > Aquatic > Marine > Coastal | place: USA: North Carolina...
CATTACAGACAAGAATGGATATTACATGGTTAATTACGGAGTTTTATAATGGCATTTTCAATGCAAGATTTAATGGCAGGTTTGCCTGGTTCACAACCCATAAACCCTCTTTCGCCTACTGTTAATCCATTGATTAATCCTCAAATAGATAGAAAACAATTAGCTGGCGATGTTGCTAATATAAAATCAGATAAAAACCAAAAGTTAGGCATGATGCTTTATGCACTTGGCGGTGCTTTGCGTGGCGATAAAAACTTTGTGCAAAATACTTTGGCATTGCAGGAAATGCAAGAAGGTAAAGCAAAAGAAAAAGCGCGAATTGAAACTTTAAGAAAAACTGTAACCAATCCTGAATTTGCAGCTAAATACCCTTGGGCGAAAGATATGTATGATTTGGCTGGAGCAGATGCTTTATCACCAATTGTTAGTGGTATTGCTAGTTCTTATAAACCAACAACAGATTCTGTAGAAAGGTTTAGCATTTTTGACAAAAGAACAGGATTACCAACTGGAACTGTTTTAAAGTCAGAGGCAGAAACTTGGAAAAAATCTAATACTGATCCAAATTTACAACTTGGACCTCTTAGTGCCTTACCAAGAGATACAGAAAGCAGCATAGAAATAAAAGAATTAGTTGATGAAAATAATATTTTTATTGAAAATTTAACTGAAAAAGAATGGGTAAAACGAAAAAAAGCTGGAACTTTGCCGCCTGGATCTAAATTACAAAATCTTGGAACTGGTCAAAAAGCAGCGGACTCTCCAAACGAAAGATTGGATAAATCATTTGCTCCAATTAGTGAAAAATTTATTGCAAGCGAAATATTAATAACTGGGTTAAGTGATACTGCAAAAATATTAGCTGAAAATCCACAAGCGGCAAATGACATTGTTGCGGGTGGAGCAAAAGTTTATTCATTTATTGAATCTAATATAAAAGGTTTTGATGGCTTAATTACAAAAGGTAAAAATTCAGCAGTTTATAATGATGTTTCACAATCACAAACATCGTATGATTCTGGAAGAAATTGGAGTAAAGAAATAGATGATTTGGTTTCAGCAACGGGCATAACAGAATCAAGAATTATAGATATGGCTTTTGCGCTTTCTGCTTCAAAAGGGCAAGAAGGAAAAGGTTTGTCAGACAGAGATTTTCAAAATGCAATAGATATGCTTTCCAAAGGGTTTAATGCTCAACAAAAAATTGCTTTGTTTAATGATATTACTAATAGAATACAAACAGAATTTAATATAGAAAAAAATGCTATATTGCGTGTAAATCCAGAATTAAAAAGCAAATATGATGCTCTTGGAAATCTCTCATCTTTTGTAAATCCATTTATGCAACAACAAACACCACCTCCAACAACCTCAACCACACCTTTAAGTCCATTAGCCCAAAGTTTAGTTGACAAATATGGCGACTAATTTACAAAAATTAGAAAACGCTTTAATTAATGCTGATAAAGCTGGCGATACTGTTGCTGCTAAACAATTAGCTAATGAGATTAAAATGCTTCAACAGCAAGAACAAGCCGATCTTGCCAAACTAGAAGAAAGCATAGAGAGACTACCAAAAGCACCTAGACCAAGCCCATTAGATATTGCAAAAGATGTTGTTGTTTCTCCAATTAAAGGAACTGTTTTAGGATCTGCTGGCATTGCAGGATTACCTGGTCTAGCACAAAGCGGTATCAGCTCTATGATAGGTAAAGACATTTCTGAAGCACCCTCATCTATGATGGCAGCACCATTACTTAAATCTCAGGACATTATGAATTTGATTGAAAGAATACCTGGGGCTAAACGACTTACTCAATACCAAGCAAAAACACCTTTGGGCAAACCCTTACAAACGCTTGGTGAATTTGTTGGTCCAGCAATTCCTTTTACTAAACCCTTTCAAGCAGGAGGATTGAGTAGAATAGGTAGAGCATTTGGCATTGGAACAGCAGCGGCAGCACCAGCTTATGCTTTAGAGGATTACCCATACGCTGCGATACCAGCATCATTACTAGCTGGGGGCGGTGTAGCATTAGCAACAGCTCCATCAAGGGCAGCAGAGGCAGCAAGGGCTGTGTTAAAAGATGTTAGCGATGAAGAACTTGCATTAGCCAAAGAAGTTCAAAAACAAGCTAATGCTCTTGGTATTCCAATGACAGCGCCAGAAATAATTGACAGCAAATTATTAAGAGATCTTGGTAATTTGGTTTATGGCTCTGGCAAAGGTGGTGATGTAATGTATAGATACATTGCAAATAGACCAGAAAAAATAAAAGAAGTAGCTGCTGATTTAGTTGAAAAAATAGGAAAAAATCCTGAATCTTTAAGAGGAACTTACAAAGACATCAGTGAAGTTGCGGAAACTGCAATAAAAAATGTAAGAAAGGAAAGAACAGAAAAAGCACAACAATGGTATAAAATTTCTAACGATGAATTTGTTGAAGAAGATCAGGTATTAAGCATTATTGATAGAATAGAAGAAACGATTAAGGGTTTAGACAAAGGCGACCCAACAAAACAAAAATTATTAAATTTAAAAAGAAGTTTAATCAAAAAGGAAATAAAGCCAAAAGATCAACCACAAATCTTAGATGAATTTGGAAAACCAATCATTACCCAAGCACCAAAAACAAAAATTATTCCTCAAACAAACATTAATACTTTAGATAATATTTTAAAAAGATTTGAAGACATGGTTGTTGATTCAAAGGCTGGTATTGCTCAACAAGAAAGGTTTGTAGAACAAAACGCAAGAAGATTATTTAGCAATCAAGAAGGTACTGGTGTTTTAAATTTTATTGATGAAACACTAAGAACAAATCCAAACTACTCTAAAGCAAAAGATATTTATGCGCAGTTATCTGATGAGTTAGTTCAACCTGTCATAGATAATATTGCTCCACTAGCTAAAAACAATATAGCGCCAGACACAATAAAGCGTTTTATTTTTAATCCAGAAAGAAACAATGTTAATGATATAAGAAAAACTTACGAAATTTTAAATAAAACAGACCCTAGCGCTTTTCCTAACATTGTTAGAACTTATGTAAAGTCTGCGGCAAATAAAAAACTTGTAGATAAAAAAGGTGGTGAATCCTTGGCAAGCGGTTTTGACTTATGGAAAATGTTAGCTGGCACAGATGATGCCGCTGCAAACCTCAATACAGCCTTAAAAGGTGTAGCCGAGGCACAAGGCGCAAACCCGAATAATTTGGTATTAGGGTTTCAAAAGTTTAACGAAGTTTTAAAAAGAACAGCAAGACTTGCAAATGTAGATAACCCAAGTTCACCACCCAAAGAAGGATTATTATTAAGAGATATTGCTCAAATTGGTTCTTTTATGTGGCACGTTAAATTTGCAGCTAAATTTGAAAGATATACTCAGAATAAAACCATTGAAGATTTGGCAAACATATTTGTAAGACCAGACTCAGTAAAACAATTAGAAAAACTAGCCAAGATTAATCCAGCCTCCGAAGAAGCACAAAGAATTGTAAGAAACATATTGTATGTGACTAACAACATAAAAACTCAAGAAGAAAGAGACAGAGAAGCATACATAGAGAAATTGCAAAGCGGAGATGTACAACCACAGGTGGCAATACCCGCCCAATAACCCATGCCCCTTGCAACAGAACGAGTTGGTCGTTTTGGTGAATATCTCACAGCAGCCATACTCTCTCAAGTTTGTGACACAGTAGCAGTTGTTCCCCACAACGCATCCGCGGACATCATCTTTGAACACAACTTAAAGCTGTATAAATGCCAAGTCAAAACCCAATCTAAAATAGAAGAACATAGAAACAACTGGCGGTTTGATATGCGCAAAGGCCAAAGAGTTGCTCATAGAAAATACAAAGATAATGAAATAGATTTATTTGCTTTTGTTTCTATAACTCACAGAAATGTGGTGTTTTCTAAACCTTTAGACCAAGCTCAACTAACCATCAACGATGAACACATGAAGAACAATGATGCTATCAAAAACATCAAAGATATATTAAAAAATCTTAGTTAAAGATTCTCAATATCAAATTTAACTTCTTGATCCTTGTAATGCTTAACGGAGTGTATTCCTACTTGTAGGAAATACTCCGCTAATGCTTGAGGATCTTTTTTTTTCAACCCAGCTACATCTATCAAAGAACGCGCAATATATCTGTTTATATAAACAGGCGTATTGTTGTTCCTTTCATTTAGAACTGGGTCTTCAAAATCAAACAAGTTCATTGCTTTACTCCTAGACCTTTACCTCTTTGGTATATGGGCCTATTTCATTACCCTCTCCGTCTACACCATGTACAAGTTGTAGTTCAAGGTCAATGTAATGCTTGGCTTTAAGTAAGTCTTCAACCTTATTAACCTTATCTCTGGTAATAAGTTTCAACACATTACCCATCGACCATGACAAACCATTTGCGTAAATATACTCAATGGGTTGTATGCCATTGCCTTTATAATGATGTCCACCTACCTGGTTATTGATCGCAAGCATATCAATGGCTTGATCCCATTCCTCTGGCGTTACATTATCTATACTCATATTCTTCTCCTTTTTTTATAAATATATTTGCATATCATATAACTTTAGTGTAAATTTAACAACATTCAAATACAAAAAGGGAGTATTAGGAAATGACAGACACCGATAGAGTCTTTATAGACACTAAGCAACTAGCTAAAAGGTGGGGCAAAAATCCACACGCATTATCAAATTTAAGGCGTAAAGGTGGTGGCCCTAACTATTATAAGATTGGCGGTAAAATTCTTTATGATCTAACAGAGATCAAGGAACTAGAAGAAAGCTCATACATTTCCAATGGCTCACGCAATATTTAGCCCCTCATCTTCAGATCGCTGGTTTAAATGCCCAGCGAGCGCGTACCTAAACTATTCAGCAGAATATAAGGTAGGCATACCTGCGGCTACAGGAACACTCATCCATGAGATGTGCGAGATGCTATTAAAAGGCAGACTCAAGGACATGACATTGCGTGACTATTGGTTAGGCAAAGTTCAAGTGGTTGAAGACTTCGAGATAGAAGTTGATGAGGATATGATTGCGTGCGCGGAAACCTATGTAGAGTACATACATAAAAGAAAAGAAGAACTCAACGCCAAGATGTTGATAGAAGAAAAAGTTTTTATGGATGAGATATCCACAAAGTGTTTTGGAACTGCTGACACAATATTAATTGGTGAAGATCGCATTGCAGTTATAGATTTAAAGTCTGGTAAGTGGGGTGTAGATGTCGAAAGGAATAAGCAGTTAATGATTTATGGTTTGGGTGCGCTCGCGCGGTATGGGGATGAGAATACCACCATGGAGCTGACCATTGTACAACCACGCGGTTGGCATAAAGATGGCCCTATAAGAACATATGAGATTTCAGCTACCAATCTGGTTGATTGGGGCTACAACGATTTGAAACAAGCTACTGATGCTTGTGACGAAGAAAACCCACGATTTGTTGCGGGAGATCATTGCAGATTCTGTAATGCTAAAGCAGATTGTGATACTTATAAAACTACTCTTGGAGAGAAATATGGTTAAACCAAAGAAAGAACCCGTCTTGTCTTACAACATAGACGATAAGGAATATACCCTATATGAAGAGGACATTACTCCGACTATAGACCCCTTGTATCAGAAAGTGTCAGCTACACTTAGATTACAAGCTACTAACGATGCTTTTTTTAATAGCATTATTGATGAAAAAATTAACGCACTACATCATTTAGTGCATAACACTAAGGGAGGTGTGTAATGTCATTAGCTGCAATTCAAAAGAAAGGTAAGATCAAGCCACCGCGCCTAGTTATTTATGGTCCAGGTGGTATTGGTAAAACATCCTTTGCTGCAAGCATGGATAAATGCATTATCGTTCAATCTGAAGATGGTATCGGAAAGATTGAGTGCGATCACTTTCCAGTAGCAAAAACTTATGAAGAGTTTATGGGTAATCTAACCTCTTTGTTGACAGAAGATCACGAATTTCGTGTTGTTTGTATTGATTCATTAGACTGGTTGGAAACTTTGTTATGGGATCATGTCTGTAAAGAAAATGGTTGGGCGCAAATAGATACGCCTGCCTATGGTAAAGGTTATGTAGCAGCTCTTGATAAGTGGAAAGATTATGTTGAGGTTCTTAATAGACTCAGAGATGAAAGGTCTATGACTGTGATACAAATTGCACACAATCAGATTCGCAGATATGAAGACCCATCTAATGATCCACATGATCGACATGAAATCAAACTACATCGTAAAGCTGCTGACTTATTAGTAGAACATAGCGACGCAGTCTTTTTTGCCAACTATAAAGTTGGAACTGTACAAGTCAAAGGCAAGATGGGTATGACTACCAAGACTGTTGCTGGCGACAGAACTATTTTTACTGAGCAAGCACCTGGCTATATGGCCAAGAATAGATATGGCTTGCCTAGTGAAATGCCTTTCGATTGGGCAACCATAAGAGAGGAAATGTTGAAATGAGCCGATTAGGAGAAGTTGCTAGAGTAAAGAGAACCTTAAAACTGTTTGATATGATCTTGAATAAACATATAGATTCTATCAATCCAGAGGACAACTCTTTACCTACTGACGGATTACATTGGCTTATTTCAATGCAGGCGGATTGTGAGGATTTAATCGAATACTTATCTGATTATGATTCTTACGATCCAGGTTAATTAATATATAGATATAAAGGGTATCAATATGGATTTTAAACAACATAAAAACGAAGATTTCTCATTGGATATGGGAGATTCAACAATAGAACCAGGTGTGCATCAAATTAAAGTTGCTCAAGAATCAGAGTTTCATGGTGAAGACCAAAACGGAAATCCCGTGGTAAAAGTAGAATTAGATTTTATTTTTCCTAAGGGTTCTGCAAGGGTCAAAGAGTGGTACATCATAAGCAGCTCTAATCCAAAAGCAGTAAATGTAGGAGTATCAAAACTTGATGGTTTATTGCAAGCGGCTGGTCTTCCAAAGTTTAGTGAAACATGGTCTACAGATGGTTTGGTTGGAAAGATTGTTATGTGTAATGTAGTTCTAAAGGAAGGAACTACTTACCTAAGAATCGATGATGACTATGGTAAAAACTATAAACCTGTACCAAAAGAGCAGGAAGTTAAAGCCGAGGTTAAAGAGCAGGAAACTGTAAGTGCGAAAGCAGATACAGACGCAATTCCATTTTAATCTAAAAAAAATGCGCCCAGCGTTATGTGGCTATTGTCGCATACCGACTGGGCCATTCCTAAAGATTGGAGAGAACACAATACATGGAGCTTGCTCTATGGAACATTTAAAACTATTACGCGAGGATAATAAGTTGAAAAGAATAGCAGTTGTGTGTGATGAAGGAATAGATTATGCAATCACACAGTCGAGAGAAACTTACTTAGATATATCAAAAAGATGTGGCACATTTGTCATGCATGAGTGGGAAAGAACAGACAGAGAACTATTATTTGGTCGCGTGGTAAATGAATATATGACTTGGGCTAATGAACAAGCTCGAACTGGTCGTATGGACAAGGTTATACGCGATGGATCTGACTAAATATAGAGTAATTACAAACAACCAAGATCATAATTTCCAACAAGGAAATAGTATCTATGATCTGCAAAATGAGATGAACAACCAAGGCTTGTATGTGAGTCAATTAGACTTAACAGGACAAGTAACGCGAGTGCCAGTCAAGTCTGCGCCTGGTGTTAGACCAGACAAAGGCAATGAGCGTAGCGGTTGGTATGTTATCAATGAGCTAGACGGAAATTATTTTGCAACTTTTGGTAACTGGCGAACGGGTGAACAACACAAGTGGTCAAGCATTAATACCAATCAACTATCAAACACTGATAGAGTAGCGCTACAAAAAAGAATGGAAGAAGCTATTAAGCGGGCCGAAGTAGCGAAGAAAGTTAGGCATGATGAAGTAGCTAAAGAAGTAAAAGAAAGATATAAGAACTGTCAGCCCGTGATCTCGCATGAGTATCTAAATAGTAAAAATGTTAAAAGCTATGGATTGAAACAACTGAACGGAAGTTTAATTGTTCCTGTTATCTCCGCAGTAAGCGGAGAGATGCGTAGTTTACAGTATATAGATAAGAAAGGACAGAAAAGATTTGTGAGCGCGAGCGAAATCAAAGGTAATGTATTTCTTATTGGGTGTGAGCAAGCAACATTAGCCACGCAAGAAAACCTAATCATTGTCGAAGGTTATTCAACCGCCGCGACAGTTTATGAGTCAACGAAAATACCGACAGTTTGTGTCTTTTCGGCGAACTTTACCATGGAAGCTGTACTCAATATTCGTAAGATTTCTCAAGCAAGATTATATATAGCCCTAGATAACGATGAGAACGGCGTAGGCGAGAGGAAAGCTAACGAGGTAGCATCTGCCATTCCTAACTGTTTCGTGCGCGTGCCGAGCGCGAGAGGAGACTACAACGATTTAGCTAAAACTCATGGATTAGATAGAGTTAGATTAGAGATATTGAATCAAGGTCTAGGTCTAACCAAACACCCTATTAGAAACCTAGTTAAAGAACCACCGCCAAAGGTTTGGCTTGTGGATAAACTGTTAGAAACATCCAAGCCTGGTATTCTTGCCTCAATTGGTGGGGTAGGTAAATCCATGATGGCATTAGATTTAGCCATTAAAGTATCGCAAGGTTCTGGAATGTGGTTCGATCATCCCATACTCAAAGGCGGTAATGTGGTTATACTATCAGCCGAGGATGACTTGGTTGAAATCCATAGACGAATCAATGCTTTAGATAAACACAATAAAAGATTTGATGCGCCTTATGATGTATTCACCCATACCATTCCAGATCAACCTGAACCTTTAATTCTTATTAGAGATGATTCAAAAGGTTTACAAATTACCGATCAAGCTAGAGAACTCTTAGCTGAATTAGAAACCATACCGAATTTAGAATTGGTCATCATTGACCCAATCCAAGCCATGAGTGGAGCGCCTATTAGTTCATCTAATGAAGCTGCTCAACTTTACTGTCAACTTTGCGCCTCTATCTCCTCGCGTTTTAACTGTTGCACTCTAAGTATTCATCATATGTCAAAGGCGGCTCTCCAAGCTGATGACGACCCGATGAATGTGCGCAGTAAGATCAGAGGCGCATCTTCTTTGGTTGATGGGCATAGGTTAGCGATAGCCTTGTGGTTAGCGAATGAAGAAGAAGCGGAGAGAATTTGTATTGACAATGGGGTTGACTATGAGCGCTTGCGCGTGGTGAAGGGCGCGGTGGTGAAAAGTAATTCATCCGAAGTTGATGTATCAATCAAGACATTGTTTAGGAAAGAGGCCGTGCTTGAGCCTTACAAAGAGAGCAACTTTAATATAGGAGATTTTTAATATGGCTATAAATATATTACAAGGCGATTGCATAGAGTCGCTAAACAAACTAGAAGATCAATCTATTAACACCTGTATAACCAGTCCACCTTATTGGGGATTGCGTGATTATGGTACTGCTGAATGGGATGGCGGAGATATAAACTGCGACCATAAGGTTGGGAGAGAAACAAGGGGTGGGTTGTCAGATAAACAAAAAACAACAAAAGGCAGTTTTGGCGATGAAGCAATTAAAAATAATCAACCATGTCTCAAATGTGGTGCAATCAGAAAAGATAGTCAGCTTGGACTTGAAGAAACGCCAGAAGAATTTGTTGAAAACTTGGTAAATGTATTTAAGGAAGTAAAACGAGTATTGCGTGATGATGGCACAGTTTGGCTTAATCTTGGAGATACCTATTCATCTCATAAGGATTGTAAAAGCACAGCGCAAAGTTTGGCAAAGGGAACTCAAGCGGAAGTTGCTCATGTTATTGATAAGGGTAGATCTGTTAGTAGGAATACAAAAAAATTAAAACAGGCTGGTCTTAAAAACAAAGATTTAATTGGCATACCCTGGCGCGTTGCATTAGCATTACAGGCAGATGGTTGGTATTTAAGACAAGATATTATTTGGCATAAACCAAATCCAATGCCAGAGAGTGTCAAAGATCGTTGTACTAAAGCGCATGAATACATATTTTTATTAAGCAAGAAACCTAAATACTATTACGACCATGAGGCTATTAAAGAAGATGCCAAGTATCCACAAGGGCCTAATTCACCTCAAAGCATTAAGAAAGGCAAAGGCGAGTTTGGTATGGATACTAGGGGTGGTCTATCAAAAATAGGAGCTCTTGCCAAAAAGAATAAAAGATCTGTATGGACAGTAACCACTAAGCCATTTAAAGGCGCACATTTTGCCACTTTTCCAAAAGACTTAATTGAGCCATGTGTATTAGCTGGTTGTCCTGAAGGTGGCACAGTTTTAGACCCTTTTGGTGGTTCTGGAACAACAGGGATAGTTGCAGCGCAACATAATAGAAATGCAGTTTTATTGGAGCTGAACCAAGAATATATAGATTTAGCCAAACAAAGAATTAATAAAGAATTAGGTATGATGGCTAATTTAAAATGTGAAAAGGAGAAGATATGATTAATTACCCATGCGGATGGTTTGATGTAGAACAATTACCCAAGGACAAAAAATGAGCGGTAAAGGAGATAAACCAAGAGATTTAGTTTATAGCCAAGAATACAGAGATAATTTTGATAAAATCTTTGGTAAGAAGAAACCAAATAAGGAGCAAAAAAATGAGACTGATTCTAAGCGAAAAAGATAAACATATTATTGTTACTGTCCTTGGTGATTACGCCACCGAGATTGATAGACAGGCCACCAAAACCAAAGAAGATTTAGA
>Ga0213868_10006016_pt1 | contig 10786 bp, 9 predicted proteins | sample PICome_9_FD_160087 | JGI IMG/M metagenome (GOLD analysis project Ga0213868, IMG submission 160087) | Coastal seawater microbial communities near Pivers Island, North Carolina, United States - PICO127 | ecosystem: Environmental > Aquatic > Marine > Coastal | place: USA: North Carolina | collected...
CCGTGCCCCGTGCACCGGGTAAAGAACAGATTTTTGTAGGGAATAGTAACCTGTAATAAGTTCTCGTTTTTGAACCGGAGAGTTCGTTTCAAATAACTGTAGCCTTTTTTCAGATTGATTCGGAGATTCAACTTAGAAGTTACGAGATACGAATATCATATGTCTTATTTCTTTTATTACCAAGTAGGGAACCGGAAATAAGCATTCACTCAATTTTTAGATAGATTCTATTGAGTATTCACAATTGCATATTCGTTTCTGGTTGCTTCTCAAAATCATACAGTAATAGTTGTATAGCAGATAATCAAGGGATGAAGATTGGTGTAGTAGGAGCGGGTTCTGTTGGTGTTGGGGTTTGTAATTATCTTTTGACTCTCGGCAGTGTACGAGAATTAGTCTTGTATAACATAGAGCTTGACAGAGCAGAAGGAGAGATACTGGATTTTTCTCATACCAACGCACTCACATTTTCGAAAAATACTAAACTGGTAGCGACCAATGATTTCGCTGACTTGGAGGGGGCTGACATAGTTACAATCGCAGCAGGTGCTCAATTGGCCAAAGGACAAACTCGATTAGATGTGGCAGAAGTGAATTGTAAAATTGGGGTTGGCATTGCAAAAGAAATTGAAAAGTATGCTCCTAATGCAATCTTGATCGTTGTAAGCAACCCATGTGATCTCGTTGCTTACTTTATAACGGCCAATACCGGCTTTCATCCGAGCAAAGTGATTAGTAGTGGTTGTGTTGTTGATACTGCTCGATTGAGGAGTATCGTTGCGAAGAAAGTGGGTATTGATCCCAAGAACATTTTCGGATACGTCATTGGTGAACATGGCAGTCATTGCTTTATTCCAAAGAGCTTGATCACTATCGCTGGTCAACCTGCAGACTACTATTGTAGTCATAATGGTTATGATCCGATTGACCCTGATGCTTTACTAGAAGAAGTGAAACAGGTAGGATTTGAGATATTGAACAAGAAACATAATACATCCCACGGTGTTTGTGCCAGTGTATTCCGCGTCATTCAGGCCATCTCTATCAATGAGCATTCTATATTACCAGTCGGAAGTTTGATTCAGGGAAAATATGGATTACATGACGTAACCTTGAGCTTACCCTCTATCATTAGTTCCAATGGTATTGATACGGTTCTCGAATATCCATTCACAAGTGAAGAGATTGACAAATTACATGATATATCCACAAGCTTGCAAAATGTCATCACAAATGTATCATCCGCCACAGGTCTCTCAACAACCAGAAATCGTCCCTTTGAATTCCCCTCTTCACAGTCAAATCTTGGAACTATTGGACGCCATGATTACAACAAGTCCATTGTGCCAACGACTCAAACACTTACCAAATTGAATGGAAAGCATCCAACTACCAATGCATCAAGAAATGCCAGTAGTTTCTGTAGGGTTCCCAAAATACATGAAAGTGTGAACTTGAAATCGCGTCACGTGGAAGAACTGCGTTTTATTCGCCATCCAAGAAATGTGTCGACTTTTATTGGTAGGATAGCATTATTTGGTTTGTCCTCGGCTGTTTTCAAATGATGTCTGTTGACAGAAGAGTATCTATCTGATTGAATCCTCTGAAAAGATCCATAAAACGTATTTTTGTGCCATTATCTATCATCACCATTTTTCTTCATTGTAACCAAGAATCAGGTGGGTTCAGTTGATGCTGTCCTCCTGAAGTAGATAATCGATATAAAGTTACAACATTTTGAATTTTTCAGATTTCCTCCAACAGAATTTATCTTATTAGAAAACCTGCAATGAATGAGGCGATGACGTTCGAGCGTCTGCTCTTTTCTCGTAACAATTTAACAACAGTACAAATCCAATCTTGGTGTTGAATACATACTGTTTTTGTTGTTTTCGCCTCAAATACTTGTTGTCAGTTTCACCATGGGTTTATCTGGAAAGGACGGATATTTAGTCTTGTACAACATTTGCTGTTGTGCAGGTTGGGCACTTGTCATCTCCTCGGCCATTCAGACACTTATGGACAATGGCATCTCCAAGGACTCCCTATCTATGATTTACGATGCTCCCGGTCTTGCTTCCACCCTCACCTGCGTACAATGTGCGGCTCTCCTAGAGATTGTTCATGCTGCTATCGGTTTCGTTCGCAGTCCTGTGTTCGTGACAGCCATGCAAGTTGGGAGCAGAATTGCGGCCCTTTTTGCTGTTACTCATTCGCCTATGGCCCAGCATCAGTTCGGTGCTGGGATGATGATTTTATCTTGGGCACTCGTCGAGGTACCACGTTACGCTTTCTATGTAGCAGCAATCATTACGGGTGATGCTACCAAAGGAACCCCCTTCCCTCTCTTCTGGCTTCGTTATTCCCTCTTTGCTGTCCTCTATCCTACCGGTATCACTGGGGAATTGACTGTGTTTCTCGCCGCATCCAAAGATTCCGTCTTTCTCAACTTCCTCGGAGAAGGAGGAGTTGATACGATGTACTACTTCATCATGTCCTTCCCTGTCATTTATGCCCCTGGAGCTCTTCCCATGATTTTGAACATGGCAGCCAATCGCAAAAATGCCTTCAAGAAGAGATTTGCTAAACCACCACCACCTCCAAAAGGACTTGTTTGGCCTATGGACCCCAAGAAGAACGAGCGAACATCTACTCCTGTTGCAAAGGCCATCCTTGCCGCCGCAATTGGAGCTGTAAGTCCTGAAAAAGCGGAAAAGGCAATGAAGGAGAGGAATTGGAGGTTTGGTTACGTGAAGCATTTCATCACCATGGTGGAAGAGCAGATGAAGTCTCCTGAAAATGCGTTGAAAGTAGCAGAAGCTGGCTTGGCAAAAGCATATGAATTGTTTGAGTTTGTCGATGGAGACAGCACTACTTCGTTTGGAGAAGCTATGAAGGCAAAAGGGAAGAATCCATACAAGACTGGATTTATTAAGGGAGAAGCTCCTAAGAACAGCAATGTATTAGAAGTCCCATACAAGGGAAAGAATTTGTCAGGACAGGATTTGAAAGATCAAGTTGACAAATGGGTCAGTTATGGAACTATCGAAGAATCGGCTGGTAATGCTATCAAGAACTGTGTTGACAGACCTGGATATCTTGATTTGAGTGATCGTTACTTCGTATTGTTGGGTGCTGGTTCTGCCATGGGGCCATTCTTGGTATTGATGGCTCTGGGAGCTAATGTCATTGCTGTAGATCTCGATAGATCTGGAATTTGGGAACGTCTCATCTCTATCGCTAGAAAATCTTCCGGTACCCTTACCTTTCCAATGAAGATGGACCAGTCCGAATGCAAGACAGATGCTGCTCTGTACGAGTCTTCCGGTTGTAATTTATTTACCGACACTCCTCGCATACGTGATTGGGTAATGGATATATACCCTAATAAGCAATTGACAATCGGAAGTTATGCTTATCTCAATGGTGCCCTTCACGTTCAGGTTTCACTTGCTATGGATGCGATTTGTAAGGATTTGAGTGAAAAACGCAATGCTAGTCTTGCCTACTTGTGCACTCCCACGGACTTGCACGTTGTAACCAAGGAGGCGCATGATGCAAGTGTAGACTACTACAAAGAATATTCCAGAAAGCCATATTGTATGCTAATGAGACTCATTGGACGGGGAAAGATGTTGAGAAAGAATGCCATGAACCCTCTACCTGGACAAGGGGGAGACTTTTACGTTGTCAACGGATTGAGTGTAGCTCAGGGTCCTAATTATGCGCTAGCGAAACGTATGCAGCATTGGCGTGCCGTCATTGCCCGTACCAAAGGAAGTATTGTCTCATCCAATATTGCACCTGCTACTTCTACCGTTTCTGTCACTCAAAATCGCACTTTCGCTTGGGCGTACGAGGGAATGCCTTACTTCAAACCCTATGAAATTTTCGCCCCGGAAACTTCGAATGCTGTCATGTCAGCAATTTTATTTTCAGATTTGAATGATCCTGATAATGCAAGCAATCCTAAAGTCAAGCTAAATAATCCCAACGAACTTTTCAAGTACGGATCATTCAATGGAGGGACTTGGAGATGTGCATACCAGGTTGACAGTATCGGTGAAGCTAGTGTTTTCATTTACTTCGGCCGGTTAGCCAAACCATACATCACTGGAGCTGTAGTAATTGGAGCTGCTGTGGGGCTCAAGCTTGCTGGCTATGTATAGATCAATAATATATTCTAAAAGAAAACAAAGTTTCTTATAATTGAATGACTTTATCGAACTATGTTCATCGAAAGCTACCCAGAAATAATGGATATGACTCCAAAAGTGACTAATCCTGCAGCAACCGCAAGCATGGCGCCTCTGATCTTGTCACTTTCAGAAGCCAATGAAGAAATATCTGAGGACGAAAGAGGCCGATTAAACCATCCTACCACCGCATTACGCTCCGCCGTTGTATTTAACACTTCATGAGGTATCTTATCCGATTTAAAAAGAACAAGGGTGGAAGCTTTGGGCTCCACATCAATGAAGTTTGGAGCTTCATTCGGAGGCAAAAAATCTCCACCCGAATCTAAATGTATACGAAGGCATCCACCATCACTTTCTTTCCATTCGTCATTGAGATACAAAAGTAGAGAATATGCTCTAAGAACAGATGCTGAATTTTGCACAGAGTCAACATGCCTTCTATAAAATCCTCCCAATGGATAATAAGCGTACAAAAGCTCTGATAAGGAGGCATCTAACGATGGGGCAGCTTTTTTCAACTGACCATTTGAATCTGTTTCATCCAATAGAGAATTACCGGATAAATCAGACCTAACACCATCTAATATATCATAAAGCTTTTGCCTAGCATTATTTGGCATTTCTTGTAGCTTATTTGGACCAAGAAAACATGTTTCGGCGACACGAATGTCCGTATTTAAAGTATTTGTTGAATCCTGACCAATCTTGGCAACTTTGAATTTTCCGAGCGATCTAAGATTCGCCACATCAGCCTTCAGTTCTAAAGCTAGCTCAGTTGGTATGAAGTTATCCAAAATAACATATCCTTTAGTATTGAGATCGTTTAAGGCATCAGTGGTGATTCGAGGAATGGTGCTAGCTGATAGGTTCAAGTGGTTCAACCTCGTATGTGACCTAGTCGGATTGATAAATGGCGTCGTGCCAATGGAAGGTGTAAAGGCGAATATATGACACACCACCTGAAGGCCAAAAGTCCATAAAAGAACCTGTACCTGATAACGAGAGTTGACTTTCATTGTTCAAGATTCATCTATTTCACTTTTGTTGGAGCTATCGTCCATCCGTTGTTTTTTGCTTGTTGCTTGTCTCTGGGTGTCATGAATGCTTCATTCTTTCGCGCGCACTAATGCGCAGCTTTATTGCACCAGCCTCTCACGCGCGCGATTCATACGAATCTATCACGACGTGGAACTATGATATGACTTTGATGGTTCTACCTTTTAAGTACACTTAATTGGAAATAAAATGAAGCTGGAAGTAGCAATCAATAGTTTGCTCTTAGCCTCAGCAGGGGCGTTTTCATTACCTGGACACTCTAACAGAGCAAAGTCTCATAAACTGCCAGCTACTGTAGAGAAACAATTATCTGGGGTTTCAGAGTTTGAACAATGGTTTTCTAAGAATCACTCAGAAGATAACAACTCTTTGAAAAATGTCAAACACTCCCATTTTTCCAATGGAAGAGGATTAGAATTTATTGGAAAGATTGAAAATATCCAAGATAAAAAACCAGTGATTAGATTATCAAAAGATTTTGTTCTTCAGAGTGTAATGGTAGATGACAAGGAAAGTCTCGAAAGTCTTGCTGATGATTGGGATTGTGACTTGGCTCTTCAACTTTTAAAGGAATGGAAAAAAGGGAAAACGAGTAATATTTATGGATACTGTGCGTTACTGTCAAGAGGCAATGATTTTACATCTGAAACATGCCCACCTTGGACTGCTCCAGATTGTATTCGTCATTGGACTGCAGATCAACGTAATTTTTTGGCAAAATCTACTCGAGGAGAACGATTGCTCCGTGTAGCCGAAAAACAAGAACAAGAATGGCATAGTAAATACAAAGCTTTATCGGAGCTTGACCAAAAAACCTTCACGAGAGATCAATTCTTTTGGGCTTTGGAGACAGTGAACTCAAGAGCTTTCAAGGGAGACTTTGGTGGAGAAGACTTGCTGAAGAAAATATCCAATTCTCTTATACCCTTCGCTGCTGCTGCTTTTGCGCTTAATTATATCCGACAAGATCCATTTGGAATGGATGAAACTTTTACTATTGCCTTGCTAGCTCTTTCCTGCGCACCAGTAGTGTTAAACTTTATCAGTGAGACCTTTGGTCTTAAAAAAATGGACGCTGTATTACTACCGTTGATTGACTCTGCAAATCATATGGAGAGCGCTGGGTCCACTATCGAATTCGATCCTATCAAAGGAGAATTTACTGTATCCAGTGAAAGAAATTGCATCGTTGAAGATCAGGACGGGAAACGACAATTTTATATCACATACGGACCAAAGAGAGACACTGAATTACTTTTAAATTATGGGTTTTTATCAAATATCGAGCTTGATGCATCTCTTACGGATGATGAACGACGAGAGATACTCGCTCAAGAATTTAACGCCAGAGGAATATAAGTCTACTATTTTTTGAAAGTCCTATTTGAGAATGCGTTGGGTTTCTTCTTTAGAATTTCATTGATCGCCGCCTTCCTCTTTCCTCCCTTTCGTTTCTTACTCTCTTCAACTGTATTAAGGCATTTGACGCATTTACAAGTTGATACACAAAATTCTCCGCTCTGAAAACAATGACAGTATAGTTTTATACAATTGGAACTCTTACATCCACACTTTGCATTGTTTGGATCCTTCTTTTTTGTTTTCTCTTGCAGTTTAGTTGGAATAATAGCTGCATTTGATTTCTTTGCTTCGTTTTTATAATTTGAAATCGATTTGTGAGATACTTTGTAGTTCTGACCATGAGGTTGAGGATAATAAAAGGGTTGACATCCTTGACCCACATTCACGAAAATCAAACGAAAAGGTGGTGGAGGAGTTTGACGTTCGACCATTTGCCTCAGAATTTGTTCTGTAGGAGAAGAACTTGTAGGGGGCATGACAGTAAAGTCATTCATCACATAATCAAACGATGAAATCGAATCGATCTCGTCATTGTCACCGCCTTCTTCGACACTTTCGTTTGTTTCGCATTCTTCACTCGACGATTCGAAACTTTCTTGACTGTTTGGCTCATCAATCGAATCATGTTCTTGAGTACTCATGGATGGCCTTATAGTTGTTCAAATAGGAACATGGACTGAATACTCATTGTCCATGTGGTCACGTTTGGCTGTTTTTGGAATCGATAGACTAACAAGGCGCAAAAGACTCGAAATCTTTTATAAGAAATTTTTGCCGCGAGAGGAGAACAGAAAAGATTTTCCGTTTTCCTGGTGTTAGAGAACCCCACAGAACCGAATCAATCAATCAATCGCTTGTTTGAAAAAGATATACATCTCCAAAGTTATTCAAGAAGCATCATGGCATCCAAAAAAATCATTATTGACTCTACTCTTCGCGCAGTGGCTCATGTTCGTTCTTCAACCATGCCAAAGGAGGTTATCAAATCAGCCTCTGCCTTCCTTTCTTCTGCCCCCTCTGGAGGAAAACACACCTTACCCGACTTGCCTTATGATTACAATGCGATCGAACCAGTTGTAAGCGCAGAAACAATGACAATTCATCATTCGAAGCATCATAATGCCTACGTCACAAACCTTAACATTGCCCTAGAGAAACTTGATGCTGCCGTTTCTTCTGGAGACGTTGCTGGAATCATCGGGCTAGAGGGAGCTCTACGTTTCAATGGAGGTGGACATTTGAATCATACTTTGTTCTGGGAGAACTTATGTGCCAAAAAGGATTCGGAGCTTAAGGATGGTCCATTGAAGAAGATGATTGATAATCAATATGGAAGTCTCGATGGACTTAAAAAGGAGTTGAGTGCCATGTCGGTTGGTGTCCAAGGGTCTGGATGGGGTTGGCTGGGTTACAATACCAAAACAGGAAGGATTGAGTGTGCCACTCGCGCCAACCAAGATCCTTTGCAACCTACAACGGGTCTTGTTCCACTTTTGGGAATTGATGTCTGGGAGCATGCATATTATGTTGATTACAGAAATGTCCGCCCTGAGTACGTTTCGGCTATTTGGGATGTCATCAATTGGGATGTTGTTGAGAAGAGGTTGATTGATGCTCAAAAGTAAATTGTTTTTTTTTGTGGAAAAGTACTTCGATTTCCCACCGATACATAATCATACATTTTATCATCTTTTTCAATCCTTAGTTCATCTGACAAATGTTTGTGAATCAATCATCATTTGCACTGTTTTTCTGACGGAATCAGCACTATTGTCGTTGAAAGAATTCTTCAGGAATAATCTCAACATATTACTTTCATTTTATGTGTAGAAAAGTAGACATAGTTGTGGTACTAAGTATACCCATAAGTACTCCATTTTGCTGTAACGAAAGTTCCCACCGACAATTTTTTTTGCTTTGGCGTTTGGCGCCTTATTGCTTATTGCTTGCTTCTTGCTTCTTGCACATATTTACACACAGTGTATCGAATACATATCTACATTCATTAGCATAAGTAATCAAACTCGAAAATGTCAGAAGGATCATTTTTACGTCTTAACTCGGCCATGTTGAACAGTGTCGAACCGCTTCAAATGTTTAGTATTGTTGGAACCATTGAAAGTTGCGATGGAACGACATTGGTGGTCAAGTCCGTTGACATGGGACAAGTATTTTTCAATGTAGACCCAGGATTTGTAATGCCAGTACCGGTAAGATTGAAGAACATTTATTTTGTTTCGCTATATGCTCTTTTTTATGCACTTTTGTTTGCTTATTTGATCCATTCGTGTTGTGTTTAGGGACGAGTTGTTGAGGTCATGGGAATAAAAACAGCCGATGGCATGGTTTCTGTAAGTAATTTCCGTTTTCAATCCAAAAACTGTTGCTGAATAGAATCTAATATCTCTTCTTTTATACATTATAGGGTTTCATTGCTCGTGATGTGGGCCCTTCAGAAGGCTTTGATATGTCACTTTACAACGATTTAATAACACAGATTATTCCAAAGTTTCCTGAACCTTTTCAAGCCTAAACATTGTGGAACGAAGAATATTGTCCGATAATTGGAAAGGGGGATACAAAAGAGATTTGTTCGTAACGTTAGATCTTATGATCGACTTTAAAATAAGAACGTCTGTTCCACGTAGAGAAAGTTTTGTGATGATTTAGCAACTCTAACTTGTTTGATTCATATACTGGTGATATTTTTTCTTTAAGGGATCGAAGAGAGAAAAGAGAAGTAGGGCAACTTTCTGGATTATGACCAGCAGCATTTCGTATGGCCAAAAAGGCTTTTGTCAATGAAAGGGTACTCGTTTTGGAACATTCATTTATATTTGCATCCGATGTTCTGTTTTCGTAAGAGCATAAGTAACCACTATCACCATCTAAACATTCGCAAGGTTCTCCAGAAGACCACCATGACCAACAAAGATTTGAATGAAATCGAACATCTTGACCAAGAGATTTTGATCCAGACATGTCAATGACACCTGACTCGTCCAGATATACCGCTGTACACATTATAGATGGATGATGTACTTTGTAGCGGCAGTTTTCATACTCTACATCTTTATTGACCTTGAAACCACAGGCTCTACAACAAACTGCCCTCTGCGCGATACACCGTGTAAATTTTCTTCCTACCGTTAGCGATGCCATATAAATTGGTTCTTTTATCAAAGAAGACAGGAAAGATCCTTGGAGTCCGATACAGTTCCAACGAGCTATCTTGTCGCTGCAAGTATGTATGGAACCTTTACTCATGTGAGGTAAAGACGTTCCTGGTGGACACCATTCATCGGATACATTAGCAGGCCAAGTTCTTTGTTTTTTATGCAATCGAGAAGTATCAATCTTGCATGTATTGGGGGCATCGTTCTTCTTCTTTACCAAAAGACTGCATTGGCCAAGGTGCAAAGAATGGGATGGAATAGGGTCATGTGGTGGCATTGCATAGTCATTAGCACCCAAAGGTTGAAATGTTTCTTTGGTCATTTTAGAGAACTTCTTTAGAGTAGCATTTCCACATGGAGCTGACGACGTGTACATGTGAATGGTGACATTATCTTTCAATGCAAAAGAAAACATTCCATCTAGAGTTTGGTTCATTTTTAGAATCGAGCATAACCCCTGTTGTAGACATTCTGAGTTCCCAATTCCTAAATGATATTCCATTTCACAAATTAATTGACGACGAAAAGCTCTTTTTGCCAAGACTTCAGCATGGGAATCTCTTATTCTTTTTCCATACGAGTTTACTGCATCTACGCTGAGCGAAGATTCAATTTCTGATTTCAATTCTTCCTCAGAAAGAAACTTAGTCCCAACCCCGAATGCTAACACTTTCAAATTATCATCATCATTTCTATCATTAAAATGAGCAACAAATGAAGCAAGACAAATTTGCTTGTTTTCGTGAGTCCAATCTTGTGGAACCTTTGCTAGGAATGTGTCAATGGAAGCCCGAGCTATCCTATCAGCAAAGACACAGGTGCTAATCCTACGTTTTTCAGCATGCCTTACAGCTCCTTCTTTATGATATTGCTTATTGGTTGGATCTCCCATAAAAGATGTAGAATTTTGGGTCTGTGAAGTTCATGTGTAGTTGCATGTTGTTGTACTCGTATGTTGCACGCGACACTCGACGATTTTAGAGTAAAAAGGCT
>Ga0213868_10006017_pt1 | contig 10786 bp, 12 predicted proteins | sample PICome_9_FD_160087 | JGI IMG/M metagenome (GOLD analysis project Ga0213868, IMG submission 160087) | Coastal seawater microbial communities near Pivers Island, North Carolina, United States - PICO127 | ecosystem: Environmental > Aquatic > Marine > Coastal | place: USA: North Carolina...
TTAAAACACATTAATTTAATAACAAATAAAAAAATAGAAAGATTATTATATAATGATTGTACGTATAAACGTTATATATTATATTTAAATAAACCAATAAATCAAATATTATTACGTATTGCAGGTATATGGGAATCTAAGGATAAAATAGGCATAACTTATAAATTTATTTCGCGCTAATTATCAGAATCTACCATAAAATTATCTAAAATAGTTTGTTGAATCCCTATTATAAACAATGAAAAAACACCAATTATATATAAAAATCCAGATATTTTTCCCTTATCATTATTATCATATAACAAATTATATAACATTAATAAAATAAATGATAAAATCATTAAATTTGAAAAGAATGACCATGAATAATATATATTTGGTATTTCTTGTTTATTAATTCGTTCGAAATATTTATATGATATAGTTGTATCCCATAATAACATCATTATTAATAAAGATAATGGATAAATCGTTTCTTTTTGTAATTCTAAATCAATACATAAATATGATATCAAAGAAATAATAATAATTAAATTACCCCATATAGATGTATTGGCGCTTCCAAATGCTCCATCATTTGAAGAGATAAACATACCTAATATTAATTTAGTGATTATACCTATCATTGTAAATGTTATCAATACAACCTTTGGAAAAGATACATAACTTGTTTCTCTATTCATATGATAAGATTATATTTTTTTTGTAAATATTCTTTTATATCTTTTATATCTCGGCTTTCTATCTCTAATTTATAAAATTTAGGTTTCTTCATCTTTACAGTTTTATGATAAATATAATCACCATATTTACCGGTTCGTATACTTGTATTTTTATCTATCATTATATTTAAATTCATCATAGTCTCTATGAGTTCATTCGGAAACTCTTGTTCTTCTATATATTTTTCAATATTATCATAATATTCCCATTGTAATAATGACGTTGTCTTTTTATTATATTCAATATAATATCCAAATTGTCCCTGTTTAATTATGACCGGGTGTTTCTTATATATACCGCAATGTAAGCTTTTTTGCTTACTTTTTATACGATCTATTACCACTTCTTTGTCTACATCGCGTTTAAACTCTATAAATATATCTTTCCAATGTCCGGTTTCTTCTATCTTATCTAATTGTTTTTCCATTTCTTTTGTGTATTCATAATCAAATAAATGATTATAATATTCGTAGAATTCTACTACTTTTTTTCCTGTTTCGGTTATACTTATTTTGTTAGTTTCATCGTTAGAGTTAGAGTCGCATGACTTTGTTACTTTGTTATCCATGAAAATATAATTTGTAGTTTCAAATACTTTTCCATTTATTTTACCTTTTATAATATAATTTTTATCATACAACTTGGTTAATATAGATGAATAAGTAGAAGGTCTACCTATTTCTTCTTTTTCTAACTTTTGTATAATTTGTGATTCACAATAATGATATACTGGCTTTTCTAATATTTCTTTACACGTTATATTGTAACATTCTATATTTACTAATAGAGACAAATATAGTTTATTTGTCTCTGTTTTGACGGAATCTATCTTCCAGCCTTCAAATATAGTGGTTTGTTCTTTATATATGAAATATAAATCCATTGGAGCATTCATTTTATAATGAATATGTTCCATAATACAATCGCTCATGGAAGTTTGTAAAGTATGTTTGTATATTAAATGATATAGTTTATTTATCTGCTTTGTTTCGAACGACGTTTCTTCTATAGTCAAATCGGTTACACGAATCCCTTCGTGAGCCTTCTTTTTTGAATCCGGTATTTCTTTATAATATTTGTCTCCGTATTTTTTTTTTATAAAATGTTCTAATAATGTCTTGAATGTTTCGCTATAAATAGGGGTATCTGTACGCATATAAGTAATACAACCATTTTCATATAAAGACTGAGCATAACTCATTGTCTGTGAAGGACTATACCCTAAAACTTGATGGGCTTTTTGCTGTAATGAACTTGTTATTAAAATAGTAGGTCTTTTTTCGGTAGAACTATGCTTTTCTACTGAATTTATTTTAAACACATAGTCCTTACATAATTCTAAAAAATCAGCATTTTCTAAATATTGAGACAAATGAAATTTTATTTTTTTACTTGTAAACAATCCTTCTATCTTATAGTGTGTTTTTTTACTTTGTTCATCATATTCTTTTTCTTTTTGATAAATCATATGTAAAGCTGGTGTTTGACATCTACCAGCGCTTAATTTATTCAATATATATTTCCATAATTTAGGCGATATAGTAAAGCCAATATACAAGTCTAATAACTGACGGGTTTGTTGACTATATACTCTATTCATATTCAAAAAAGACTTATTCTTTATAGATTCATCTAAAGCACATTTTGTAATTTCACTAAATAATATACGTGGAGTTGTTTCTACATTTAATTTACATACTTTACAAATGTGCCACCCAATCGCTTCACCTTCTCTATCATCATCTGTCGCTAGAATAACGCTAGAAGCATTTTTTATTTCTTCTTTTAACATCTTCACCACTTTGGGTTTTTCTATCTTGTAATTCACTTCATAAGTATCCATGTTTATTTGTTCTAATGAAGTGAATGAAGTTATATGTCCGCAACTAGCAACAACTTTATATCCACGCCCTAAGTAGTCTTCTATTTTTTTACATTTTGATGGTGACTCTACTATAACAAGCGTTTTCATTATAGTTTATATATATAATTGATTATATCAATTTTAACCTAAATACGATTAACGAGTCAAATATGGATCCTGAGATATACAAGAGACGTATCTTGTTATTTTGTCGAATTTATCACTCTTTTTCGTGTTATACTATTCTTGATTTTTATTTTTTGTCTCTTATTTTTTACAGATTTTCTTTTTTGTCTCTTATTTTTTACAGATTTTCTTTTATAACCTCCCCTATCTGAATTTCCATTATTAAATAGGGGTTTTAATTCGGTATTTTCATAAGATTCATCATTTTTTAAGATATATACTTTAAAGTCTGAACCTGACTGACAGTGGTTTGCTGATACATAATCTGCTATATCCATTGTTATACCATAATCTGTATTTTTGAATGAGGCGGTTTTATTTAATTTAGTAGTTGTCTCAACTATTTCAAATAATCTTCTATTTGAATCAAACATATGATACAAATATTTACATGGTATCAAAAATGTACCATTACCATTTAATTTAACAAATAACTCTTCGTAATCAAAACCAGTTGATTTACATTCATACATCCATGAATCCTTGTTCAGAAGAGTTTGGTTTAATGATTTTTCGTCAAAGTGAAAATAGTTTTCCTTAAATTTGAAAACGAACTTTTTAGATTTTAATGCAGTCTCTACCGAGACTTCTTCGCCCTCTACAATATCAAACGACATAGCATTTGGATCGTGTATAATTGGTCCGTTAAAGTCTGTAGGTCGTTCAAGAGAATGCGGAATAAGAACAATTTCTTTGTCTCGGTTTACGTAATAATCATTTTTAACCACATATTTAAATGGTAACATTATAAGTTCTTTTATAATTTCAGACGAAGTATTTTGGTCGGATGAAAGAAAACATTCTAATTGGTCTTTTCTATCCAAACTATCTGGGTCTATCATTTTAGGATTTAATAAAAGACATTTTGAGTTTTCTTTATAATATTCAATTGTTACTTTATGTGCTTCTTCGTATTCTTCATCGGTTAAGTTTAAATCCACCATCTTGTCTTTAACTTCTACCCATGAAGGACATTCACCTATACGTCTATTTAATAAATAAGGAAATGCTTCTTTCAAACGTGGGAATAGATTGGTTCGTATACGTTCTACATTGGAGAGAGGTACTTTTTTGTTAATAGCAATTGCTGTGGCAAGTTTTCTCATTACGAAACCATAAAAATACCAATATTTATAACGGAGGATTGATTTGTACACATCTTGTTCCATTCGGCGTTCTAACTTTCCGAGTAATTGAATGTAATAAGGTTCAAACCCCTGGTCCATTAACTCTGAGAATAATTTTTTGAATGAGTTTAATGTAAAATCTTCTAATAAAGATACAAATAATATTAGATTATATTCTTTATATATCGGTCGTCTCAACTCCAAATAATTATGAGGTGTAACATCTATTTTTTTGAATAGATTAATATAAAGTTCACTATATGTATTATTATCCAGTAATAATTCAATCAAACATTTAACAACAAATTCTTCTTCATTATCTATGCGTTTCTTTTTTTTTATTTCATTTTTATCAGTATATGATACTAAATCGTCCCACTGTATCGTGGTTGAATTTATATTTATATTATATCCCTTTTCCATGTATTTTTTTAGTCTGTTATGTATGAACTTATTATTATCACGAAACGATTTATGATAGTCTGGTTTTAATATACCTTTCTTTAATTTTATATTTTCAAAGTTTTGTTTACTTGTAGTATATATTGATGTTCCGTCGTAAAATATTTCGCAAAAGGTTAAGTCGAAATTTGTAACCACTTTTAAATAATCTGTATCAATAATCATAATGTCTACCTTTAATTTTGAATTATTTTTACCCTTAATTTTGAATGAATATCTTAGTCGTATTTTGTTTTTTTTGAAGAAAGAAGCATCGTATTTTGATGAGACGTTTTTATTAAGTATATACATTTTACGAAGTATTTTCATTTTGTAATGACCAGGACCTATAATATATTTTAAAAATTTAATATATTCATTTGACGGTACATAAATATCTAGATCATTTACTTTATCTTTATTAATATAGGATAACAAACTCCCACCAGCAATACATGAATTTGTATTTTTAACTGCGGTGAAAATACCACCCAATAAATCATTATTACCCCCTAAAAATATTTCAAAATATTGTTTTAAGTCATTCGTGTCTATAGGTATTTCATACATATATATATATAATAAATATAAAATGGATTATTTATTATGAATAACATTATGAAGTGGTAAACGTGTTAATATAGAATTACAGTGAATTATAATAAAATACATAATTCGTATAGTATTAATAAATATGTAAATTGTACAATATATTAGTCTCATTTATCCGTGTAAAATTCGTTATACAAATGTAATAATTCCAGAATTATTTTTTACTTCTTCTTTGTTTTTTACCCCCTAGTATGTTATTAGCGGGAATTGGGGTAGTAGTATTAATATTATTACCTGTATGCCCCCATAAATTATTAGCTGGTAGATTAGCAGTATTTGCGTTTAATTGTTGTCTTCGTCGGTTTTCTAGATATTGTTGATATAATGCTTGTTCGTGAATATGTTGTAGTCGGTCTATTTCGGCCCTGCGTGCATTTTCTTCTGGTCCGTAAATGTCTCGGTCTCGTTCGTACATGGCTTGTGGTTGTCCGTACATAGATCGTTCAAATTCTTGTTGTCTTAAATCACTTTCTCGTTCTCGGGCTTCTTGTTCTCTTCTAGCGTTTTCTCGTGCTCTCTCCACTTCTAGGTTCGCCGTTTCTTTTGCTAGATTTAATTCGTTTGCCCTAATACGGTCTTCTGATTGGTTTCGCTTTTTTCTCTATAGATTATTTCAATAGTGGCGTCCTAGCTCGTCTACTTCTTGGGTCATTTTGTCTATTTATTCTTGATTGTTCTTCTAGTTGTTTCACTAATTTTCTATCCGACATACATAGTATTATAATATTTTTTCCAAGAAATATTTTTTGTAGGTGAGACAAAATTATTAGGAGCGTCTTCTAGTTTTTTATCTACATATATTTTTTTTAATAGTAATCCAATCTCATAAGATGCTTCGTGTTGGTCGCTAGTTCCATTTTCAATTGTTTCTAAAACATCTAAAAACTTATATAAAATTTTAATGTCTAAATCATTTTTTAAAAGTTTATTGTATATCAAAGTGTAATTCATGAACAAAAAAAAACATTCTTTCTGTAATTCATTATCCAGTGTTTTGAAATGGGTTGTTTTTAATTTACGTTTTGTATTTTGTATCTTTATTACATCTTCCCGTATTAGCTTACTATGTTTTAATTGTCTTATTTCTTCTGTATGATTTACAGTATTATTTACATCAATCATTTCTTGTAATTTAATTCGCTGCGAATCGTCCATTATTAATATATAATACACTTTTTTATATTTAAATATAGTATAATGGATATATTTCAAATTATGTCTTCGTTAAATCATGATATTTCAGTTAAAACCATTAAAATGTGCGGAGGTCGTAAACGCAGTATAAAAAGAAAAAAAACATATAAAAAGAAAAAAAGAAAGAGTTCATATAAATGAAAATAATATTATTAGGTGGTTGTAATTGGTTAGGTAGAGATTTAATGAATAAGTTATTATCAGAGAAAACAAACTTTCATTTGACATGGGTAGATAATCTTTCATCAGAATATTCTTCACGTCATTTAACATGGGAGTTTGAATATCTAAAAGAAGATTGTTATGACTTTAAATATGGAGACATAACCAACTATTCTTTTTTGAAATCTATTATGAGCGAAGATTCTACGATTATTTATAATATTTGGAGAGAACCAGATTCTATTATTGGAATGGAACATATTACGAATCTTTCTAAAGAATATAATTCTAAACTCATTTATACATCAAACGATACATTAGCCCAGACATTTAAAAAGATAATTCAAAAAAACAATGCAAACAAATCAATTGGCATACAATATACCGGAGAAATTATTGGAAATTATGATATATATAATAAAAGAGACCCTATAGATACAATAGATTATTATAAAAAAATAGGTAATAATATATTGGTAAATAATAATTTTGAATATTATACCATGATAAGCGCCGTTCAATTTATTTATTTTTTTATAATACAGGATATGGATGAACATATTTTAATAAAACAACCTACTAAAATATATTCCTAATATATAATGAACCCTAAGGATTTAACGTCTACTAACGAAAATAAATATGCTTATATGCGTAAAATGTTTATTAAAACTGTTCCAAAAGAAAAAAAAGAAGTTCAGTATATAGATTCTTCTTCTTATATACATAATAAAAAAATGATTTCAATTGGGAGACAAAAAGAAGCCACATTTTATACCAAAAATAATAAACGCGAAATACTACAATCTTTACGCAGAGTTCGTTCTAGATCTTAACGACGTTTTTTTGTTTGTACCTTTTTTGTTTTTGGGCTTTTTTTTATAGCACCAAACTTACCCTTTTTAGCAAAATAACCATATTTTTCTAAACGTTTTTCTTTCTTAGCCGTCATATGTTTTTTACGAGACACAATCTCGCCCCATTTATTTTGTATTAAATCTTTTTTGGTTAATCCTCCAGTGGTTTTTTTGGCATTTCCATGCCATACTTCTGCGCGTGAACCAAATGTTTTCATATATATATTATAAATATAAAATTGAAATAAATGGTTTATTATAAAATAATTATGGATAAAATTACGCTTATTTGTAAACCTGAGCAATCTGGTAAAACATTTGTAATGATACAAAAAATTATTGAAGAATACAAAGAACCTATAGACAATTTAATTACAATAAATTTTATATTATGTGACAATAATCTATTATTAACACAACAAACAAGTGAAAGAGTTCGTACCGAACTTAGAGAATTTAAAATAAATGAGTCGGACGATATATATATTGAATTCTCTTCTCACAAAAGAACTAAATACAAAGATAAAATGTCTGTAATGGGTGCGATTACTTGTTATAATATCACAAATATTATTTGCTGTACCAATTCAGTTCGTATAGATGATATTTGGGATATAATTAATAAAATCAATGAAACGCATGAAAATAAATATTGTTTCAACATTTGGCTAGATGAAGCAGATAAGTATATAAATTTTATTGATAGCACACTTCAACGTCTCGTTGACAAATATGCTAATATTAAATGTTATTTAATCACGTCTACTCCTAAAGATTTATTTGATAAATATAAACAAATAAATGTTATGCCACTTGAATATACAACCACCGATGAATATCACGGGTGGGATGATAATATAATTGAAATTGTAGATGAAAAAGAATCAATCCATAATTATATGGATTATATTATGAATGATATAGCAAAATATAAATTATTACCTGGAACCAAATGGTTTATCCCAGCCGAAACAACAAAGAAATCTCACGAAAAAATAAAGAATATGTCTAATAAATATAGTTGTGCGTGTATCATTATTAATGGAAATGGTATAAAATTAACTATGCCAAACAAAATATGTATTTCATTTAAAAAAGATAAAGAACTGAATAAATCTCTAACACAGATTTATTTAGAATATGAATTAAATAATTATCCACTTGTTATTACTGGACATATTTGTATTGGGCGAGGAATTAGTATTATTTCAAATGACTTTATGTTTGATTACGCTATTATACATACAGTACATAATACACAAGAAGCGTCGCAAATCGCTGGAAGATTAAAAGGTAACATCAAACGATTTCCAAATTATAAAAAGACGATGATTTATACTACTCTAAGTTTTCACAAAAATGCTCAAAAATGGGAAGAAAAATCTAGAAATCTTGCCCGAATAGCGTTTGATAAACAATTAAACGGAAAACCACCTATTATTACTCAGGTTGAATTCAAAACCATAGGTTCAAATTATGACTATATTGTCCACACCGACTTATTTGATACCTATCTAGACGCAATGGATTATTTGGATACTATCATAATTAAAATGTTTCCCGAAAAAGAAAATACACGATTAAAACGAACAAGTCCAATTAAACGAAGATTAACTATACCGGGACAAGACTTGAAAAATGGTTACGCGATTACAACTAAATTAATCAAAAAAAATACTAGCACCCAATCGGATAGAATTTTTATGGAACAAGTAATGAACCCTAAAGCAAAAGGGTATATTGGACCCGGTACTTGTATATCTAGCACAGATAAAGGTTCGCGTTTCCTTATTTTACCAGTATATCAAGATGAATATATACCCCCAAGGGGGGAAAAATACCAATTAAGATATATTTCATTTCATACGCTTCAACCTATATAAATATCTTTCATACGAAGAATATTTATGATTATCGATTACAGTACAGTCACCCGTTTTATGCGACAAATATAAACTAGATTCGACCGTTTTAAAGGGTATATTATTTATAATAAGAACACCGCCTTTGTAGAGGTTCGATTGGCTAGAAGGTACACTATAAATCCTATTATCATTCGAACATGTATAATTCATTATATATACTTTATATAATTATACGACTCATAAATTCCCTAATTTTTAATTTATGATCCGACGTCACATTATTCGACCTTAAAATGACTTGAATTTGCGATATATAATATTGGTAATTACATTTAGTAATTATATACAAATTATTATAAAAATTATGACTAAATATTATATTATATATATTTTGCTTTTTAGAATTTTGATAGGATATTTGCTTACGCTGTTGTATCATTTTTGCTTGTAACATTTTTTTGGATCCGTTGCTTTGTTTACTATTGGTTACTTTAAGACGATTTAACCCCTCACAATTATTACACGGTACATTACTATCCCACATAATTAAATCCACAAAATCTATGTTTGTATTTGAAAACATATTGGTGGTATTTATGCCATCGCGAGCACTAACTATAATAATATATACACGACTAGTAGCTTTAAGCATATATATATTAATTTATTAATAATTTCATATAAAAATAAAAATTATTATTTTTTTCAAAATTTCTACTAACATCCAAACTTAAATTAGATGCTTGTAAACGTATACATCCATTGAACATATTTGTAAAATAAAGACAATTGGGCATATTCCAATTATATATATCTTGATTGAAACTAATTGCATTCATAAATGCAGCAGAAGCATCTAATAAATTATATACATTCCAATCATTTACTGGACTATTAAAACTTGTAGCTCCTAAAAATAATGAATTTATAGTTGTAACCTTGGATACGTTCCAAGAACCTATAGGTTGATTGAAACTGATGGCTCCTTCAAACATAGATTCCATATTAGTTACATTAGATACATTCCACGCAATTATGTCTTCATTAAACGAGGTATAATTCTTAAATAATCCTGACATATCTACTACATTACTTGTATTCCAATTTTTCATATAATCATATTCATTTATTGCTTCTTCATAAGACATATCAAAATAACGTACAATTTCGTGAATGGTATCATTTAGTATAAAACCCCCAGTCAATATTTTAAACTCAAAACTGGTAGCACCCATAAACATATTATTTGTTTTTAAACCTGGTTTTGTAGCACTTATAGGATTTTCACTGAAAACTATATTATGGTTTCTTGTCCAAGATCTTAAGTTTTGGTTGAATGAAGCCGCATCTTCAAACATAGAATTCATATTAGTTACCGCAGATACATTCCATTTATTTATATTTTGGTTGAATGAAGTGGCGCCTTCAAACATAGAATTCATATTGGTTACATTGGACACATCCCAATCTCCAATATAAGAATTAAAACTACTATCTTTAAACAACGATTCCATATTGGTTACATTAGACACATTCCATTTATTTATATTTTGGTTGAATGAAGTGGCGCCTTCAAACATAGAATTCATATTGGTTACATTGGACACATCCCAATCTCCAATATAAGAATTAAAACTACTATCTTTAAACAACGATTCCATATTGGTTACATTAGACACATTCCATTTATTTATATTTTGGTTGAATGAAGTGGCGCCTTCAAACATAGAATTCATATTGGTTACATTGGACACA
>Ga0213868_10006018_pt1 | contig 10785 bp, 9 predicted proteins | sample PICome_9_FD_160087 | JGI IMG/M metagenome (GOLD analysis project Ga0213868, IMG submission 160087) | Coastal seawater microbial communities near Pivers Island, North Carolina, United States - PICO127 | ecosystem: Environmental > Aquatic > Marine > Coastal | place: USA: North Carolina | collected...
AAGTGCGCGCGGAACCGGCCACGCCGCGGTCGGACGCCGCAGAAATGCGCTTCCCGTCCTCGCCCTTTCCGTCCGGGTTGACGCGGATGACGTAGAGATCGTACGACGACCCGCGAAGCTGCCGGAAGCAGTCGAAGACGTGCTGCTCCCAGACGCTGTTGTGGTCGCACTTGTACGAGCTCTCAGAGTGTCCGACCTGGTCGAGCTCGTTTACGATTGCGAATGTCATCAGCGAGAGGACAAAATCGACGCGGCGCCACCGCGACTCGTCGCCGCCGTGTGCCGAAGCGAGGCAGGCCGAGTTTTGTGCCGCCGAGCCGAACGTAACCTCAGTTTCCGGCTCGGCGTACTCGTCTCCCGTCCGCTCTTGCAGCTCGACTTTCATCGCGGAGCGCCACTCGTCCTCGCGCTTCTCGAGCACCGCTTTGTAGCCCAGGCTGGAATACATACATCGAGGGCAGAGCGAGTGATCGAGATCCGGCAAGAGCGACTCGCACAGCTGTTTGTGCTTGTCACTGAACCGAGTGTTGCATATTTTTGACTCGCCATCCCCTCCATCGATGAGATTTATGCATGTCCACTTGCGAACGGGGCGAGGCGGGACAGCAGTGAGGCAGCAGATGGCGCAATTGTTGAATTGTCTCTTCAAATCGCAATTGCAATTGGGGTTATTTCTCGAAGGAGGAGCGACGCCGTGCTTTTTTTTGGAGCATCCAGCGCAGTAGAATCTCTTCATTCCGGACCCGTCTTTGTTTTCCGGGTAACTTGCCTCCTTGTCGCAAGATTCTCCGTGGCATGGGCTCTGAAGCGTCTTAACCGCTCCGACCGCGCCTTGGCACCCTCCGCACACGGCATTGTCAATGCCGAGAAGAGGGTATGCCGCCCGATTCGCATCGACTTTTCCAGAAATGACGAGGCAGAGCGAGCAAGACAGGGATGTCTTCCCGTTATGAACCCTCTTTGACTTTGACTCTTCTGGAACGGTGTGTTTTCCGAACCGATTCGTCGGCAGCTTCGTCGAACAGTTTGAGTGTCCATTTTTCCCGACGTAGATGCGATACAGACCGCCGACGACTCGATCCTTGTTTTTGACGTAGCATCCGTTTCCCGCAAGCGGGGGGAAAAAGAAACCGGGCATGTCGGAAAATTCCCACACTTCGTAGCTAGCGACTTTGTCGCACGGACGAGGCACGCTTTTCCAGCGACAAATGGTGCGCGTGACGACGCCACCCTTTGGAAGACAAGCGTCCTTGACAACTTTCGAGTCAAGTTTGCGCCACGTCATCGTGCCGTGTTCTGGTGCGATGAGCTGAAGCGGCGATTCGAGGCGGGCGAGAATGGCGGGGTATGCTGGAATGTCGGGGCGTTTGATCGCGACCGCTGCGGTATCGGCGGCGGCGGAGGAAGAGGCGGGTGCGGAGGTGACGGCGGAGGAAGAGGCGGCGTCGGGCGTGGCGGAAGATGCAGCAGGGGCGACGGCGTCGGCGTCAGTCTCAATGTCTTCTTCTCGCTCGCGCTTCGCCGTAGGTCGAAAGTAGTTTGTCAATGTATTGTTTTGCATTGGAAAAGGAGGCAGCAAGTTGGTAGACAGCAAGTTGGTAGAGTCGGCTGGGGTGACATGCGGCTGTTGACGAGAATCGTGATGCATGCCGACTGGGTCAACACAAGACTCCTCGTCAATAATCGTCGTCGTCTTTCGATGTTTCATCATCTTTATTTCGCTCTTTCGAAATTCAGATTTGCTGTCAAAAAAATTGATCGCCGAGGGGCTGCCGTGGCGAGTTTGCAGTCGGCGGAGGTGGCCTGTCGGTCAGTCATATGCTCGGATCGCTCTACCCACACTCATCGCCCGTCGCCCACCAACTTGCCAACTTGCCAACTCGCCATCTTACCAACATCGCGCGTGAGCCGTAGGAGCGCCGCTTTTTTGTTTTCCAAGCTTCCAAAAATCAACAAAACATCTTTGTAATGGAAATCGTATCAAACTCTGAATTTGGTAACTACCATTTTGCAACGGTCGATGAGATTTTCCACGATTCCGACAATACTGGGGTCGCGTCGGCCGCTCCGCCCGCTTCGCCCTCTCCGTCTTTGTCTCCGTCACCCTTTTCGGCGTCGGCGTTTCCCGCTTCTCCAGCCTCTCCCGGATCAGCCGGGCCCGAAAGCGCTCTCCGCGCGCTCCGGTGTCCTATATCTCTCGAATTGCCAGTCTACCCAGTTCTCGCATCGGATGGAAAAATATATGATTCGAAGTCTCTTTGTGAATGGATGCGAGTAAAGAACACCTCGCCATTCGATAGAAAGCTGCTCACTTCCACACCGCAGCCGGTCGAAGTGCTTCGTGATGTCATAGAGGGCCTGGCGCCAAGCATCAAACCAAACAGTGACATTTTTGCGGAAGTGACGGATTGGCGGGCCAAGATCGCGCAAATGGAAAAGCTTGCGTCACTATGGCACTGCTCTCAGAATCCAAAACTGCAAGGGTGTGGCTCATCGCTTTGCAATGTTGCCTTGCACATTTTTCTTTCGTGCTCTGAGAGGGGCGATGTCGTCGACACTACGTATCTCGAACGAAAGATCCCCGTGCTTAGACGCATTCCGACATCGTATGCGTATGCTGCCAAGGGCGCTCGCATGGCGCCTTCTCCGCTCACCTTTGGGGTGCTTGCTTTCTTGCTTGCAAAACGGGGTGAACTTGTGGCGTCAATGTTCTATGCCAAAAAAGCGGCCGAAGAAAATGACTGCTACGGTTTGTTGACGCTCGCCTACCTCGTTTCCTCTTCGCTTGTTTGGGCAGGCTTTGGGGAGTTGCCTGGTTTTTCGGGGAAGCACCCGAGTCTCGTTGACGACGCGATTCGAGCGGCAAAGTGCCAGGGCGAGCACGGAAGCACGTTTCTGGAGCGGCTCGATCACGGCAGCTTTGGCGACTTTGATGTGCGCCGCGGAGAGGGTGGAGAGGATGGAGAGGAGGGAGAGGGTGGAGAGGATGGGGAGGGTGGAGAGGGTGGAGAGTGGGGGGACGCCGGCGGAGCGGAATATGTGGAAGCCGATGCTCCACTGGCGCCAATCGTGAGGCGTCGGCGTCGCGAAGGTGGACTCGTGACTCCATTGCCAATGCGCTGGCGCCAACTGGGTGTGCGCCAACTCCGTGATGCGAACCGCCGGTCATTGGCAAGTTTGGCGAGGAGCGGGGCCCCGCTTCTTCATCGGCAAGACGCAAATTGGTGGTCGATGGAAGAAGACGACGAAGATGGCGACGAAGGGCTGTGAGATGTGAGATATGCGTTTAGAGCCCACTCCGGGAGATGGGGAGGTGGGAGTGGGGTTGCGTTGATTGTTGTTGTGCCCGCGTATCGTTTTCGGGGTGCACGATGTCGGTAACGGAAGGCGGTCGCTTTTGGAAAAAGACGTACATGATCGTCACTGCGGCGGCAAAGACGGCAAACGCGGTCACGACTAGAGCGGAAATAAGCTTCGACATCGGCGGCGAAAGATCAGGAAGAAGGTGCTCGGAGGTTGTCACAATGAGATCACTCCACGTCGTCGCCACAGAAAGTGCGAGGCCGACGAGAACCGCCTCCGTGAGGATTCCCATAAGCTTTATCTTCTTGACGTGAGATTGAAAGCTCGTGAGCGCGATGTTGCCGTCTGCGGAGAACATTTGCGAGCACCCTTTTGCACTGCACTTTCTTGTACTTGAGGTGAGAAAAAAAGGATCGTTTTGTTCAATCGAAGACTGATGAATGACCTAATGACGTTGACGTCTCCCGCTGGGAAAAAATGTTTTTTTTTCTCACTGCATAAGAAAACATTTTCAATGGCGTCGTTGGAACATTTGTTGGAACATGTGGTAACAGATGGAGCGGAATCCATATTTGATGCACTCCGGAAGAAATCATATTGGAACGCCGGCGATTCCAACAATTGCAAAAGTAATATGTTTTACTGTGTGACGCATTCGGAGATGGACTGTCTCGGTCGTTTCAAAGCTGCACTGGGGGAGACTACGAGCGAAGAAGAATTAGCAAACTTAACTGAAACGTTCATAGCTCGTCCGACAATGAAAGATGTCTTAACCGGTTTCGAAGACGATGATGTGAAAAGAAGGAAAGAAACTGGAATTCAAAATGTTTACGCCAAAATCGAAAAGATCGACACTGACTATTCTCAGAGCATTGCAAAGCACAGCAACAAGAAGCATTTTATTCAGCACGTTTTGATGGGGATGCAGGCACGCAACGAGTTTGTGGGACTGGCTTATGGCAGAATGTACGAAAAAGATGAGCCTCACGAAAATCGCATCGAATTCTTCAAAAAATTGGACTGTACAAGGGCAATAGATCGCTACAGCCTCGTTGGCACATATGAGCGTTTATGCTACATGATGCAAAACTACAACAAATGGCTTTCGGCGAGAATGACTTTGTTCTTGTCGCTTCTTGATGGAAGAGAGGCAGAAGTGTATTTGAATTATGCGCCACTTGGACGGCGTTCCTTCGATTCTGGCCCGGAGTGGATTTCGTTTCATCGTCTTTTGGCCGACGTCGGAGAAACGTGGTCTGGACCGAGGGGGCAGAATCAATCCCGTTCCGTTTATCGCATCGCCGATCTTGCGAATGACCACCTCAGATTCTACCCGCCTTACAATGAAGGTGGTGTTTTCCCAGAGATGTTGTTTCCCATGACAATAAAGTTCAATGTTCAAGTTAAGGTGGATGCAATACCACAAGAGTCGACGTTAGTGATTGCAAATTTATTCAAAGAAAATTTTGTAAAAGTCTTTAGTGAATATGAGGAATATGAGTACAAGGCGTTTGCGCACACAACTGTATCGGTGTCGTTGGGCATTTCCAAGCTCATTTTCACGATTTCCTTTGGAGTTGAAGACGTACCGCTTTTAGGCAGGGATTCCGAAGAGAAGAATGATCCTCTGAGGACAAAAATCAACGAGGCTTTGAACCAAATGGCAAATCTGGACCGTGGGAATTTCACAGCGTTTGAGAGAAAAGGGGGGACGAGAGACGCTGCGGAAAAGTTCTGGGCAGAATCGTATGAGTACGGAGGCCTCGCTTGGGTATTGCAACCTTTGGTCGACTTACAGATAGACGACGACGATATTGCGGATAAGACAATGGACTTGCCTTACAAACTCCCGTATTTGACGGATAGATCGAGTAAGGAGATTCTGAACATCGAAAAGGCAGCGACAAATATGTTGAAAAATGCGCAGGATTTTATTGGGAAGACGATTTATCCGGGCTATTCGAACAATCAGGGTGCTGTAATAAAGGTAGGCGACAACAGGTATGTTGCGATGTCCCACTCTTATCGCGACACATCGGGATGGTTGCATGATGTTGGTGGAAAAGAATCAGATGTCAATGCTCGTGGAACGCTGAAATCGCTGCAAGCAGCGCTAAACAATAAGGCTGGGGTTTCTGGTGCGAGAGGAGGCGGAGGTGGAAGCAAGCGAAGTGGGCCTGCGCCGGAGATGGCGGCGAGTGCTAGCGGGAAGCGAGCGAGATCGAAAAAGACGGACGTGTTGGATGTCGACCAGGACCAATCGGGGAAAGTGTGTGGTACATTTGAGGACAAGAATCAAGCTCTGCTTGTGATGAAGGGGGCTAGTGGAAAAAGTAAATTGAACAATGTCGAAAATCGGATTCGGTTTCTTTTCAAGGATGCAAACGGATCCCTAATGCACCGCGTCCCGGTACCGACATACATGAACGAAAAATTTACTCGTTCCTTTGCGTCATCCTTTGCGTTTGCAGCGTTGCTGATGCGTGAGTTTGACATTCACGCTGCAATAATGCAAAACCCCAATTTGCTAAACGTTGTGAGTGTAGATGACTTAAAGGATCCTGAGTATTGGATCGAACAATACAAAGAAGTTTGCGATTTATTAAAAACTAAAGGAATTGATGTTCAAATCTGTGTTAATTACGGAACAGGCAGGGATAAGAAAGTGCGAAAGCAAATTCTGTATCCGCGTAAGGTGAATGAGGGGGCAAAGGTATTTTCATTCTTCATGATCAATTCGAGGGGTTCGTCATTAATTTACGAACCCCTCATTCCCGAAACGGAACTCAGGAAGTTTGATGATTCGCTCTTGCGACCCCTAACGATAACGGACAATCAAGTTCAAGAATACAAAAAAGGAGGATTTAGTGAGATGGCAATTCGTTTGGCCATCATTGGTGAAAACAAAGGAAAACGAGACAGGCTCCTTTCAAAGCTGCATTACCATTACAATTCACCAATCGTCGTCAATTATAAAGAGTATTATCCGACGTCCGCAAAGGAAAATGGCAATGATGATAATGATGATAACAATCCGTTTGCTTATCGTGGAGACGATTCCTATCAATCGGACTAGATTGAGAGGCGAAGATAAGACACGAGCCATTTTTTTCTTGCGAGGAAAGACAACAAACCAACAAAGCCCAAAAGCCCAAAACAGACTCTCTCTCCCTGCAAAAAAATGCTTGTCGTATCGCTACTCTCAACGTCGTTTTCCTACGCAGTCGACCACTCAACCGACTGCGCTTACTGGGAGTCCAGGGGGTACTGCTCCGATCCTCGCCACAAAAATCGTACTCTTTCCCTCTGTCCTTTATCGTGCGGCACGCTGCAGCAGTCGCTCGTCGACGACTCGTCCCAAGACTGTGGCCCCTGGGCGGAAGCGGGCGAGTGCGATGCAAACTCGGGGATGGGATCGCTCTGTCCACTCGCATGCGCACACGCAATGAACGTCTGCGTCGACGTCGACCCCTCCTGCTCGGAGTGGGCGAGGGAGGGGCAGTGTGAGGAAAACAAAGAATTCATGAACAAACACTGCGCCGTTTCGTGTCACATTTGCAAGCGCCGCTGCTTCGACAAGCTATCAAGCTGCGCTCGTTGGGCGAAAGACACAGACGAGTGCGAAACAAATGCGGGATTCATGCACTCGAATTGTCCGGTTTCGTGCGGAACGTGCGACGTCAAGTCGGAAGTCCAAGATTCGGACCCCAAGCGTTGCCCTATCTGGGCGCGAGGTGGGTGCGACGCAAACCCGGTTTTCATGTTTGACAACTGCGCCTCGTCGTGTGGCGTCGGTGCCGTCGTCTGTGGCGACGCGCTATCCCGAGATCAGTGTCAGGCCTGGAAAACCGCAGGGGCGTGTGACGACAACGAAGACTTTATGCTTCAAAATTGCCCCGCCTCGTGCGGCTTTTGCTCAAAGCTCGAGCGGTTCTACACAAACTTCCTTGTAGAGCGGGACCACGACGAGCTCTGATCGCGATGAGACGGGGCGTCGAGACCGCCGAGACCGCCGAGACCGCCGGACTTTTCGTGCGTGTGCCACTTTTTTTCTTTCGGAAGAGAATATAAAGTATTTGCAAATTTCGCCCTGAAAACCCATGTCGAACGACGATATCGCTCAGCTCGTTCTTCAGATTATCGTGATTGTAGGCGCTCTGAATTGGATGGTTACGGGCATGTATCGGCTGAGTGGTCGCGCCAGCCTCGTTCCGGATCTCTTTTACGCGATCGGTCTCGGTGGGTCCACCGTCCAGACGCTCGTCTACCTTCTTGTTGGCGGCTCGGGTATCGCTCTCGCGGTACTCACGGGCATGGAGCTGGCGGAGTAAACACAAAAGTGAAAACATGAGGTGAGATTTTTTTGGAATTTTGCCGCATTTCAGACACGAGCTACGACGCCAATCAAATTTTCACTTGGATCGCCCATTGTAGCACCACTGCGCCCGTCTCCGCCACTTCAAACGGGCAACGCTCTGACGGTGACACGTTTACAACATTTTAAGCAGCGGAGGCAGGTCGAGCCGCAACAGCAGCAGTACCAGCAAAAACACGCAAACAAGAAGATTCCGGCCCCAGAAGCGGCTCCTATAAAAAGAATTGCAACTGAGGATAGTGGCGCCAAAAGACCTTCAATCATGTTTTTTTGTGCCTTGTTTTGTAAGTCTGAATGCAAAAAAGAGTTTTCTTTCAAAACCGAAGGGGCGAGACAATCGTCCCGGTGGCGGGATCTACAGAAAATGGGGCGGCGGTCTGTCGAGGAGAGGGGGCAATTCGCCTGACCGATCTGATAGAAGGCGACGTCATCCTTCTGCGAGGTCGCCGCTTCCAGAGCGCGTGTGTCGCCGCGGTTTGTGGGGGTGTGTCTCACATTGGAATTATGGTGAATTTTGGCGGACAGCTCTTTTTCGTAGAATCTGTTTCTTACCGATCTGCGCTTACCGAACCCCTTGCCATGGGGCCGGGCGCGAAAAAGGGCGGAGTTTGCGGAGTTACACTTCCGTCTGTTCTCCCGTTTTACTCTTCTTCTGCCGTATTCCGCGTCACTCCGCCTTTCACAAAGGACGAGCTAACCACAATCCGCGCAGAAGTGTTGCGTGTATATGGTTGTCGTTACGAGGGCCGACTTTTGCGAATGGCAAATAGTATTTTTTCAATTCGGAAAGCGCCTCCGCCAGCAACACGCTTCCATTGTGGTCAACTTGTCGCACATCTTCTCAAGCTGACAAACAGATTCAATGAAACTGGCGCGCTGGGGCCGAAGAAATGCTTTTCCGGCGACCTGACTCCACTCGACGTCGTTTCTTCGATAAACTGCCGCTGTCTGGGTCGCCTCGACGGTACGGCCCCGCTCCGCTGCTCATCTGCTGGTGCTCGATAGACCGCGTCTTGTCGCCTTGCCGACTTGCCAACTTGCCAACTTGCCAGGGCTGTGTGATGAGCACAACCGAAGGCGTCTTCGACGGCCTGTTGGACATTTCTTCAATCGATATTGACGATAGGAACAACTCGCTCATTTTTTTCGATCCTATGGTTGCCATATTTGACGCAATCCCGCTTCTCGCTCCCCTCCCTCCTCCGTCGTTGTCGTCTTCTCGGTCGTCGTCACCTGGGGACGAAGTGGTGTCGTCGTCTCGGTCGTCGTCGCCCAGAGACGGAAGCGAGGAGGAAGATCTGCCTCCCGGGGGGAACGTATTCGACTTGAGCTACCACAAGAACAATAACAAGCGCCTCATATCGACGTCGCATTCTCTCGTCATCAAGATTTCGAAGCGGAAGTCTCTCCCACAACGCTGTTCAATATGCGGACACGTGGGACACAAAAAACGAACGTGTGGGAAACGCAACCTTGAAACGACGGTTCCGACGGTTCCGACGGTTCCGACGGTTCCGACGGTTCCGACGGCTCCGACGGCTCCGACGGCTTCGACGCTCCCGGCGCCGACGCCTGTGGGGCCGGCTCTGCCATCTCTTGTACCATACACTTTCTTCGACGGGTTCATGGTGTGAGTGGGGTGTTGTGATGTGGGAAGGCGATCAATTTTTTTGAAAGCATTCTGAAACAACAAAAACACTAAAATACGGAGAGGAAATGGAGCCTCCGCCGCGGCCCACGACGAAGCTTCCGATTCCTGTAGAATCGCGCCTTCACAAGACGGTTTTCGGAAGGACGAAAACTTTGCTTTGCAAAGAAGACGAGCGGTATTCCGAAATAAAGTGCGCGTCTGCGATTACTCAAATAGGAACAAAGGGGAAGGTCTTTTCTAGTCACTCGTTGAATACGCGAGATTGGAAAACGCTGCAGGGAACGGATGTTGCATGTTTTCACTGTTCGCACCCATTTCAAGGCGCGCCCTTTGCCGTTCCCGTTTCATTTGACGCTTACAACAAATGCTACAACGTCCATGGAAATTTCTGTTCGTTGTCATGTGCAAAGACCTTTGTCGTAGAAGACGAATTTTCTGGGCCACGTGCACTTTCGCTTTTCAACAAGATGTCGGTCGAGGTGTACAATGAGACAAGCGTCGTCGCCGCTCCTCCTCGTATTTGCCTTCGCTTTTTCGGCGGCCATTTGTCGATAGATGCGTTTCGGAAATTTGGCAAGACGGAGGGCGGTGGCACGATCAGCGTTTTGTCCCCTCCGTTCTTGAATTCATATTCTCTGATCGAAGAGCAAGAAGCACATTCGCAAACCGGATCTCAGTTGCCGACCGGCACTGTACGAGGTCTGAAGCGGCCTGCGAAAGGGACCGTAAAGCTCGTAGAAGGTGCCGCTCCTCCTGGAAAATCAAGGTACGAACTGTTTTTGGACGCCCTTCGAGAAGCACGTGGGGCACGGAACGTCATGGAAACAAACGACAAGCAGGAAGGCAACAAAGAATGCGATCCGATGCTCGTCGAGATTTGAAAAAATTATGTCGGACAAAAAATAAAATGATGGTTTCACTTTCAACAGGGCTGAAGTTGACTGCGCTTTTTATTCTCGCCGTTTTTGTTCTTCTGTTAACTGGCATTATTGGCGTTTCGGTGAGTAAAGAAAAAACCGCCTACTCGGTAATCTTGGGCGGACTTGGGTTGTTGTTGGGCGGATTGTATGTACATTCACAGTATGTTGACGCAAGGCGAGCGAGAACCCGCTTCCCTTTTTCACAGCCAAACCAATCCATTCAATGGACATGATCCACAATTTTGTGTTTTAAAATAAAACGCATATCGTCGCTAACACTACAAACAAGCCCCCCTACTTAGATGAAAAAAAAGCCTAGCCAAAAAGAAAAGGGGAAAAAGTCGAGTCGGCGGAAGGCGGCCTCGGAGGTGGCCTCTTCGTACGATGACGCGTCGGTGTCGTCGTGTGCAAGCGGGTCGAGCGGGTCGAGCGGGTCGAGCGGGTCGGCTTCTACCGCTTCAAGCAATCTCTCCCAATTGTCAAAAGCACTTGCGCAAAGCAAGGCGAGCAAAGCAAAGAAGGCGAAAGAACATGGC
>Ga0213868_10006019_pt1 | contig 10782 bp, 8 predicted proteins | sample PICome_9_FD_160087 | JGI IMG/M metagenome (GOLD analysis project Ga0213868, IMG submission 160087) | Coastal seawater microbial communities near Pivers Island, North Carolina, United States - PICO127 | ecosystem: Environmental > Aquatic > Marine > Coastal | place: USA: North Carolina | collected...
CGAGTACCTTCAGGGAACGATAGACTTCGATGGTGAAGTCAACGTGGCCGGGAGTATCGATAATGTTGAAACGATGGTTGTTCCAAAAACAGGTCGTCGCAGCCGATTGGATCGTGATGCCTCTCTCCTGCTCTTGCTCCATGAAGTCTGTCGTTGCCGCTCCATCGTGAACCTCGCCGATCTTGTGGATCTTGCCAGTGAGCTTGAGAATACGCTCAGTTGTGGTCGTCTTACCCGCGTCTACGTGGGCGAAGATTCCGATATTTCTGTAAAGTGTTAGGTCTGTTGCCATTGTGCTTATTTTTGATTGCTATCCAGAGACTAATATCAAGGAAACCATACGCGCGTATAGAAAGTTCTGCGTCTGGCAACGCAATAATTCGTATTGAGGTTCGATTGCGGGTCCCTCTAGGCTAATTGGACCTTTTTTGGCAAACTGAGATTGCTCTTTTAGGGGGTTGGCATTTTAGTTCGAAACATGTCGGATAAGTCATTTGTAAAATCATCTGAATCCGTTGTTGCGGAAGTTGTGGGAGCCGGAACTGGAACGAAGCGACAAGTCCTTATCAGTGACGAGGAAGGCCCGAATTTCGCGTTGAGACGCTTCATCATGGAGCCGGGCGGAGGAATGCCGAAGCATACCAATACTGTGGAGCACGAACAATATGTGCTGAAAGGAAAGGCGAGTGTGGGAATTGGGGAGAAGGTTTTTGAGGTAAAATCTGGGGATGCCGTTTTGATTCCGGTGGGGGTTCCCCATTGGTATGAAGCGGACGAGAAAGAGGGATTCGAGTTTCTCTGTATTGTGCCAAACAAGGAAGACGTGATTGAAGTATGTGACGAACCGGGTTATTGAAGCATCGGAAATAAGGAGTTTGTAGGCCGTTGCCGGGACGACTTTCCTCCACTTTGACGAGAAAGATTGAAAATCGAAACCGAAACGCTACAATATGCGTTATAAGTTCAGTCATCGATCCCAAGTAATATTATGAAAACTTTCCATTCTTCCGAATGCCTCGCCGTTTCGACTGCTTTTATCTTACTAGCCATTCCTTGGATGAGCGGGCAGCAAGAGTCGGAGCCTGGAGGCTATCTCTTCTTCGGGACTAGTGTCAGCGCAGAGGCTGGTGAATCCCATTTCCCGATCGTAAGCGTGGATAAGAAGAATATTTTTGTCGACGCGGGCATTGACGTAAAAAAAGTCTCGCTGCGAGCGCCTTGCCGCGTGCGAGCCGAACTGATGCTGTCGGAAGGTTTTGCAGATGTACTCGAGATGAAGTTCACGACTTCGTCGATGACGAATTTGCAACGTTCCGCGCAAGCGGTCTCGGACATGCAGTTTTCTGCGGTCCAGTCGGAGATCGCAGTTTCTATGTTGAGCTCCCAGTTGGAAGGTGACCCACTCTCGGTCGATGCGAGCCCCGCCGATATGGCTATCCAATCTCAAATCGAGGATGTTCAGCAGAATAACTCGGACTTTCAATCTAGCATGCAAGACAGCCTAGATATGGGTACTTTCGAGGCTGAAGAGCTGGCGGATACGGTCCATGTTAAAGGGACGATTATCCCGAGGACGGATATGCCAGGAGCCTATTGCATTATCGTTGTCGACTATGACATCCATAATTTGGAAACAGGCGAGATGGAAGGGCGGGGCCGATTTGCTCGGGCGAAGTACATTGGCGACCTATTAGCGGAAGAAATTGTCGAATTACGTGTTCGCGTTTCCACGGGCGAGTTCAACAAGGAAACTGCGGAATTCCAGATGCACTTGTTCACTGGAGACGGGGAGCAGGTGGCGATGAGCAACTCGCGCGGGCTCAAGCCCTTGACACCTCAGGAAGTGGCGACTTTTAGGGAGCTTTCCGCTAAAACGTCACTGCGCAACAACGGCTGAGGCGTGCTGAACTTATATTAAAGGGCGACGAGCGTCGTCTTCACGCTATGGGTGTGCTTGGAGGCGTGCACCCGTTTTTCTTTCGTTTTTGTCTTCATGCTTGCGTGCTGTAACTATAGGCACTTACCCAGGAAGGGTTTTCGTCGCACTTCTGGTGTTTTCCTACCGAGTTTGTTGAAGTAAAGTCCCATTACTCTATGCCCAGTCTACCTCTCCCCGCTCTTTCTCTTATCGCATTGATTCCGATCGCGATCGTTATGCTCTTTCTTGTGGTCCTTCGGTGGCCGGCAAAAAAGGCGATGCCGCTCGCCTATGTTGTGACCGTAGTGATCGCCTTTGCGGTTTGGAGTGCGCCTATCGCACAAATAGCCGCGGCAAGTATTCATGGCCTTGTTACGGCGGTCAATTTACTGTTCATCGTTTTTGGAGCGATTCTTCTTCTGAACACACTCAAGGTCTGCGGAGATATCCAAGTGATACGACAGGGATTTGTGGACATATCGCCAGATCGGCGTGTTCAAGCGGTAATAATCGCTTGGCTATTTGGGTCCTTTATAGAAGGAGCGGCGGGTTTTGGAGCACCGGCAGCGATTGCGGCGCCTTTACTAGTAGCCATTGGTTTTCCTGCGATGGCAGCTGTCGTCGTGGCTCTAGTAATACAGAGTACACCGGTCTCGTTTGGTGCAGTGGGTACTCCGATTTTAGTAGGGGTGAATACAGGATTGTCGGGCCAGACAGAGGTTTTGGCTCTGGTAGAGTCCCTTGGCATTTCCTACGAAGCCTATCTTAAACTAATTGGTGTCACGGTCGCCACTTTTCATGGTATCGTCGGAACCTTTGTACCTTTAGTGATGGTGGCGCTGTTGACGAAATACTTTGGGAAAAGAAGATCGTTTGGGGAAGGGCTAGCGATTTGGAAGTACGCGTTGTTCGCGGGATTGGCGTTTACGATTCCGTCCAATATATTGGCTCGTTTGCTTGGGCCTGAGTTTCCCAGTCTCCTTGGGGCGCTGGTCGGGCTTTGTATTGTCGTTCCCGCTACCAAGGCAGGACTGTTCCAACCTAAGCGAATCTGGAGTTTCCCAGATGAGAAAGACTGGGATTTAGAGTGGAAGGGCGAGCTGCAAGTTGATTCGCACGATCATGAGAGCAGGGTCTCTGGGGCCCATTTGTTCAAGGCATGGTCTCCCTATTTGATCGTAGCCTGTCTCCTCGTTGTCACACGTACCGTAGCCCCTGTGAAGGCATTCATCACTTCCAATGCTGTGACCTTGGGTTGGTCTGATATTTTTGGAAGTGGAATTTCGACGAAATCCCAACCGCTTTATTTACCGGGGTTCATCTTCCTCGTTACAGTCGTTTTGTGCTATGCCATTTTTAGAATGAACGGAGACCAGATAAAGCGGTCTCTGAAAGAGTCTTGGAATACGCTTCTGGGTGCGGCTACCGCATTGGTCTTTGCGGTTCCGATGGTGCAGGTTTTCATTAATTCAAAGTCAGACCAATTAGCTCAAATGCCGATTGTCTTAGCAGATGGAATATCGGCTTTGTTCGGTTCCATGTGGCCACTGGTGGCCCCTATGGTAGGAGGGATTGGCGCTTTCATCGCGGGAAGCAATACGATCAGTAATATGCTATTCTCTTTCTTCCAGTTTAGCATGGCACAGAAGATCGGAGCGACCGAGTCGGTCGTAGTCGCGCTTCAAGCAGTCGGCGGCGCAGCCGGAAACATGATTTGCGTGCACAATGTGGTTTTCGCCTCGGCAACGGTAGGTTTGCTAGGAAAAGAGGGCAGCCTGATTCGCAAGACGCTTCTACCCATGATGGGTTACTCTCTGTTTGCGGGTGGCTTGGGATTACTTTTTATGAACGGGTTAGGGGCGAACATAGGGACCCTGGTCGTGCTCTTTTTCGCCTGCTTCGTGATTTGGCTTATCGTGCAGGGGATAAGAGCAGAAAAAGAAGAGTGCGATTCGAGTTCGTGAAAGGGACTCTCAACCTTTCCTGCCCCCGAGTGATCTAGCCCATGTGCCAGGTCTTCACTTTTTAAGTCGATCAATCACGTGTTTAAATTCTGGGTTACGAGACAGATTTATGTTCTCTTCTGGATCCGTCTTGCAGAAGCCGTAGTCATTCAGGTCGTCGACTATCAACATAAGGACGTTGGGCTTGTCTTGCTAGGCGTTAATGGTCGGGGAAAGCGGCAGGAAGGCAATGACCAGTAACTGTTTCGCTATGACGCCGAGAGATTTCCTCATGGATGGATCGATTGTGCGCGTCTTGGTAGAGTCAAGCGGGAGAGGCGAAAGAAGGGTCAGTTCTCCCAAGATGAATTCAAGGAAGCGGTTACGGTTATCTCGTTACTTAGGAGAATTATATAATCGGAATGATGCCTGCTTTTTTGTCGAACTCCGCTAAATTATCGGCTTTTTCAGATTCTGCCAAGACACCTTTTTCCACCATTAGATCTGCGATGAATGGGGCTATTTCTTTAGCAGCCGCCAAGTCGAGTACCTGTGCCCTTGTCCGACGGGACAAAACGTCCTCAAGGGTAAGAGGCATCTCTGACTCGATACTCGCTTCAATTTGGTTCTTGGTGTAAGGAAGAGCTGGATGCAATGTCGTATTCTGGGGTTTGGGCTGGCTCGTATTGATCGGAAGATTCTTGGTAACGCAAGGTCGTGAATCGAGATTAGCAGAGATCTCCGCACGATTGACGACATCTTCTCCCATTTTGCGGTAGGTGGTCCATTTGCCACCCGCGATAGAGACGAGACCGGACTCGGAAATCTCGATGTAGTGGTCACGGGAGAGTTGGGCCGTAGACCCTTTTCCTGACTTGAGACTAACGAGCGGCCGCAGACCGGCATACACGCTTTTTATGTCTTCCTGTTTTAAAGCTACGTCTAAATAATTTTGGGCATTTTCTACGATGAATCCGATTTCTTCAGGGAATGACTGGGGGTTCTGTTCGATCGAATTTACGGGTGTGTCGGTCGTCCCGACGATGATCCGGTTGTGCCAAGGGATGGCAAAGAGCACTCGACCATCAGTCGTTTTCGGGACGATGAGGGCCGAGTTCATAGGGAGTTGGTCCCGATCAAGAACGATATGGGCTCCCTGACTGGCCTTTATGATATTCTGAGCCTCCTGATTGTCGAGCTTGCGTATGGAATCGCTAAATACACCGGTGGCATTGATGACGCACTTGGCGTTGATTTGGTAGGTCTTCCCGTTTCGGCAATCCACGCTGATGGCACCCGATATCCTTCCGGTCTCCTTCAAAAGCTCTTTCACCTCGACATAGTTCAAGGCAAGACCGTCCTGCTGCCAAATTGTGGTAGCGAAATCAACGGCCAAGCGGGCGTCATCGAATTGTCCGTCCCAATACTTAACCCCTCCCTTAAGTTTTTCGCTTCGCAGCTTGGGGATTTCCTCTAGCATGGCTTCTTTACCTAAGAGCTTTGTATCCTCGATTCCCAAGTCTCCGGCAAGCCAGTCATAGAGCTTCAATCCTGTTGCAAAATAGGGTCCTTCCCACCAATGATGGCTGGGAATGATGAATGGAAGGGGACTGACCAGATGCGGCGCATTTTGAAAGAGAAGACCTCGTTCTCGAAGAGCGCCTTTCACCAAAGAGATATTGCCTTGCTTCAGGTAGCGTACTCCGCCGTGAACGAGCTTTGTGCTTCGGCTCGATGTTCCTTGGGCAAAGTCGCCGCGCTCGAGAAGAACGGTGCGGTGCCCTCGCGAGGCCGCGTCGAGTGCGGCTCCAAGACCGGTCGCGCCTCCTCCGATTATTAGGATGTCCCAGTCCTTTTCTGATGCGAGTCTATCGAGGCCCTTTTCGCGATTCATCAATGATTACGACTATAAGACAGCTCGAGCGAAAGGCCAGAGAATTATCAAACGGGGCAGTGGCTGCTTGGCTACTTCTTCTTATCGATCCTAGTCAACTTGGTTCCTTCCAGCGATAGATTCGCCATGAGGCCCTTTTTGCCATAGATAAAGCCGATCACGGGTTGGCTTGAAGACTTCGTGTCGACTTTTCCTCCTGCTCCGAGAGTAGCGATGGCGACACTGCCATCGACGCCAAACTCCCAGCCTTCGCTTTTGCGGAAGCGGTTTATATCCGCCTGTTCCATAAAGAGGATAATCTGGCGTTTCGTTTGGACCCCAAGCTGGATACCGAACGATGCTGCGGCTGTGGGATAGTACTGAACTTTTTTGCCGTTAATGATTAGAGCCCCCTCGCCGTATTCACCGCCAATTCCAATTCCGGCTTTCCCGACTGAAGGAAATACAAGCGTCCCTTTCGACTTTCGTGCGAGCTTCTTTTCGGCACTTGTTTTGGCGTAGAATTCTACAAACGCCTCGTCGATTCGGGCGTCGAGCACGATTTTACGGGAGGCCAAACCTTGTTAGGCGATGGTTACGAATAGCAGGATAGTGATTCCGATCGTTCTTTTCATGGAAATTGATGGTTGAGCTAAACCTGGTTGAGTTTCCTCAATGGAACGGATTCGTAGTTATAAAGGATTACTTCAACTGCCAATTCAATCTAACCATTGGCTCTTAGATTCAACCCTCGGGGTTCTGTTCCCTGATAGATTCAGCGGGAAGTCTCGCTTTGTTTCAGTTTAGACTGGATATTTCGATAACTAGCGAAACTGGCATAACCCAGCAGGGCCGTTACAACGGCGTAGATCCACCAAGGTATGTTTTCCCCTTCTATGAAAAGGTAGAGGTAGGATGAAATAAACCACAACCCGGCTGAAATCATCGGAAAGGCAAGCGATTTTTGGCTCCGTTTCGCCTTGATTAGCCAGGCAACTGATAGTGCGAATAAGGGGATTGCCCCCAAGTAAATACTGCCGAAAACAATCGGGTCTACACCGTGTTGATCACCCAGTGTAAAAAACCAGAACACTGCCCTGTCCCACAATCCTTCCATCACTCGTTGAACAACAGAAAGAGGAAAGGAATGTGCGATCCATTCTGAATTGAGAAATCCTTGATATATGGTTTCTAAGAGGGCCATTGATCTTCAAAACCGAGGCAACTTTGCGCGGCCCTGGAAGCTCTTTACGGCCCGGGGCTTGTTGATTGGCGATGCGAGCTTCCGGTCCAATGGGTTTTGGGTTGGCACATAGCTTCAGGCGGTTGAAAGTGTTCCCATGATCTCGTTAAAAACCCTTTCTAGTTTGCTAATTATGCTCGGGCTCCTTGCTGGATGCTCAACCCAGTCGTCGGAAATTGTTCTTTTCGATGGCAAGTCATTCGAGGGTTGGGAAGGTCCGCTTGAGTCATTTCGCATTGAAGATGGGTCGATCGTAGCGGGCACCTTGAGTGCTCCGATTCCCAAGAACCAGTTTTTGAGCACTAAGGAGATTTTCGATGACTTTGAACTGAGATTCAAATTTAAGATGATCGGGGAGAAGGTGAATGCCGGGGTCCAGTTTCGAACTAAGAGAATTCCGAACCATCACGAAGTAATTGGCTACCAAGCGGACATGGGTGGAAAATACTGGGGGGCTCTCTACGATGAGCAGCGCAGGAAGACCGTTCTTGCCGGCCCCGATCTGGAAAAGGTCATGAAAGTAGTGAATCACCAGGACTGGAATGAGTATGTAGTCCGGGCCAAGGGCGATCACATTCAGCTCTGGTTAAATGGAATGAAGACCGTGGACTACACAGAAGAGGATCCGTCGGTGGAACGTTCGGGCATTATTGCTCTCCAAGTGCACAGTGGCGGTCCCATGGAAGCTTGGTATAGGGACATTCGGCTAACGCGATTGGATTGAACAGGAAATATTTCTAGCGGGTGATTTCGGAGCTTTCACAGATGAGATGGCTATCGATGGGTACTCGTAGGTCACCCGCTACCCTTTGTTGTCTGTGCTTGGAGGAGAACGCGGTCTCGTATCGCGCTTATTCTATTCTTTACTTCGCTGTTTCTGCTTTTCTCTGCTCCTTGGATGACGATGTTGCACTTCTCGATGAAAGTCTCTCTCGCCATCTTCTTGTATTCAGTTTTTGACTTGGAGCTATTTAGGAATTTTTCCAACGCTTGAATTCGGTAAAGGTCTAGCCCGCGTTGATCTGAGAGTTGATCACTGTGGCCGCCGTGCTTTTCGATGAGGGCCTCGTTAACTAGGAGAACGGGATAGCGGGAAGCGATCCTTAACCATAGATCATAGTCTTCACAGGCCGGCAGGGTTTGGTCAAAGAGGCCAATCGAGATTAGTAGTTCGCGACTGACAATTGCGGTGGAAGGCGAGATGGCACATACCGGAAGGCAGTCGGAGAATATCCATCCACTCTTCTTGTGGTAGTTTTTGGGTATTTGTTTTTCTCGGCCCTTATAGATCCATTTTTCCTGTGTGTGGCAGATCTGGTAGTTTGGATGTTTCTGCAGCGCTTTTAGTTGCTTGTCGCACTTTGATTTGAGCCACACGTCATCTGAGTCGAGGAGGGCAATCCATTCCGATTTGGCTTCTCGAATTCCAGTATTTCGGGCCGTGCTCACTCCTTGGTTTTTTTGGAAGAGGACGCGAATTCCCGGATATTGTTTCTCGAGGTCAGATGTCGATCCATCCGTCGATCCGTCGTCGACGACGATGATCTCATCTGGGATTCGAGTCTGGGAATAGACGGAATCGAGACAGCGGCGAATCGACCGGGCACGATTATAGGTAGGGATGACGGCAGCTAGTCGATCATAGTGATTGAATGGCATGTTTGTTGGAAGTCAAAGTCGAATGGGTGGAGGGTTCAATTGAAACCCTTAGGGCTAGCGCTTGGACTGCACTGCACGGGTTTAGAATGACGTATGATCGCAAACGCTGCGTAGAGCTAGCAGCACGGAGTAATTAAGTGTTTCATAATCTGACTAGAAAATGGGTGTAAAAGGCATCGTTTTAACTGGAAATGGGCAATCGATGTAACCCGATTTCAAGAGTATTGTTACATATAGAAACGGACCTCCTTGTTTTGGAAATCTTTAGCCTTCGAATTTGAATTTCAACTCTCCATTCGTTACAGCGAGTTGAGCGGAAAAGGGTTTGCCAGCTTTCGAGAGAAATCCATTCAGCGATTCGGTTTCTCCGTTCTTTAGAAGGGTTCGAGCGATTTCTTTTGAGATATCCTTTTGGGCGATCGTCTTCCAAATAACGAATTTGCAGCCTTCGCGCCAGTTCGAGCATCCGTAGTTCTTGGGTCCTTCGACGATGTCCCCGCCACAGGATGGACACTGGCCAATAGCATCTTTTCTAGTTGGCTTAGGTTCTATTTCTGCGAGCTTGTATCCAACTTTCCCCTTTTTGTCTAGGGATAAGGTGGCGAGCACGCGATTGGATCCGTCTTGGATGCCGTGAGCGGTTAGACTGCGTTTGTTGAGGAGAAGTTCGCGCATGAGAATTGGTGTGATCCGCATTCCCAGCGAATCCTCCTTTACGGCGAATTTGCAGCCAGAACGCCATTGGGAGCACCCGTACCCTGTCTTTCCGCGGATGACAGGCGAGGCGCATAGGGGGCAGGGTCCCAGGTTTTTTAGATCGATGGTCTTTTCGGAAGTCGCGGAAATAATTTCACGAGTGTAGGCTTCCACTTCCCTGATGAACTTGCTGGAATCGTATTTGCCACGCTCCATTTGCTTGAGGCGAAACTCCCAGTCTCCAGTAAGTTCAGGCGACTTTAGCCTATCGTCTTGGACCAGAGCTATCAACTGTCGCCCATTGGGGGTGCTGAGAAGGTGCTTCCGCTTACGTTCGACGTATCCCCGATTGATAAGGACCTCGATAATCGACGCACGTGTGGCAGGGGTCCCGACGCCTTTTTCCTTCAAGGCCTCTTTCAACTCTTCGTCATCCACTATCTTTCCAGCGGTTTCCATTAACTGAAGCAGGCTTGCCTCAGTAAATCGTTTTGGAGGGGATGTCTTAAAATTTTCGATACTGGGATTATGGAGAGAACGTTCGCCTACTTGAAAGTCCGGTAGGGACTGGTCGGTGCTTTCGGCCTTGGTGGACATCTTTTTCTTTGCAGCCGGCTTTTTGTTTTCAGTCGGGTAGAGAACCTGCCAGCCCGCTTCGACGAGAAGAGTCCCTCTCGCTCGAAAAAGCTCTTTCGCAGCATTCGCTTCTACTGTGGTTACGGCTTTGATACAGGTAGGGTAGAAGGCAGCAATTAGACGGGTGAGTACTGCGTTGTAGAGTTTCTTCTCATCGTCATTGAGTTTCGAAGGAATGTCATTGGTGGGTATGATGGCGTGGTGGTCCGAGACCTTTTTATCGTCTACGATACGTTTGGTGAATTTGAGATTTTGAAGATCCAGTTGTCCGATTTCCTTTTTCCGGAATGGCCGAAATTGCTCTAGTAACGGTGCGATGGTAGGTTTCAGATCGGCGGTCAGGTAGCGGCTATCCGTTCTTGGGTAGGTGATGTGTTTGTTTTCGTAAAGATTCTGGGCGATTCGCAAAGTCTGGTCAGCGGTAAATCCGAAACGCTTGTTGAGGTCGCGTTGCAGTTCGGTCAAATCGTATAGCAAAGGGGGGTTCGAGAGTTCGTCTTTTTTCTCAATTGAATCGATGATTAACTCCTGGCCCTCGACTTTTGACATGATGGTCTCCGCCTCTTTAAGCTCTTTGAGCTTACCCTTGGTATGGCGAAACTTGGCACCTTGGGCGATTGTATGAATTTCCCAGTAGTCACTTGAGTCGAAGGTTTCGATTTCGCGGTCTCGTCCTACGATCATTGCTAGAATAGGAGTCTGAACGCGACCGATACTGAGAAGCAGGTTTCGCTTGCCGTATTCGACCGTGAAAAAGCGCGTGGAGTTGAGGCCGACGATCCAATCCGCTTCACTACGGCATTTCGCTGCATGA
>Ga0213868_10006020_pt1 | contig 10780 bp, 3 predicted proteins | sample PICome_9_FD_160087 | JGI IMG/M metagenome (GOLD analysis project Ga0213868, IMG submission 160087) | Coastal seawater microbial communities near Pivers Island, North Carolina, United States - PICO127 | ecosystem: Environmental > Aquatic > Marine > Coastal | place: USA: North Carolina | collected...
GTTCATCAATACGATTAGATACATTAAATGTTTTTCCAAAGCCGAACAGCGCCGTATTCGATTTAACCAATGATACCATCTGTAATAGGGGGGTTCTATTCATTGATTCAATAGTTGATAGTGGCGGAAATCATGATTGGTATCTATTGGATTCTGGGGGAAGTACAATTATGACCTATCCGGATACCATTCTCAGTAAAATTGAATTGGATAATCTCGTTACATCAGTTTACACTTTAGTTCATAAAATTAGCGTAGGGAATCGTCCGCTTTGTGATTCCGTTTATTACGCAACTTTTTTTATTACACCTGAAATTGACTTCTCTGTTTCTACCCCAATTACGAACTGTGCCACCGATACCATAGAGATTTTTACTGATTCTCTTTCAGATCCAGATTTAAATTGGGTTTGGACGATTGAAGACTCCGTATATTCAACCTCGTCAATAATTAGGTTAAATACGGAGCCAGGAAACTATTCATATTCTGTTTCTGGAAGCGATACATTTAATTGCAGCCATGTTTTTGAGGATAGTTTGCATGTATTCGCAACACCTGATGCAAGTTTTATTTCCAATGGACTTTGTGGAATTGATACTTTGTGTAGACTAGATAGTACATTGTATGTAATTGAATGGGACTCAATAAGCAACTCTGGCTCTAACTATTTTTCTTCTTGGGATTGGAATGGTGATAGTATAGTTGACTCACAAAGCGATAGTGCATCAATTAGCTACAACGCGACTGGTGCTGAAAGTCTATGGATTGAATGGTCAAACGAATTTGGTTGTTCTAAGGACACTCTAATTAACTTGTATGTTAGAAAGGATTTATTCGTAGACGTTAAGTTCAATTCACTTAATAGCTGCGGAGACTATACCCCGATTATCACAGATTCTATATACGGTTCTATAGATTCTGGATACTATCAGGTTTTTCCAAAATATTTAGATACATCGTCAATAATCATAACAAAAGGTTTCGGCGACACAACGGTATTTCCAATATTAAGTGCAGCAATAGACAATGATACCTCTTATGTGATTTCATTGACAGTTTGGAATTGCTGTGAAAAGGTGATTTCATATGATACAATTACTTTAAGTCCCCTTCCAATGGCTACTTTATTTGCGATTCAGGATACAGGTTGTTCTCCTTTTAACTGTACTTTTCAGCCCGATGGGTTCCTCTATGGGGGTATTGATTCTGCTTATATTAGCTTTGGCGACGGTCAAGGCTCAAAACTTAGTAGAATAGGCATTCCTATTGGGTCCCAATTTGATTCTGTTTGGCAACCAATTTCTCATAGCTATACCTACCAAGGTGCAACTGACACCACCTACATTGCAGAACTCTTCGCTTCTAATCGATGCGGAGATACATCTTCTTCAATACCCATAACTGTTCAACGAGGATCTGTATTGTCTTCATTCAGTCCTTCTAAAACGTCTGGATGTGCGCCATTAACTGTAGACTTTTTAAATCTTTCTTACAACTACAATTCACTAGGTTGGTGCTTTGATTTTGATACCGTTTTAAACGTTTGTGACACTAATACCGTAGCCATAGAAAATCCTAGCTGGACTTTCAATAAACCAGGATTATATACTGTTGCACTATTTGTTAACGCAAATTGTGGAGTTGACACCTCCTTCCAGACTATTGAAGTTTTTCCTTCTCCCGATGTTAGCTTTGTTTCCCCTTTAAATTATTGCGGTAACGATACAATTTCGTTTCTAAACACTAGCAGCTTCCAGAACGGAGGTATTCTTGGATACCTCTGGAGCTTTGGCGATGGCGATTCTTCAATTATTATTAACCCAACTCATTCTTACTCGTCTTCAAACAACTATAAAATTATACTCACAGCTTATGGTGACAATGGGTGTATAGGAATTGACTCTTCAGAAATTGAAGTATTACCTACGCCCCAGGTTGAGTTTCAAGCAAACTCGGTTTGTTTAGGCGATACAGTCTTTTTTACTAATAGTTCTAGTATACCAATTGGGCAGATAGTTGGATATAAATGGGAGTTCGGTGATAGTAATACTTCAAATGCATTTGCCCCATATCACGTCTATAATCAACCTGGAGTTTATGAAATAGTATTAGAGGCTACTTCAAATTCAGGGTGTGTTAGTAGGTACCGCCAATTTGTAACTGTTTCGCAACTACCAAGCCCAGATTTCAATTGGACGCTGGTTTCGAATGATAGCTGTAGTTTACCACAGACTTATCAATTTTTTAATGCCTCTAGCGGCGGTGTTGGATTATTATGGGACTTTGACTACCAGAACCCTGGGGTTTTGATCAGCACATTAAATAATCCTCAATTCACTTTTACAAGTCCGGGCGATTATCATATAATGCTTTACGTAGAAAATCAAAATGGATGTTGGGACACCATATCCCAAGAATTGTATATTTCTGAAGGTATAGACGCGCAAATTAATTCCTCACAACGCGAAGGATGCATCCCTTTTGACGTATCGTTTTACAATATTTCAGTATCCCCTTTTAATGATTCCATAAAATCGATTGAATATGTTTTTGGAGATGGTGTGCGTAAAGTTGTTAATTCACCACCTTTTAACATTTTTCACACTTATAATAATCCTGGAAGCTTTAAAGCATATGCTCTTGTTACAAGCACCTCTGGCTGTACTTATTTTTCGTCAGGACTAAACGTTTTAGTATATGACTTGCCATATCCAGATTTTTCTTATATAAATTATAATAACCTTCAATTAGGCCTAATCAATAACTCTGTACCGCTTGATTCAAATTTCATATACCAATGGAGCTTGAGTAACGGACAATTGAGTTATGATTTTGAACCGAATTTCCAACTTCCACAGCTCTCAAATAATTATGATAGTATCAGAGTTTGTCTTTTAGTAGAGTCAATACAGAGTTGCACAAATTCGTTGTGCAAAAACTTGTGGATTTGGGAGTCTAGTTTATATGTTCCTAATGCCTTTGCTCCTGATTTAAACTATGTGGGTGAGGATAATATTTTTTTACCAAAAGGCCATAATCTTGATGTCTATGAGCTCTGGATCTATGATAAATGGGGTAATCTAGTCTATTATTCCGATAAAATAGAATCACTTTATAATTCGCCTTTAGAAGGGTGGAATGGCTTGTTTATGGGGACTGGGGAGCCAATGCCTTTGGGTGTGTATTCCTGGAGAATAAACGCAATATTTTTAGACAAAAAACGCTGGTTAGGCCAGGAAAATTCTTTCGGTGAAATATTAACCTATGGAACCTTAACACTTTTACGGTAATGAGCAAATTCCGATTCTTCATAATCGCATCACTCTTAACTGCTGGTATTATTGCGCAAGATGCCTCTTTCAGTATTTCCGATTTCAACCCTGTCAATGTTAATCCAGCCTACGCTATATCAGGTGACGGTCAGATAAAACTTTTTACCACTACCAGACACCAATGGCTGAATTTAGCCGGTCCATCATCAAGTTCAGCCGCGTATCGTATTAATCAGGCAAGTTTATGTGCACCTATTGTTTCAAATCGAAATAATGGGTTTGGCATTTCGATGCAATTAAATAATCAATCTTCAGGGGAGGGTGATTTGGAATTAAATGGTTTTCGGTTAGGCTCTGCTGCCCGATTCTCAGGTAAATTTAATCGTCATAATTACTCTTTTGCTAGTGGCGTTAGTTTTGGCATCTCGCAATTTTCCTTGGACTGGCAAGAATTAAACTTCAGTTCACAATACAACCCATTCTACGGACTTATACACTCCACGCCTCTCATAAATCCACAGAATGTTCAAGGAAATATGTCTGTTTCAGCAAATTTTGGGGTTCGCGGTGCCTATTCGAGACAACTCAGTAATAATTCTATTATTGCCCTTAAAGGGGGGTTAGCGGCTTTTCACATCAACAATACCGCAGTAAGTTTTTTTGATAACAACAGCATCTTGATTCCTCGTTACGTAGCGCATATTTCCTCAATTATCGTACCTAAAAACTCGAATGGTATAAAGGGTATTCAGCCTAATTATCTGATTGTTGGGGCAATCTTACAGAAACAAGGAGCTTCAACAACTTCAGAAGTGCGCGTTGGCACTAATATTAATTCTTCTGTTAGCGTGTATACACTCTATAGAAGTCGATATATATTGCCTTTGAAAACTTCGGTGGACGCTCTTTGCTTTTTAACACAAATTAGACTCAGCAGGTTTATTGTATGTGTTGGATATGATATGACGATCTCTAAAATGAACAATATGAGAACTTATGGAACTGCAGAAATTGGATTGATGATTCCCCTAGGCGGTAATACTCCTGTTGGGAATAAAACAAAGTCTACAGGTTGCCAATCCGAGCAAATTCTCTCTCACGCATTATGGAAGATTAACGAGCGTTTTAACCCTAGAGGTGGTGTTTATAATAAAGAATTTAGTGCATTAAGCCTAGTTTTATAGTGCGCAAAATTAGGCGTTATCTCAACATTATAATTGTACCAATTGCGCTAAGTTCATTTGAACTGAAACGATATTGGTAAGTTGATTCTGGATTCTTTATTTCATTCTGATCTCGACCATTCCAAAATTGATCAAATGGCTCTAGAGTTTGAAATACTATATTACCCCATCTATCGAAAATTGTGAAAGAGGTTTCCGAAAAACATGATTTATCCCCTTTAATCACAAATTCCTCATTCTTATTGTCGTTCCCCGGTGTAAAAGCATTAGGTATGTAAATATTCGCAGTTACTTTTTCAGTCAATTGAATGTTTGTCGATACTAAACAACCATTATCGTCAAATATTAAAAGTGAATAATTTGCCGGCGATAAGTCTAATACTGGACTAAAAACTGGATCACCATTAAGAGAATAGCTATATGGTGAAGTTCCTCCTACCGCATTTATCTTAATTAGTCCATCCGAACTTGAACAGGATGTTGGGTCTTCTTTATAAATATCAACGTAAAAAGAGTCTGGCTTTGTAATTTCTATAGTGTCTTGAAAAACACATCCGTTATTATCAATAAGAATAGGGTAGTAAGAACCTATTTTTGTGTTTGTAAGTAACGGCCCCTGATCGGGTAATCCAATCCAGTTGATATTGTAAGGCAGGGTGCCTCCAGTCGGATTAAGGTTTATCGTTCCAGACTCATCGCTAAAACAAACTTCTTCTTTAATAATTGTATTGAACTCAATTTCATTTGGCGCGATCAACTCAATAGAAATAGTATCGCTACATCCATTCGAATTGGTTATAAAAATAGAATATGTATCAGGGGGCAAATTCGTTCTAGTTGAAATATTCGGGTTCCCGTCATTCCAAAAAATATTTAATGATGCGACTCCGTCTAATTCAATAAATCCGTCGTCACTGGAATGACATTTAGGGTTACTTGAATCTTTAATTATAGCTGTATTCCATATCGTGTCGTAGGGTATAGTTATTAGCGTATCAATGCTACATAAATTCGCTGAGTCTGAAATAATTATACTATATGTGCCACTATTTAAATCCGTTATCGAGTCCGAAGCTAGGGTCGAATCTATATAATATGTATACGGACCTCGTCCTCCTATTGCATTCAACTTAATCTCAGCGTTAGCGACTTGCTCACAAGAAGCTGGAATTATTGTAGAAGTAAACTTAAGAGAGTCTGGATTAGACAGGATGACAGCTAAGCTATCGGCACAACCTGAGGAATCAATACATGTAACATAATAAATGCCCGGTCCCAAACTATCGATTGATGAAGTTGTATCTCCATTATTCCATAAATAAGACACTGGTGGCGATGCATTAAACACAGTGATTCCAATCGCACCATTGTCTTCATCTGCGCAACCAATTGGCTTATATCTAGAATCCAACTGTACCGTCAATGGATTAAGTAATGCCACATTGAGCTGATAATCCCTTTGGGTTTCCGTAAGAAGTAGGCCATTTCTGTACTCCATCAGTTTTACCGCCACTACGTACTGACCTTGAGCTGAGATGTTAGCACTTAGAATACCGTTCAAACCACCCATTGAAACTGGTGGCGTTGAGGGCAATGGGTTAGTTCCGCTATAATTAGTTACATAGGTTACGCTGGTCGTAGCATCAGAATTTAATGCATCTGTGAGTACGTAGTATAAAGAATCTCCGTCTGCATCTATCGCACTAAACGAAGTATTGGTCTGTACTGAACTTGCTACAATGGTCGGAGGAACACTAAAGACTGGTGTACTATTTGAAATACCTGTACCTGCCGGTGTAGTAGATGTCTTATAAGTCATTGAAGTTCCCAAAGGATTTACAATATTGGAAATTGTACTATTCCTGCAACATGCCGTATGGGAAAAATAAAAACCGTTAGAAATCGTATTGGTATAAGTTAAAGTACCAGTATAAACCTTTTTACTTACGCAAAAAGAGGGAACATTTGTTACACAAGCAACGTTGAACGAGTTCGGAATAGGAATTTCACTTCCAGGCGATAAAGAAGTCGTAGATAGCACAATCCCAGACTGAGCGTCACGCATTGCTAGCGGGATAGACGACGGGTAAGAAGCCGTACCTGAAGAGCAATCTTTATACATGGTCAGAGTAACAACATACGTCCCGTTTCCAGTAGTGGTATAGCTAATCTCCCCGCCAACTATATGCGTAGCCGCGACAGTGTTACCTATTAATAATGCTATTATTACAAAAACCTTTCTCCTAATATTTTGATTCATTGAAAATTGCGTGTCACGATGGCGAAGTATGAATAAAAGTTAAGAAATAAACGCTAAGTTCATTTGAACTGAAACGATATTGGTAAGTTAATTCTAGATTCTACAGGTCAATAACTGATTATAAGCGTCTCAGATTGAACCCAGTAGTCTGAGATTAACCGTATCGAATAAAGACCTGAGTTGGTAATAAAAGAAAAATACAAAAAAAAAAGGACCCTGTAAATAGGGTCCTTTTCAAAATTATTCTTCAATGATATTAATAGATGAAAATATCAACTCTACGGTTTAAATATTGCTGAGCAACAGTACTCACTTTTACCTCTCCAATTTGAGTTTTGATATTCTGCTCTGGTACCTCATATGAATTGATCAAAGTGCGCTTCACAGCCTCAACCCTATCGCTTTTAAGATTTTCGTTGTATTCCTGAGTACCATAAATATCTGCATAGCCTACTAGCAACATTCTACTCTCGCTTGCATCAAAACCACTCATAAAGTCTGAAATCTCCTTACGGTATTTCTGCTGTAACATATTCGAGTCAAAGTCAAAATAGATTGTTAAGACTCCTTTCAATTCACCCGCTCTTGTTAAGCCTGAGAACTCTTCGTTGCTCTCTAAAACTGTTAACATAAGTGCATCGAGGTCATCAGACTTAACAAAGCCTTTAGCATCCGATTTAATTGTGGTTATGTCACCAGTGTTTTTGGTGACTTTTTTACCCAAAGCCTCAACATCGTCGACACTCGCAAACTCGTCAAGATTACCTACTAGATTGTCTTTCACATTGTCTAGCGCTAGATCCTTCGCGTCTTTGTCACCTAACGTGTAGGCAAGACCCAAAGACGGAGTTAGTATGGCATCTGCATTCGCTCCGTCGAAATTCCAACCATCGAAGTCATCTGAGAGTACACTTAAGTAGCGAAGTCCTAAGTCTAACTTGAGCTGCGAGTTCAAACTTACTTTCACCCCAACTTTAGCCCTTAGTCCTAATGCTCCTGAATTAAACTTAGGAACCATTATTGACGCATCAGATACAAACATGCGCTCAGCGGTGTATCCAACGTAACCAACTTGCGACTCAACATAAATGTTGTTCAAATCGCTCTTCATAAAGGCTAGAGGACGCGCGGCTAAGCCAAGGAATACTCCCGTTGCTGTCGACGAGTAACTCTCTACATTATTTAGACCCGAGACCATGTCGTACGACGCATCGGCCTTTATGGCGACTCCAGGGCTAAACTGATAATTATAACCTAGGCCTAACGACACAGGTGTCTGAGACATATCTGTTGTAAAGGCACCAGGCTCACTTTCACCGAGTCCGTTTACCATTTCAACCAAATTCAAACCTGTATTGAAAGACAATTCATGTCTTCTTGGCTTTTCACTATCGGCTTGGCCGAAGGCATTAGCAGTAATTAATACTGCTAATGCTGTACACTTAAGAGTTAATTTCATTCTTAGTCAACTTTAATGATTCGTTCAATTGTGCTGTTTCCAGTAGCTTCATCTCTAATGATCAGCTGATAGGTACCTGCTGTAATAGAAGATAAATCTATTGTGAATATTAGATCGCCCGCAGGAATGGATCCTCTAAAGAAGGTTCTTCCAAGCATATCTACCATCTCGACATCTAACTCCGAGTCTAATGCCGAGTTAAAGGCAATAGATACATTACTCGTAGTAGGGTTTGGATAAATGTTTACACCTTTCAGTAATTCCTCTACACTAAGACCTGTGGCAGATATTACAAAGCCGGTCGAGCGTCTGAAACAACCATACGCATTATATACTTCTACTTGGTAATTACCACCCTGGGTGATGAATAGGTCTTTGTTGGTTTGCCCAACTATTCTCACACCATTACGGTACCACTTGTAGATTGCACCATTCTCAGAACTGCTCAGAGTCGTTGGAGTTATCTGAAGAACAGTCGGCTGTTGAGGCGTTGGCTGTACAGTTACAGTGTACGTTCCAATTTGCTCACAACCGTTTGCGTCAGTAAATGTAAATCCTAATGTGTGCGTTCCAATTCCAGCTTGTGCAGGTTGGAATACATCTCCAGCAGCTGTTACACCAGCACCTGTCCATACTAAACCTGTTTGACCGTTCTGAAGGTCAAATGGCCCGTTGTCGAAACAGAACTCATCCTTCGTAGGCAGTGTATACGTACCTAAAGAATCTACTGTTACATCGAACGAATGTGAAACGGAGTTACCAGAAGCATCAGCGAAGACCCACTCAACAGTTGTCGTTCCTACAGGGAATATTGCACCAGGCGCTAAACCACTAGTAAGAGTTGCGGTATAACCACAGTTATCTGTAACGTTAACAACATAGTTGTACTGCGAGTTACACGCTGGTAATGTTGTATCGCCCGGAGCCGATACAATAACTGGAGCATCTTGATCTACAACATTTAATGGAACCGTTGTAGTACTAGTATTACCATTGTTGTCTGCAGCGATAACTGTTACGGTTACAATACCAATATCAGAACAATCAACTGATGTTGGAGTAATTGTTACAGTTGGCACTGTAGTACAGTTATCTGTTACACTCGCTACAACCATTGCCGTGGTTAGTGTTGCGTTACCCGAGGCATCTAAAACAACATCACTAGGCGACGCTACAGTTGTTATTGTTGGATCAATAAGATCTACAACTGTTACAGTTCCTGTTTGCACAGTCGTGTTACCACTTGCGTCTGTTGCTGTCACAGTAACAGTGTTCGATCCGAGGTCACTACAGCCGAAGCTTGAAGGACTTACTGAAACCGTCACACCACTACAATTGTCGCTAACGCTACTTACTATTTGTGAAGTAGTTAATGAAGCACTACCGTTAGCATCTAATGCCAGCGTTATACCTGAAGAAACAAGTGCAAGAGTAGGGTTAGTTACATCTTGTACCGTTACCGCAATTGTGGCTTCACTATCGTTACCATTGGCATCAGTCGCCGTAACGACGACATTCGTAGTACCAATATCACTACAGTTAAACGAAGTCTCACTATAGGTAAGTGTTGTAGCACCACAGTTATCTGATGCACTAGCAGTATTACCTGGTAATGTTACCGAACCACCCGCACCTAGTGACAATGTCACTGCCGATGGAGCCGTTATTGATGGTGAAATAGTATCCATAACAACTACATTCTTGGTAGCCGTACTTGAATTTCCACTGCCATCAGTAGCTGTTATTGTAATTGTGTTTGAACCAACCTCACTACAACTGAATGACGTAGCGCTCAACGATACCGTTGGAGCTACCGTACAGTTGTCAGTAGTAGTAGCAACAACATCACCTTCAGCGATAGTTGCTACGCCAGCAGCGTTCAAGTATGTCGTTACAGCACTACTTACCGTTGTAATCGCAGGAGCAATTAAATCTACTACCGTTACAGTTCCTGTTTCCACAGTCGTGTTACCACTTGCGTCCGTTGCTGTCACAGTAACAGTGTTCGATCCGAGGTCACTACAGCCGAAGCTTGAAGGACTTACTGAAACCGTCACACCACTACAATTGTCGCTAACGCTACTTACTATTTGTGAAGTAGTTAATGAAGCACTACCGTTAGCATCTAATGCCAGCGTTATACCTGAAGAAACAAGTGCAAGAGTAGGGTTAGTTACATCTTGTACCGTTACCGCAATTGTGGCTTCACTATCGTTACCATTGGCATCAGTCGCCGTAACGACGACATTCGTAGTACCAATATCACTACAGTTAAACGAAGTCTCACTATAGGTAAGTGTTGTAGCACCACAGTTATCTGATGCACTAGCAGTATTACCTGGTAATGTTACCGAACCACCCGCACCTAGTGACAATGTCACTGCCGATGGAGCCGTTATTGATGGTGAAATAGTATCCATAACAACTACATTCTTGGTAGCCGTACTTGAATTTCCACTGCCATCAGTAGCTGTTATTGTAATTGTGTTTGAACCAACCTCACTACAACTGAATGACGTAGCGCTCAACGATACCGTTGGAGCTACCGTACAGTTGTCAGTAGTAGTAGCAACAACATCACCTTCAGCGATAGTTGCTACGCCAG
>Ga0213868_10006024_pt1 | contig 10774 bp, 9 predicted proteins | sample PICome_9_FD_160087 | JGI IMG/M metagenome (GOLD analysis project Ga0213868, IMG submission 160087) | Coastal seawater microbial communities near Pivers Island, North Carolina, United States - PICO127 | ecosystem: Environmental > Aquatic > Marine > Coastal | place: USA: North Carolina | collected...
CATAATATTGCGGCCTTTAAGATTGTGGAATAGTGGTAGGTAGTCCATTTGTGCTCTTTGGTTTAAACGTTTTTAACTTTATAGACACAGGAGATCTCTCGTCCCTTGCTCTGTCGGGATGACTAGATCCTTCGTCGCTTCGCTCTGTCAGGATGACATATTGGGTGTTTCTGACACCCAATATGTCACTGAATAACCTTTAGTCCATTCATTAAGGGCTGCAGCACTTCAGGAATAGCAATCGAGCCATCAGCCTGTTGGTAATTTTCCATCACTGCCAGCAGTGTGCGCCCTACCGCCAGACCTGAACCATTCAAGGTGTGCAGCAACTCGGGCTTACCATCAGTATTTCTGAAGCGAGCTTTCATACGTCGCGCCTGGAAATCTGCAAAGTTGCTGCAGGAGGATATCTCGCGATACTTTTCCTGTGATGGCAACCAGACTTCAATATCGTAGGTTTTGGCCGCAGAGAAACCGAGATCGCCACCACAGAGAATAACCGTTCTATAGGGCAGTCCGAGCTTTTGCAAAATAGCTTCCGCATGGCCGACCAGACCTTCAAGGGCATCCCAGGAATCCTCGGGATGGACAAACTGTACCATCTCAACTTTCTCAAACTGATGCTGGCGAATCATCCCTCGGGTATCGCGACCATAGCTGCCCGCCTCACTTCTAAAACAGGGCGTATGGGAGACAAACTTAATCGGCAGTGAATCAACGATTTCATTGCGGTAGATATTGGTAATCGGCACTTCTGCGGTGGGGATCAGGTAGAACTCGCGCTCGTCGTCGAGCTTAAACAGATCCTCTTCAAACTTTGGCAGCTGACCTGTTCCGTAGAGTGATTCACGGTTGACTATATAGGGTACATAGACCTCTTCGTAACCGTGTTCCTGAATATGGGTATTGAGCATAAACTGGGTCAGTGCCCGGTGCATGCTGGCCAGGCCACCGCGCATTTGCGAAAAGCGCGAGCCGGTAATTTTCGTGGCAGTATCGAAGTCCAGGCCATTGAGTGCATCGCCGAGATCGACATGATCTTTTACCGCAAAGTCGAAAGCCTTCGGCTCACCCCAGCGACGTATTTCAACATTATCATCTTCATCATTGCCGACAGGAACAGAGCTGTGGGGAATATTGGGAATACCCTGCAACATCTCATCAAGCCTGCCCTGCACTTCTGCAAGATTGGCATCAGCCTGGGCACTGTCATTTTTAATCTGCTCGCCTTTGGCTTTAAGAGGCTCAATATCTTCACCTTTGGCCTTGGCTGCACCGATCAGCTTGCCCATGGACTTGGCATAGACGTTGCGCTCCTGCTGCAGGCTTTCAGCAGCTAGCTGCAGTTCTTTTCGCTGGGCTTCGAGTGCGAGAAAAGTCTCTGTATCGAGGTCGTAGCCTTTGATTTTAAGGCTATCGGCAACGGCATTTAAATCCGAACGTAACAGCTTCGGGTCGAGCATGGTGGTTTCCTTAAACTATTTTGAAAACAAATTTACATTAAACGGGCAAGCCAGATTGAACAGCTAATGGCAACAAGACACAAAACAACGGTTGCCAGCACATAAACCAGCGCCAGAAAAAGGTGGCCATTTTGCCACAAACCGAGGGCATCAAGCGAGAATGTTGAGAAGGTTGTAAAGGCACCGAGAAAGCCAATCATTAACAGACCGCGCATCTCTGCCGGCAAGGCGGCTCTTTCTACAATAATCACAAACAATATGCCCATTACAAAACTACCAAACACATTGACAGTTAAAGTGGCATAGGGGAATTTATGGCTTGTAGCATTAAATATCCAGGTGCTTACGGCGTAACGAGCCATAGCCCCCAGTGCGCCGCCAATGGCAACAGCTAACCAGTGCATTATTTTTTATCCTTTTTATTGGGATTATCTAGCGAGCGCAAATAGTCGAGTTTTTCAGCTATCTTTTTTTCCAGCCCGCGGTCAGTGGGAAAGTAGTATTGCTTGCCGGACAATTCATCCGGCAGATAGGTTTCACCCGCTGCATAGGCGCCCTCTTCATTGTGGGCATATCTATAATCTTTACCGTAATCCAGCTCTTTCATTAAACTGGTTGGCGCGTTGCGCAGGTGCATAGGCACCTCGTAACTGGGCAGCGAGCGAACATCGGCCATGGTCTGCTTAAAGGCATTGTAGACAGCATTGCTCTTGGCGGCGATGGCAATATAAACAACTGCCTGGGCCAGGGCCAATTCACCCTCAGGGCTGCCGAGGCGTTCCTGTACATCCCAGGCCTTCATGCAGATATCCAGAGCCCGAGGATCCGCATTGCCGATATCCTCACTGGCCATACGCACCAGCCGGCGGGCTATATAGACCGGATCGCAGCCGCCGTCCAACATACGACAGAGCCAGTAGAGAGCCGCATCTGGTGCCGAGCCGCGCACCGATTTATGCAGTGCGGAAATCTGGTCGTAAAAATATTCACCGCCCTTATCAAAGCGCCGGGTATCGCCGACCAACACCTGTTCAAGCACCTGTTTATCGATTATCGATATATCGCCCTGCTCGGTTGCCAGGTCATTGGCGATCTCCAAAAGATTCAGTGCACGGCGAGCATCGCCATCAGAGGCAGCAGCTAAAAGATCCAGCGCCTGGTCATCAAGTTTGAGTTGACGCTCACCCAGGCCGCTACTCTGGTCTTCCAGCGCCTGCTGGATAACCGTTTTAATCTGCTGGTCTTCCAGACTTTTTAGCACATAGACGCGGCAGCGTGACAGGAGTGCGTTGTTTAGTTCAAAGGAGGGGTTTTCTGTAGTGGCGCCGATAAACACCACAGTGCCATCTTCAACAAAGGGCAAAAAGGCATCCTGCTGTGATTTGTTAAAGCGATGTACTTCATCGACAAAAAGGATAGTTTTGCGGCCGCGTAAATCGCGCTGTTCTGTGGCTTTGGCTATGGCCGCTCGAATCTCTTTAACCCCGGAGAGAACCGCCGAAATACTTTCAAAGTGAGCGTCAGCAGAGGCGGCAATAATCTTTGCCAGAGTGGTTTTACCCACACCGGGGGGACCCCAGAAGATCATTGAGTGCAGCGCACCGCTCTCAATGGCTTCGCGCAGCGGTTTACCAGGGCCGATAAGATGTTGCTGACCGTAGAAACCGTCGAGGGTTCCCGGACGCATACGGGCAGCCAGTGGGCGGTAGACTTCCTGAGCAAAGAGATCAGTTGGCATTACTGTCTAACGTGCTGTTTACATTGCCTTCCAGGTTATTGATAACATCAACTTCAGGGGGGACTTCGAAGATAAACCGGTCAGCATTAATGGCTGGGTTTATCTGTAGCTTCGAAAAGGTAATAGTGGTTGTCTGCTCAAGGTTATCGGTCAGTGAAATCAAAACCGGCTGCTGATTAACAAAGCGAATCTGCATGCTGCTAAACAGACTGCCGGCGCGCTCGGATGTCAGTGTAAATAGTCCCACAGAATCCTCGCGAACAAAATAAGCCTTGTCGAGCTGATCCAGGTCACCAGAAAAAAGTATCGCCGGTGTGGCTGCTATATCCCGGTTAAAAGGCTGAATAATTACCTGCTCAAGATCGGGATCAAAGACCCATAATGTGCTGCCATCGGAGATAATCTGCTGGGGCATGGGCTGGGTAATATGCCAGCGCAATTTGGCCGGCTGAGCGACCTCAAACAGGCCTTCTGAGACTTCGATTTCGAAACCTTCGGCATCGGTTATCTGCTGGGTAAAGTTTGCCGAGAGGCTGGTGATGGGCTGCAGAAGATCGCGCAGTGCCTGAATATCTTTAGGGTTACCGCCCGCCTGGAGCTGGGCCGAGCCAATAAGAGCTAGAATAAATCCTAGACGTAAAAGCATTCTTTGAATAAGAGCCATTATTGGGGTCCTGTTGTTTTTAATCACGCCTTGTATTTTATTCTCTACCGCCAGGTGCCAATATCTCACGGCTACCATTACTGCTCATTGGGCTGACCACGCCGCTGACTTCCATCTGCTCAATAAGACGGGCTGCACGGTTATAGCCGACGCGCAATTTGCGCTGTACGGATGAAATAGAGGCTTTGCGGCTCTCCAACACAAAAGCCACCGCTTCGTCGTAGAGCGGATCTGATTCACTGTCCTCTTCGCCACCCTCTTCGCTGCCGCTATAACCGGGCACAGCAATACTGGAAACGGCGGCTTCGTCGGTAATCTCAGAGAGATAGTTGGGTTCGCCGCGGCGCTTCCAGTCGGCAACCACTTTATGTACTTCATGGTCATCGACAAAGGCCCCGTGTACACGCTCCGGAACACTGGTTCCCGGTGGCAGGTAAAGCATATCGCCGTTACCGAGCAACTGTTCTGCACCGCCCTGATCGAGAATGGTTCGCGAATCAATTTTAGATGAGACCTGAAAGGCGATACGGGTTGGCACATTGGCTTTAATCAGGCCGGTAATAACATCCACCGAGGGACGCTGGGTGGCAAGAATTAAATGGATACCTGCAGCACGAGCTTTTTGCGCAATACGGGCAATAAGCTGTTCAACCTTTTTGCCGACAATCATCATCATATCGGCAAATTCATCGATCACTACGACTATATACGGGAGTGATTGCAGGGTTGGGGCTTCCGGTGGTTCTTCTGTGCCATCCCAACCCATTTCGGCGGGATCAAAGGTCCAGAGTGGATCGGTTATCGGGTTGCCGGCCTTAATTGCATCTTCAATTTTGCGGTTATAGCCAGCCAGGTTGCGTACGCCGAGGGCGGCCATCAGCTTATAGCGTCGCTCCATCTCCCCGACACACCAGCGCAGACCACTGGCGGCATCTTTCATATCGGTAATCACCGGCGTCAACAGGTGCGGGATACCATCGTATACCGAGAGCTCGAGCATCTTTGGATCGATAAGAATTAACTTTACTTCTTCCGGCGAGGCTTTAAACAGCAGGCTTAAGAGCATGGTGTTAATGCCCACCGACTTACCGGAACCGGTTGTACCCGCTACTAATAAGTGCGGCATACGGCCCAAGTCGGCAACTACAGGAGAGCCGGCAATATCATGACCCAGTGCCAAAGTGACCGGCGAACTTGAGCGGTCGTAAGCCTCCGATGATAGGATTTCGCTGAGGCGAACCATCTGGCGTTTTTCATTGGGGATTTCAATACCGACTACAGATTTGCCGGGAATTACTTCAACCACGCGAACACTGATAACCGCCATGGAGCGCGCCAGATCTTTGGCAAGACCGCTAATACGGCTGACTTTAATGCCAGCGGCAGGCTGGATTTCAAAACGGGTAACCACTGGGCCGGGAAGTACTTCGACAACTTCCGCTTTAATACCGAAATCCAGCAGCTTGTGCTCTAGTAGACGGGATAAATGTTCCAGGGAGTCAGGAGAATAGCCGTTGCCGCTATTGTCATCCGCTGGATCGAGTAGGTTAATCTGCGGCAGTGTGCCTACGACAGCGCTATCCTCAAAGAGTGTCTGCTGCTTCTCGCGCTCGATACGTTTGCTGACCACTGGTTTTGGTTTGGGTGTCTGAATAGTTGGTGGCACGCGAAGCTTTTGCTTTTTGGTCTCTTTTTCAACTTTGACCTGGCGCTCAATCAATGCTTCACGAGACTGGGCCTTTTCTTTGCGAGCCAGCTGCCATTCGGTCAATTTACTACGGGCGATATCGTAGAAATTAATCGCCGCTATACCCAGCCGGTCAATTAATGCAATCCATGAGATATCGACAAAAACCGTCAGGCCAAACAGAAACAGCGACAGGAGAATCATCGTACTGCCGACATAGCTAAATACAGCTATGGTGGCATCGCCGATCTTATTGCCAAGGATACCGCCAACACCAAAGGGGTAACTGTTGTGAACTTCGGCATATTGGATATTGGCCAGCGATGTTGCACTGATCATGACTAAAAGGAAGCCAATAACCCGTAGGGTAAAGGTTACAGAGTCAAAGGGCTCGGCTTCGCGAAGGATATAGTTTCTTAATATCTGGATGGCTCGAACGGCAAGCAGTGCCGGGAACAGGTAGGCCATAACCCCAAAAAGCGCATAGAAGATATCCGCAACCCAGGCACCGGCGAGGCCGACGGCATTGGTTATCTCTGTCCTAGTACCTGTATGGGACCAACCTGGATCTTCCGGTGAATAACTGAGCAGTGCCAGCAAAAGTATTGAGCAGAGTGCAATCCAGCCTATCAGTGCGCCCTCAGCTAACAAACGTTTACTGCGGCTGTCATTAGTAGCCAGCTCGGTTGGTGCAGAACGGCGCTGCTTTTTTTTATCTGTGCTCAACGGGTCAATCCCTGTTAATTTTTTCAGCGTCAATTGTAGCCGGTTCACAATTAAAAGCCATCTATGAGCCATGCATAAAAGCCAGGTTAGGCAACTTTTATAAAAGATTGTTTAAAAAGCTATTTGTGCTTACCAAACTATTGATTATGATAGCGACCCTACTTGTCAACTACGACTAAACATATTCAATATCTGGAGAGATTACTTGTCAAACCAACAGTCTGATACGCAGCATTTTCCACTGATTATTTTAGGTTCTGGCCCAGCGGGTTGGACCGCTGCAGTCTATGCAGCAAGAGCTAACCTAAGCCCTGTTGTTATCACAGGCATGCAGCAAGGTGGCCAGTTGACCACAACTACCGACGTCGACAATTGGCCCGGTGATGCCGACGGTGTTCAGGGTCCAGACTTAATGGTTCGCATGCAGAAACATGCTGAGCGCTTTGATACTAAAACAATTTTTGATCATATTGATGAAGTTCAGCTTGATCAGCGCCCGTTCAAATTAAAAGGCTCAAGCAACTACAGCTGTGATGCCTTAATTATCGCTACCGGTGCGTCTGCCCAGTATCTCGGCCTGCCCTCTGAAGAAGCGTTTATGGGTAAGGGTGTCAGCGCCTGTGCTACCTGTGATGGTTTTTTCTATCGCAACCAGAAAGTCGCGGTTCTCGGTGGTGGCAATACTGCTGTTGAAGAGGCTCTCTACCTATCCAATATCTGCAGCGAAGTTACCCTGATTCACCGCCGCGATGAACTGCGTGCTGAGAAGATGCTCCAGGATAAGCTGTTCGAGAAGCAAAAGAACGGTAATATTAATATCGAATGGAGCCACAACCTGGATGAGGTTTTGGGTGATGATGCTGGCGTTACCGGCGTTCGCCTAAAAAGCTCAAGTGATGGCTCAACCAAAGAGCTGGATGTGACTGGTGTATTTATCGCTATCGGCCATAAACCTAATACCGATATATTTACCGATAAACTTGCTATGAAAGACGGCTATCTGAAAATCGCTGGCGGTATGGCAGGTAATGCTACCGAGACCAGCGTTAGCGGTGTATTTGCCGCCGGTGATGTGGCTGATCACGTCTACCGTCAAGCAGTGACATCAGCGGGTAGCGGCTGTATGGCTGCCCTGGATGCAGAGCGTTTCCTCGACAAATAAAACTCAAGGCAAAAGGGATGCAGATTCCACTGCTTGATCAAGAGGATCCAAATTTTCCGGATCCTCGCAGCGCTCTGGCAGAACCAGATGGACTTCTGGCTGCCGGTGGTAACCTGTATCCCTCCACCCTCTTGTATGCCTATCGTCAGGGAATCTTTCCCTGGTTCCAGGAGGAGGATCCTATCCTGTGGTGGAGTCCGGCCACTCGCTGTATCCTCAAGCCCTCCCAGTTCCACTACTCCAGAAGTCTGCGCAAGTCACTGCGCCGCAATGACTACTCAGTGACAACCAATCGTGCCTTTACTGAGGTTATCACTGGCTGCAGTGATCCCAGGGATGGTGAGGACGGCACTTGGATTAGCGATCAGATGATCACTGCCTACACTGAACTGCATAGTCAGGGATATGCGCACTCTATTGAAGTCTGGCGTGAAGAGAGATTGATCGGCGGTCTCTATGGCTTGGCTATAGGCAGCCTGTTTTGCGGTGAGTCGATGTTTAGTCGCAGTGCCGATGCCTCAAAAATTGCTATGGCCCACCTTTGTCGCTGGGGTTTAGAGTCGGGCCTTGAACTTATCGATTGTCAGCTGGTTAACCCGCATCTACTCAGTCTGGGTGCCGAGCCGATGGACAGAGAATTATTTTTAAATAGATTACAGACTGCGCGCGATAAAGCTCTCGACTGGGCTTGTTTTGACGCTCTGGAATCCCCACAAAATCTCACATTTAAATGGTAAGCGGCAAATTTTTATATCGCCATTGAGTATCCTCAAATAGTCAACTACCCTTAAACCCCTAGTGTTTCTGAGAATGTTTAAAAAGTGGCTAACGTTTAATGACCCGAGATATATCGCCGGATATTAGTACCGTAAAACTCTGCTTAACTGAGCCCCATGATTGTAGTTATCTAGAGGGTCGCCGCACGACAACAGCCTTTGTCGACCCAAGCCTGAGTATTGATACAGACCTCTACTCAAGAATGACAGCTATGGGGTTTCGACGCAGCGGCCCCTATCTCTACGCACCTATGTGTGCCCAGTGCAGCGCCTGCGTGGCAGCGCGAGTTCCAGTGGCCGACTTTAAGTGGAATCGAAGTCAGAAGCGTTGCTGGAATAAAAATGTCGATATTGTGATTGAGCAGCTCGACTCAGTTAATCTTGGTGAGCACTTCCCTCTCTACGCCCGCTATATTAATGAGCGACACAAAGAGGGTGATATGTACCCGCCGTCGAGAAAGCAGTTTGAAGAGTTTCTTGGCAATCCCTGGGAGTCCACCCAATTTCTCGAGTTTAGGCTGGCCGACAAACTGATTGGCTGCGCGGTGGTGGATATTATTAATAACGGGCTGTCGGCAATTTACACCTACTTTGACCCCATCTATACAGATCGCAGCCTGGGCAATTTGGCGATACTTTTCCAGATTGGTATGGCCCAGCGGCTAGGGCTGGATCATCTCTATCTCGGCTACTGGATTGCCGGTTGCGACAAGATGAAATACAAGACCAACTATCGGCCGCTGGAGTTATACCGGGAAAATAACTGGCTGTTGGCCGATTGACTTTGCTATGCGGGGCGTTTTAGGGCAAACTTGCCGCGCTTTTATGTACAGCGCTTTTTCTAGGCAGACAAAACTTAATAAATATTCTTATCTAACAGGCACTAATTAAGCTTATGGCGAAAGAAGATCACATTGAATTTGAGGGAGAGGTTATCGATACCCTTCCAAACACCACATTCCGCGTAAAGCTGGAAAATGGCCACGTAATCATTGCTCATATCTCTGGCAAAATGCGCAAGCACTATATCCGTATTCTTACGGGTGACAAGGTTAAGGTTGAGATGACTCCCTATGACCTGACTAAAGGCCGTATTACCTTTAGAGAACGTTAATACGCGCTAGCAGTTTGTGTGTTTTTTAAAAAGCCACAAAGCACAAAAAAACCGCCTCAAGTAATCCCTAATCATGGGAACTGCTTTTGGCGGTTTTTTTTCCTTAGAGTATTAGGAGCTGCTGACCAACTCCCCTTCAGTGCGCACAATCAGCTCACCCTCTTCGACGCTGACATAGGCTGTACCGCCCTTCTCTGACAGACTTCCGAACAATACTTCTTCAGCCAGTGGCTTTTTGATCTTCTCCTGGAGCAGCCGCTCCATTGGGCGTGCACCCATTTTCACATCATAGCCATTTTCGGCGAGCCACTGACGCGCAGTATCATCGATCTCCAGAAAGACCTTTTTACTGTCGAGCTGTGCCTGTAACTGCACCAGGAACTTATCCACCACGGTGGTAATAACATCCATAGTCAACTCGCCAAATTGCACAATACTATCCAGACGATTGCGGAATTCCGGCGTGAACATCTTCTTGATCGCCTCCATACCATCGGTGCGATGATCCTGGGTTGAAAAGCCAATCGAAGAGCGGCTCATTAGCTCGGCACCGGCATTCGTGGTCATAATCAAAATCACATTGCGAAAGTCCGCTTTGCGGCCATTGTTGTCAGTTAGGGTACCGTGATCCATAACCTGCAACAGCAGATTAAATACATCTGGATGGGCCTTTTCCACCTCGTCGAGCAGGATTACCGAATGGGGATGTTTGGTCACCGCTTCGGTTAACAGGCCGCCCTGATCGTAGCCAACATAGCCTGGAGGTGCGCCGATTAAACGCGATACAGTATGACGCTCCATATACTCGGACATATCAAAGCGCACCAGCTCGATACCAAGAATTTTAGAGAGCTGACGACTAACTTCGGTTTTACCTACACCGGTTGGTCCGGCAAACAGGAAGCTACCAATTGGTTTGGTACCCTCGCGCAGGCCGGCACGGGCCATCTTGATCGATGTAGAAAGTGCATCGATAGCTGGATCCTGGCCGAAAACAACCATCTTTAACTTTTCAGCAAGGCCCTTCAGCTGCTCTTTATCGGAGCTGGAAACACTCTTCTCCGGTATACGCGCAATCTTCGAGATAACCAGTTCAATATCGCTGACGCCGATCGACTTCTTGCGCTTTGAGGCTGGCTGGAGTCGCTGGTAAGCCCCGGCTTCATCGATCACATCAATCGCCTTGTCGGGCAGAAAACGATCGTTGATATGTTTGGCGGACAGCTCTGCAGCCACCTTAAGCGCCGGATTGGTAAACTTAAGATCATGGTGTTCTTCAAATCGCGACTTTAAGCCCTTCAGAATCTTATAGGTTTCGTCGATACTGGGCTCAGCCACATCAATCTTCTGGAAGCGACGCGAAAGTGCCTGATCCTTCTCAAAAATACCGCGGTATTCCTGATAAGTTGTTGAGCCAAAGCAGCGCAGCTTGCCCGATGAGAGC
>Ga0213868_10006025_pt1 | contig 10773 bp, 10 predicted proteins | sample PICome_9_FD_160087 | JGI IMG/M metagenome (GOLD analysis project Ga0213868, IMG submission 160087) | Coastal seawater microbial communities near Pivers Island, North Carolina, United States - PICO127 | ecosystem: Environmental > Aquatic > Marine > Coastal | place: USA: North Carolina...
GACCAGAGTTTGGCTTGGAGAATCAAGGTAAGCGAGCCTTGATTAAGCGTGCCTTGTATGGTGGCAAGACTGCCGGCAAGGACTTTCGTGATCATTTGCGTAGTTGTATGAAGCATTTAGGTTTCGAATCGTGTTTGGCGGATCCAGATGTTTGGATGCGGCCGACGATTTTAGCAAATGGATTGGAAGTGTATGAGTACGTACTCCTCTACACAGATGATTGTTTAGTGATTTCAGATAAGGCGGAGAGTATCCTGCGTAATGAAATTGGTAAGTATTTCACATTGAAAGATGAAAGTATCGGTCCTCCAGATATTTATCTGGGTGGTCAAATGTGCCAGGTCAAGTTAGCAACAGGCAAGAGAGCATGGGCCTTTGGATCTGCAAAGTATGTGAAAGCGGCGACAACGAATGTTATTGAGCAGCTGAAGAAGATTGGTAAGTCGTTACCTAAGCGTGCTAAGACTCCGTTGTCAAGCAATTATCGTCCGGAGTTGGACATGTCTCCTACGTTGGATGCGGCAGATGCTGCACATTATCAATCGTTGATTGGGATTTTGAGGTGGATTGTAGAATTAGGACGTATCGATGTGTGCTGTGAAGTGTCCATGATGTCGTCACATTTGGCGATGCCTAGGGAAGGACATCTGGAGCAAGTGTATCATATCTTTGCCTATCTACATAATCATCACAATGCAGAGCTTGTGTTTGATCCCTTGTATCCATCTGTTGATAAGACGAAGTTTGAAAGGCAAGATTGGTCTTCTGCTCCGTATGATTATGAGGAGTTAGAAGAGTTGCCGTTGAATATGCCTATACCGAGAGGTCATGGAATAGTAATAAGGGTGTTCGTTGATGCTGACCATGCTGGAGATTCAACGACGCGCAAGTCCAGGACAGGTTTCGTGGTTTATGTAAACAATGCTCCTGTGTATTGGTTATCCAAGAAGCAAACCGGAGTCGAAACAAGTTCGTTTGGAAGTGAATTCACTGCAATGAAGCAATGCTGTGAATATGTTCGTGGTTTGAGATATCGTCTACGTATGATGGGCATTAGAGTTGAGGAATGTGCTTTTATTTACGGAGATAATCAATCAGTGTTGTATAATACGACATTGCCTGATTCCGCATTGAAAAAGAAGTCACAGAGTATTGCTTATCATTTCGTTCGTGAAGGTGTAGCCAGAGATGAATGGCGAACTACGTATATCAATACCAATGATAATCCTGCTGATTTGCTTACGAAGCCTTTGAGTGCTGAGAAGAGAGCTTTGTTTATCAATATGAAGATGTATCATGTGTTTAGTAATGCGTATGCTGAAGAAGAGAATGATTGAGATTTGGGGTAGTTTTGGATGGGACATTACTTGACTTCACATTTGATGGCCAAAAGGGCTATGACCCGTGATGATAGGAAGTCTGCCGTAGAAGGTGGGACCGTATGGTCGCAGGAGACTTTAGAGGCGAATCCTATATCGATGATAATGGGAACGAAAAAGAAATGGAACCTCCGGACAGGTTTGTCCAATGGTTGGAACGAGAGTTCTGGGAGGACATGGCGAGAACCGTGTTCAGAGAATCACACAACGCGTATCGTACGCAGTTGAAGTACTTGACTGGAGATATCCAGAAACCTTTCAAGGAAAGTTTTTCCAACTATAAAGCAAGGGTTGAGCAAGTATTCAATTATTTGGAAGATTTTCCAGAACCTTGCCTGAGAGGCGAAAGACCTGACTATGATCCGGAAGGAGATGAGGTCAAGCAAACGCCAGTAGAGCCTAAGACTGTGGCAGAGTCCATGTCTCATCTTTGTACTTGATGGGGTCAAATTGAATTGAATCACCAGCATTGGTGTTGTCATGATCATGTTTATTGTCATGGCTGTTCTTGTTCTTCCTCCTCCTCAAGATGATTCTCAGATGCAACAGCAGCATTGATGGCTCTAACAGACGTATCATTGGTAATGTCAGACAATGGATTGTGACTTGCGTCAATGTCCACCATGGAGTGTGGCCAGGTGTTTTCTTGCTCCTCTTTGTCACACAATGCAGTTCTTCTTGATCATTTTGCTGCATGTGTTGTTTCATGAGCATCATTGACATGTGTTTTGATATTGGTTTGATTCCTTGTGCATTCGAATGGGATGATTTGATTTGAAACAGAGAAATCAAAAACCAGATTTGTCGCCAATCGGCTGTGTTCCAATGCCACATTTTTTGTCCTTTTAAAAAGTGTAACCAGTATCTTGTTACACTTAAAAAAGTGTAGCAAGATACTGGTTACACTTTTTAAAAACGGACTACTTTGTAATGACACCCATCAGCACATACAACATACAACACAACAAGCAACTACAAGCAAGTAATACTAATTCTACTAGTACTACTAATACGAGGAATATTATTCCCTTTTAACTACTATACAAAGACAAGCATCAACTGCTGCAGCTCCAAGACTTGCCCATCAGCACATACAACATACAACACAACAAGCAACTACAAGTAATACTACCAGTTCTCCTTCCTTTTCCAAAACTCTGTCACAGACATCAATCAGAAAGTTATTGTAGATGTGCCTCGATGGAGACTTGTATCCAAAAATACGCAATGCTTTTACCATCCCTTCCTTGGTAATGTCATTGTAGAATTTCATTTTTGATTCATCATATCTATGTTCTTCAAGATTTGTTGTCTTTGTCTCACCTCTAGCTTTTGCTTCTTGTGCATACCTCCTTTTCTCAAGGAATTCTCTATGCGTCCCTTTTATCTTTTCGAATACATTCATATTGGCTCCATTTCATCTTCTTATCATTCTTTCGAGTTATCAATTCTTCCATTCTTTTTTTTGGACTTGCGTCAATGTCCATGGAGTGCTGGGTGTTTTCTTGCTCTTGCAGCAGCACCAATTCAGTTCTTGCTCGTTTTGCTGCTGCTTGTGTTGTTTCATGAGCATCATAGACACGTGTTTTGATATTGGTTTGATACATTGTGGTTGTTGGGAAAGTGCATTCGAATGTGGTGATTGGATTTGAAATGGAGATGAAATCCAAAACCAGATTTGTTGGCTGTGTTCCAATGCCACATTTTTTCAACTAAGTTGTCCTTTTTAAAAGTGTAACCAGTATCTTGTTACACTTGGAGTGTAACAAGATACTGGTTACACATATCTCAATTTTGTCTGAAAGATGATTTCAACGGACAAGTCAAACAATATTCATCAACCGTCCGAGACATATGATACTACTGTTTACAGATTTACAGAGCACAAATCCACCCAACAGAGTCTCGTTTCGTTCCGAACGAAACTCAAAATCACAATCACCGCATCCCTTCTTTTCAAAATAAAATTTGGAAAAACATAGGAACCGTTGGAGCACCACTGTCACAGCATCATAAACGAAGATGAGAAATCTTAAGTTCCTTTGCATCCCAATATTTACGGTTGTCGTAAACATTATCATCTTTCATATATTCGCTTTTGAAAACGAGCAATATTTCTTCCTCCAGAAAGAGGAGGATAGAACTAGTAAGCAAACGATGATGGATCAGCAGCAGCAACATGATGATCATGGTGGTGGTGATGATGATGACTATCAAGAACAAGAAAGTAGTAGTGAAGAAACGAGCACTAGGAATACTCCAACCTTGTATTTAGCATTTAACGATACAAATCCTCATAATGCCAACCTTAAAGAAGGAGAAACCTCATTTTGTCCGTATGCCACGTGCCATAACTCTCCTATATGTGCCCCATGCAATCAAAGATTTATATTCATTACTGCAACTGCTCGATCAGGATCGACTTCTTTACTTTACATGATAAATTCATTGCCAAATGTTCGTCTTTCAGGTGAAAACTTCGGGGAATTGAATGTAGCATCATTGGTGGAGTCTAATCTAATGTCACGTAAGCACTTCGGTGGGGGGGAAGCAAAGGAAGGCGCTTTTATACACAATGCAATTCCAGAGCAAGCATTGGCATGTCCTATACAGCACATTTTCAAAACAATAAATCCACCAAATATGGACACAATGATGCAAGTCAATCGTAGTACGTCTGTATCACTCTTTGATCCATCCGTCATTCTAGGGGTCAAGACCATTCGTTTGTTTGGACCAAAAGCTGTCAAGCTGACACCAAAAGAGGCGTCCGATTTCTTCAAACGTAACTTTCCATGTTCTAAGGTTATTGTCAATATTAGATCTAATGTGACTGCTCAAGTTGTATCAAAAGAGAAATTAAATTGGCGCATTAGTTCTTCTTATGAAGATATTGCAAAACACAACCAACAGCTTATAGAATTTGCACAATGGCTAGGTCCAGAAATGGGTAAACTAATACAAATGGAAGATTGGACGACAAATGTTACTGTCATGAATCAAGTTGTGGAATGGGCGGGCTTCAAAGATTGTGCTTTTAATGCAATCCTTCATGAAAATGATAATGGATTTAAAAGGGATCACGAGACTCGTCCTAGTCTTGGTCCTCGCTGTCGAGCACCATGAAAATTACCAGCTACTTGGGAAACTATCTGAATTTACATTCTCTCCCAGAGGTTTTCTTCTTGAGCTCGAAACCACTTTGAATATTTTGTTAAAAAGTATAGCAGAGTGATACACAACAGATTATTGTGAAATACTTTGTATTTGTGAAGAGATGTCAGAAAAAGCATTCAGACTTCAGGCGCTTCCCCCCTGGTGGCGTGTTGTCTCTCTCTCTCTCTATACGTCTAGTACTCGTAGCTAGTCTCTATAAGAGTAGCGCAATAAAATAAAATACAGAATTTGAAATAAAATAATGTCTACTTAGCCATCAAAAATCAAAACCCTCTGGTGAAAGGGTGAAGAGTGAAGAATAAAGAACGACGAACGACATATCTTGAATCCAAGATCTATCTTTGTGATCCAGAAAAGTGTTCAGTTCAAAATGAGGTGTTTCGAAGGTATCATTTTCATGTGCCTCATAGAAAGAGTCATTTCATTTCAAATTATCCCAAAGAAAACGAATGTATCTTCGTCCATTTTGAGTTGTATTTGTATCAACTGTTCCAGAGTGACGGATTGCAAGGCTTATCATTTCGTAGAGTCGAAACATAACCAGGTAAGAGATATGTAATGCCAAATTGAATGAATTCTTCTTTTTGCATTTAAATATGAGGTAGTGTATTTTGGATTTCTTCTTTCTAATATCATAACCTACTCACACCTCACACGTCACACGCAATACAGCCTCATTTGAACGAAAATCCAAAGTTTGAACCAAGAGACGGAAGTCCAATAATTCATGTGAATATACGCAACTCAAGAGATCAAAATGAGATGAACAAGATTTGGGCAGAGCACGTTGAACAAACCAGGTTGGCGGAAGAGAAACAGGCTCAGAATCCAATTGAAACAATCTCAAAACTTGTAGGAGAGAAGAAATATGATCTGACTGTCAAAACTACATATGAATATGATGTTGTTGAGTGTAAGGACTTTGTGGAAGATCAAGGTTGCTGGGTTAGAAATATGCCAGAAGAGATAAAACGACTCAATCCAAACTTTGTTCCAACATGATAGAGGTTTTATCTCCGACTGAGATGTACTTATAAATTATAAATAGCTTTGAATATTATATTAGCCATTATATGTACATTTTGATTCATCCGAAACAGCATGAAATTGGATCGAACGAACTAGTTCTTCGCACTCTTGGACTGACTTTTGAACTGACTTTATAGAAGGAGTATCAGGCACTATTGGTGGATACAAAACCTTACTCGTAGCCTCCAGAGGGAATGGTACTGATTTCGAGCGGAACCGATGATATTTCATTTCTGAGGGTGTTCTCTTCTCATCAGAATCAAAATAAGGTTTTCTAGCACCGATACTTAATGAGTTGCGCAATATATTTCGATGCAATGGTTCAGAAATATGTGTCATAGATGGATCCTTTTCAGACTCTGAAGGAATGCAACTCATATTGCCCGGCCCGTCATCTTGAAACCGAAACCATGTGCAATTTAAAATTTCGGCAGCTGTCAATCGCTTTGATGGCTCCAGTACGAGTAGTTTCAATAGGAATTCTTCCATGCTTATAGAACCATGATTACTAATAGTATTCACCTCTCTTTGCTTTTGAAGGACTTCAAGCGCAGACTTCAATGATCGTTCAAATGCTGATTGATCGTTCAAAATATTGTATTCGTATGCAGACATCCAACAGGTACAGAATTCATCATGACCTCGTATTAACTCCAACATTATGCATCCTACAGACCAGATATCTGCAGCAAAGCCATCATATTGAGACCCACAACAGAGAATCATTTCAGGAGCAAAGAATCCAGGGCTTCCACAAAGATCGGAAAATTCCATGCCTTTTTGAGAGCTGGCGCTATGTCCAAAGTCACAAACACGAACATGATGATGCCTAATATCAGCCACATCAACCCCTTCCATAAGGAGAATGTTTTCAGGTTTAAGATCGCGATGGCATATATGCGCTTGATTATGTAAATATTCTATTGCATTTGATATACCCAACATAACTTGCTTTGCAACCGGCTCTTCAGCTCCAAGCGGATTGGCTTCAAAGAATTCAAAGAGATCTTTCCCTCCGATTTCAAGAAACAAGTAAAGGCACGTCGGAGAATGAATAACGTCAACAAACTTCACAATATTGGGATGGTCCAGTCTCTTAATATATGTTAATTCGTTTAACACTCGCGTCAACGCCGCCATTGATGATATTTTCTGCTTCTTCACCACTTTCACAGCATAATCCTTTTTCATAATACTGCATGTTGCCACTTTAACATCCGAAAATTGACCTCTCCCTAAAAGTCGACCAATTCTATAGTGTTCAACACTTGTAGGAGTCTCAAAGACACTGTTATTTGGTTTTCCTAATTCAGAAAACCGTGTTTGAAAAGTTGGAATGTCATTCCATAACACATTTTGTAACTCTGTCTTAACATCATCATACTTCTCCCGAAGGAGTTGAAAATTAGCGCAGAGTGTCTGATGCTCTCGATACAGTTTCTCGGCACATTGAATAGCACGGTCTCTTTCTATTGTACGTATCGATAAAGTGTTCTTTAACTCAGTCACAATATCATCGTCAGTTTCCTCATCAAAAATCTCCAAATCCAGTCTGCGTTTTTCTTCCATGAGGTCAGAACATAATACGAGATGGTTTTCCGCGAGCGTGATTGCACCCATGATCAGCTAAATTTCTTTCTCATAGACATCCACATGTCACAAAGAGTAAGAAATGGACCCATCTATATCTGAACCAACGACGAACAAAATAGATTTTATCGCAATCAAGAACAATCTAGAAACGGCGCTAAACGCCAGGGGTATGCTCAATACAAACGGTTTATGCCCTGAAAGATTTGAGTTATACAAACAGACCTTTGACCAAATTGTTCTTCAGCTTTCAGCAGAGAACGCAGACCAAGCGCGTATTCTTGCAAGCATTCGGGACGAATTCACAATGACTACGGATGCATACAAAAAGCTTTACGAAAGCAGTGTATCGTTTGGCCTCAACAAAGCAATAGACGCAAAACACAATAATGAAAAACTTCATGAAAGAATAGAAGAATTAATGCGTGAGAAACAGCAGCTTTGGGATGAAAATGAGCATATAAAAAGAAAACTGGCCCACATTCAACGGGACGAAGAGAAAAAACGAGAAAGAGAAATGGCAAGATATCGGTTAGAATTGAGAATATTGAAAGATCGAAACGAGCAAATAAAGTTGGGATTAGAACGATGTCTCATTAAAGGACAAGACGATGTTTCTTCTTTGATCCAAAGCGACCACCAATAGTTTTACGGACCTTGTTTAGTAAGTCTAAATATCAATATCATTCCCATGCTAAAGATCAATATCATTCCCATGCTAAAGATCAAATTATCGATTCAAGCTGGAAATTAAAATACGTTCCAAAAAATCTGAGTCTGCGTCTTTACACTTCAAAAACACCCCGTTATCATCCAATTTACTAAGCAGAATATCAACATCTGGAGCGTCTTCTGCAAATGACGCTAACTTTGGTACAAATTTACTCATATTGTTTACCCATTCCATCAATTGTGAAGAAGAAGCATTTTCATCCCTGAGCATTCTTTGAATCGCCATGTTGAAACCAATATTATTGTCATATTCGCTATCATCGTGAATGGCAGAAACTAGTCCTGGCAAGATGCTCGCTGTAAAAGTTATCCAATTGCCATGAGGGAAGTATCGCGGTAATAATGCAGATGTTAGTGCATGTGGCACACTCCTCCTAATATTACCATCACCGTAGGATAATAAAGAGCCCGATTGTAGCATTGCATGTATAGCATTCAATTTAACCTCTTCTGAAACTTCATACTTATGTGCAAAAGCATCGATGCATTTGCTGGAAGCCTCGATATTTTGTGCGATGATTGTGGAGTATTTATCAAAATGATCATCATTTTCAAGGGAAATCGCTGCATCTAATGAAATGACCAATCCTGCCAATGCTGCATCCAAAGCAGTTGCATCATTCCTTCTGGAATCGTGTTCTCTTGACACCCAAGAAGGAATAGCAATGCCTTTCTGATCCATTACCACAGTAACATTATCTTGATTTCCAATCTTGTGAGGCATCAAGGTTTCCTCTTCTTGAGAAAGTAGTATAGATTGCTTACTAGTACTGGCTAAAAGCCCACCTAGAGTCGAGGGACACAGAATGAGTTCACCTTGATCTGATTCAGCATGGCAAGCTTTAGCCAGATCGATGGCGGGGCCACTTCCAACTCCTATCACATTTGTAGATCCAGTCCGTTTCATCATCTCAAGAGCCAATTGAAGATCATTTTCGACTGGGTACTTAGCTATCAAATGACTTCCATACGATACAGTCTTTAAATTAAATTGAAGTGGATAAAAGTAACTCTTTTCTACTTGTTCTTTCAAGTGGTTAGAAAATGCTTTCAAACTCTGATCTGTTTTTCTTGGAACTTTGTCAGCTTGGATCGTCGGAGACGATGATATAATAATCGTTGTCGATGGACGTAACTTGGAAAGGGATTGCGAGATGTGAGACTGTAACGATTGATTCAATATCTTCATCGTAGGATTTGAAAAATGAATTGATTGGTGATAATTTCTCGGTGGATTGTGGAGAAAAACATTTGAGTAACTTACAATTACTTAGTTAGAAAAATATCCTAACGATTGCAGTCACAATTCTAAAATTTGGCTTCGTTTTTACACTTTTAAGCCGTCTGTGTTCACCAATTCATTTGATTTAGAAAGATGTAACTTACGCTCAAATTGTGCTTTGTATCTCAACTTCCTGGAGGGTTTGCAATCATAATCTACAACCTTAATTTTATAACATGTGCCCTTGGACGGTGATTTTTGAATGCAGACGAAAAAACTCAAATCGACTAAAGCCTGTGATATCAACCAGTTTCCGAGCAACCTTGCGCAATCGCATGAGTTTAGACTTTTCACCAGAGTACATGCACTCATGTACGTTTCATTCAGCAACTGGTGATCAAAATTACGACAAAGTTCTTCAACGAACGTATTATACTCCTTTGAGCATGTACCGATAGCATGATGCAACTGACTAGAGTTCATGCCTAAGAATCCACTTTGATCCAAATCACCATTTTGAACTTTGTCGATTACATCCTGGTACTCAACATCGATCAGATTGTCTGCTTTATCTGCCTCACCATCGCAAAGGAATAAAAGATGCTCATAGATTAATATCGCACCATCAACATCCAAAATATCAAATTTCTTTTGAAAACTACCGAGTGAATAAAGAAATGAACTTTCGTACAAGGCTTTGACAAGAATACTTTGCAATTCTGTTACCATGTCTTCAGTTTTGAAATCCCTAGCTCCCATCATCTCAAACCCACGTTGAAATCCACCAAGATCCACTACATCATGCCCATATATTAAATTTCCAGCACTGTAAACTTTGAGATTATTTTGTGGGCATATAAATAACGCTCGAATGGCACGACTTATTCTTTGTGTTTCTCCAGAAAATAAATCTAAAGGATCATATTGGCTCATTTGCTCTAAACGATTACCTTTATTCCATCCCTTTTCTAAGACTCCGTCGTAATTCAATTTTTGAAGTATTTGAAATCTAGATAGATGATACTTGAATCTACGTTCTGGGTGCACTAGGGCAGAAGAAGGCAAATATCCAGCTTTCGGCTTTAATTCGACAGAGAAAGCAAAGGATTTGTCCTGGTAATTTGGTAAAAGCATACCTGAAATAGATGTTGGGAAGTTGCTCTGTAATCTTTTCTCTAAACCATCACTGACAGACTCAATATTCCAGTCTTTCAGGCGGCTATTTGGTATTTTACCTTTCTTCACCGCCTCACTACATAATGTTCGAACGAATACATAATCCAACGTTAGAATTTCAGGAATATCAACAAAAGAACCAAATATCCACTGAGTAATAACCGCCTGTAAAGTTGAACGTGGCAATGATTCCTTCCAGATCTTTTGATCTTCGTGTACGATCAACTCTTTTGGTACACGCCAGGCTTTGCTTTTGTACTCGGATGCATTGGATCCCTGGTATGCGAACACTACATGCTTTCCTCCTTCACCGATGTACACCCAATCGCTTAATTTCATTTTAAAAACGTTTCGATACTATCCATTATTTATTCAAGATGCTATTTAAGTTACAAAATTGAAAGTAATGCTGTGCAAAACAGACATGTATCAATCTATCTACCACTGACTGACCAGATTTGATACATG